>Ga0098045_1000159_pt1 | contig 29123 bp, 32 predicted proteins | sample 11_taG_FD_77071 | JGI IMG/M metagenome (GOLD analysis project Ga0098045, IMG submission 77071) | Marine viral communities from the Subarctic Pacific Ocean - 11_ETSP_OMZ_AT15265 metaG | ecosystem: Environmental > Aquatic > Marine > Oceanic | place: Pacific Ocean | collected 2015-01-16 | reverse complement strand
TCCGTTGCAGTTCACAATAGTGATAAAGCAATGATCAGTTAGGTACAATTGGTTACCACATTACAGGAGAATGAAATGGCGAAATCCATAGGAATAGTAGCCAGTGCAACTCATCGTTTAGCATTGGATACTTTGGAAAAATTAGATAAACTTATTAAAGCATCGCGATTTGATAAAGTCGCAAATGAATTTTTATCCTAACGAGGTAAAACTTTAAATTTATTAAAACATTGTTGGACGCATACTGCTTGCCAGTGTGCGTCAGCAAGTGCATCATGTAAGTCCTCTTGTATATCTTTACGAGGATCTTTAGGCATCATTTTAAATAATGTTCTACAATCACTTACTTGCCAAAAGAACCAATTCATATGCATATCAAAATCTCTAAATAGATTTTCTAATATTACCATATCAAACTGAGGACCTTGAGCCCATATAGTATCACAACCTGTAAGCCAAGCATTCATATCTTTCATAAAGTCTAAGTTTTTAACTCTGCCTTCATCAGTAAAAGAACGTTCTTGTATTTCAGGATCTTGTTTGGACCACCATTCTATAGTTTTATCATCTACAAATCTGCCTTTAGCATCTTGTTCGTCTATATCTAACTTCCATAGTTTAGGTGTATGTGGTTCTATACTTGTAAATGGATCAAACTTTACAGCACCCACAGTTAATACAACACTATTAGGCATAGTACCTAATGTTTCTATATCAATCATCGCATGTGTGGCCATAAATTACTCCATTTAAAGTAATATTATAGCAGGTTTTAAAAGTTTGTCAACTACAAAGATATCATTGTATCGTCAGGTAATTCGTCTTTTCCGTCTATTGGTGCAAGTTGACCAGCACCTTTTACACCATCGCCCCAGACCATTTTCTCAAATGGGTCTTGTTTACCTTCAATTACCTCACCCCAGAACTCTGAAGGTTGTCCTATTTTATCTAAGTACCATGCAATTTTGTGTGCAGTATTTACACGAGCCTGTTGCATGTCTGTATGTCCAAAGTCTTTAGGGTCAGTAGGATTGCCTTCCATATATTTTCTGTTCTTAAATGTTTCGTCATCATTGTTACCGGTAATATCTGCTCTATCATGTATAAACTCAAAGTCTACTCTTTCAAATATATCTAACATATATGCAATATGACTTAACCAAGCATCGTTCTGTGCATTTTGACTTAAATGTCCCATTAATATAAACCAATCTTTTGGTACGATTGGTAATATTGCGTAAGGATGTCCTTCATGATTATCTTTAGGTCCTAGTAATTTAAACTGTCCGTTATATTGATCTATGACCTCGTCCCAGCCTTCTGAAACCATTAAACAATCATCGTTCCAAAAGAATAACCACTCTCCTGTTGCAGAACCGGCCAATGTATTAACGTAAATATGAAGATTTTCATATCCAAGAGGTTTAAAAATACTTGCTCTTGCTTCTACTTTATTTTCGTTTAGCAAAGCAGTCATTTCATTTTTAATAAATTCAACTACACCTTCATCATCTTGATCAACTCCAAACAAGATTTCTAATCTTTCAGGGTGTGATGCCTTTTCAACTAAGGACACTAGACTATTTTTTAATACTTCCTGTCTGCCTCGTGTTGGCAACAATATCGATATTGTTTCTAATTCTTTTTTACTTTTGGGTTGTTGTTTTGCCACTTTTTACCTCTTGTTTTTCTCTGCTGTAATCATTTTCACCTGTAAATAATTTTCTAATGTTTCCTCTAAATGTATAATGCCCTACATGATTTAGTGCGGTTCTAGGATCTAAATATACTGTACCGCCCATTTTTTGCCATGTTCTACAGAACATGTAATCTTCTGACAAGTAACGTCTGCTATCAGGATCAATCATTGTGTCGAACAATGCATACATAAAAGGTTCAAACTTTTGATCTACATTAATATCGTTTACATATTTCCAATCAGGATGTTTGTCAAACATCTTTTGAATTGTATCTCTTCTAATACACATAAATCCTGTACCAGCATCTTTTAATTTCACAAGGTTGTCTTCTATTTGTACTTGTGGTGTTGGATTTCCAGCATCATCTTTTAAAAAGTCAAAGTTTACAACATAGTTTGAACTGTGCCCTTCAATTGTTTGAGAAGTTTCCTCTAAGTTACTTCTTGATGCTCCAATAATACTATCCCAGTTAATTGCTTTCTTAGGATAAGCACCAACAACAATAGGCTTATCATATGCTACCATTCTTAAAACATCTTCTGCATTAAATTCTATATCAGCATCAATAAAAAATAAGTGTGTTGCCTGCTTATTTTCCATAAAGAAACTAGTAAGTGTATTCCTACCTCTAGTAACCAAACTTTCATTTGCTAGTGTGCTTATCGTGTATTGAATATTGTATTTGTTACACAATATTGCTAGTTTAATCATACTCCTAAAGTATGGTTCACCTAACTGTCCACCATAACAAGGAGTAGCAATAAAAATATGCTTTTGCCTTAAAAGTCCTAACGGAATCTCAATCTTCTCATCAAGAAGTTTGTACATTACATCTTGTGTTGCTTCTGGTGTGTTCTCTACAGTTTTAGTTTTCTTTGTAGTTTTCTTCTTTGCCATTATATACCTTGTGTATGTTTTTTTATATACCTATATTTAAGTTTATCTTAATTTATGTTTTATACAAACTGGCGGAAAGGGAGGGATTCGAACCCTCGGTACAGTTACCCGTACTCTTCCTTAGCAGGGAAGTGCTTTAAGCCACTCAGCCACCTTTCCGTATGGAGCGGATGCCGAGAATCGAACTCGGATCTAAACCTTGGCAAGGTCTCATAATAGCCGTTATACTACATCCGCCTGGCGATCCAGAAGAGACTCGAACTCTCAACTTCCGCCGTGACAGGGCGGTGCTCTAACCAATTGAACTACTGGACCAATTTAAATAAGTATAACAAAGTTTGAATGCTTTGTCAAGTGGTGGAGCGAACAGGGGTCGAACCTGCGACCTCCTGGTTGCAAACCAGGCGCTCTCCCAACTGAGCTACCGCCCCAACCGTATAGTGATTACTTAAGGTTTCTATTTAAGTATGCAGTCATTCTATCACCGACTGCTTTAGAGTTTTTAGCAACATTGTTACCGATCATTTCAGCATTCTTCATAATGTTTGCACTAATCTCTTCTGCATTTTTTCTTACATTTTCCCCTACATTGTTCCAGTCAAAAGACGTATCTACTTTCTTCTTACTTACTTTCTTTACTGCTTTCTTTGTGGGTGCTTTTGCTTTTGCCTTTGGCATTTTCTTCTTTCCTGTGCTTTGCACGTTACGTTTCTGAAATCTATTCATGAACGTTATTATTGGAGCTCGGAGTCGGATTCGAACCGACGACCTGAGGTTTACAAAACCCCTGCTCTGGCCAACTGAGCTATCCGAGCCTACGATTATATTTATATATGGTTATGCTGGTAGAGTCAAAAGAAAGGGCAGAATTAATCTGCCCTTGAGGTTGAATGGATAAAGTTATTACTAACCTTGAGTCCCTTCAGGATTGTAAATATATTTATCATGCTTTCAGAAGTCAAAAAAAGAGCACCTTTAAGTGCTCCTGATTTTATTTACGTTACTTGTCTGAAAAAGGTTTTTTAGATACAAATTCATTTAATCGTTCTGCTTCTTCCAAAACATCTTGTGTGGTCGGCATGTCTTCTGGAGTTTTTGCTCGTGCCTGTAATATATCTTTTGCCTCTCGTACCAAATCCAAACGTATTTCGTATGGTGTTTTATTTGACATTTAGTTATCCCTTTGTTACCTGTTACTTACCTATATTTATCGACCGGTAGGTAACTAGTTAAAACTATGTATTGCTTACTTTTTCTTTTTAAGTTTCGCTACTTCTTTTTCTAAGTCTACAATACGTTGTCCAAGTAATGGATATTGTTTTAACCATTTTTCTTCGCGACTAGCAATTTCTAAATCATATCTTTTTGCTACCCACTCCATTGTGTTATCCATTTTTACTTGGAACCATACGCCCATTTTAGTATTTTTAAACCACTGATAAAAACTACTACCAATTATACTTGATAGTATAGCCTTTAATGATAAAATTATTAACCAATTCATATATTTTCCTTATTTAGGTAATTGCTCGCCGTTATCGTCCATGTTGTATAAGAATTCATGATATAATCCCATACTGTGATCAGCAAAACCATCTATTAGATTAAATGATTTTAGTGCCATCCAATGCCCTCTACATTTATCTTTAAAACGTTGAAGCCATGTTGCTGGCCTTATATTACCATATGTATTAATATACCTTAATACACCACCGTGTTTAAAACATAAGAATGAAGGTGGCACAGCCGTTACAGCATCGTTATTGTTTCTATATCTATAATACTTCATGCCTTCTAAGGATTTCAAAAACTCTTTATTACCTACTCTAGGTTGTCCAAATGTATGTAAGCCACCTGATACTCCTAAAGGACAAGTATTAAGTTCAGCGGCAACCAATACTGCCATTGCTCCACCTAAACTATGACCTGTAATCCATAGAGTTTTTGTTTGTTTCTTATCATGATTTTTAAGAGCGTCGTATATACCAGGCATTACTTTTTTGTATTCTGCATAGAACCCTCTATGTACTCTTCCTGATACATGATGCTTTACTGGAAACATTTTTAAGTCTGCAAGTATGTCATTAATTTGTGTGGGTTCAGTACCTCTACATGCAATAAGTACATCGTCTTTATCACTCATTACATACGCCTGAGCACCATCAACATCTATAAATGTAGGTGGTAAAGGTTTATTTAAAAATTTTTTAAGTGGGGAAAGATCTTTTATCCCTGGTCTTGCTTCTAATAATTCTTCAGGGGACTGATAACATTGATGAGCATACATGCTTAACAATAATCCTCTTTCTCTATATGACATATCTTTAACTGACATTTTGTTACTCCTGTGTATTAAATTGCTTATCCTACCTAGCAATTACAGTAGTATTTATCAGTTATGTTAATTATATCTTATGGTTAGACCTAACTTAGTTGAGCATTTCATTGCACTTGTACAATGTATTTTCTTTGAATCAAATTGTATTATAGAGCCTGGTAAAAATTCATATGCTTTTCCTGATAACCCGAACCAATATTTCTCAGGATAGTGATATAAAAAATTATTATAAAGTTCTTTTTCTATAGGATTATTAGTTAGTCCTTTTACTTCGTTAAAATCACAGGGTCTACCTTTAACTCCTGTATTAACTTTAAAATTTACATTTTCTCTAAATGTCCAAGTTACACTAGGCTCTTCAAAGTATTGATCAAATACTATAAGACTTGGATTTGGGCCACCTTCTACTTCTAAAGGTACAACCAAATTTTGTATTTCATCATTTCTGAAATCTGTATGAGGATAGTAAGGAACCTCATGTTTATAAAAATGGCATGTTTTTATTTTATCTACTTGTATAACAGAATGACTTTCAAGCAAATCTAATACAGCATCTGTACCAGGTGCTTTCTTCATAGATTTAGTCTCGTATTCTTTACTATTATTATATATTTCTATAAGGGATTTTAATAAATCAGAAGTTACTACATTGTTATAGTATACATCTTTAATAACATTAGGCATTAGACTATGTGCTGTTCTCTGCTTTTTTCTGCTGTATAAATTTTACCTGTTTTTCTACCGTAATACATACTTTTACTAATTCCTTTAGTACCGCCTTCATTATTAATTACACTAAACATCATAGAAAACAGACCTATTACTGCAGGAACTACTATTGCCACTAAAATTACACCATCAATCATTCTTTACTACCTCTATTGCCTCTTCTAATGAGTATGGACTTTCATGTGCCATAGGTTCTTTTGTTTCTGCTATATTAGGCCACACCTGACTCATTGCATCATTTATTTCTATAAATGGTATTTGTTCTGGCGGCAGTTCATCGTCACTCCAAATGGCTTCTACTGGACATTCTGGTTCACATAACGCACAGTCTATACACTCATCTGGATTAATTACCAGCATATTTGGTCCCTCATAGAAACAATCTACAGGGCAAACCTCTACGCATTTTGTGTCTTTACATCCGACACATGGACTACCTACTACAAAACTCATATGTGTATTTATAAAAATTTATTTATTATACATTGAAAATCTGTAATGTCAAGTTACTAAACTGGTAAGGACAAGTAATAATGATACACTACCTAAAAACATACTTGCTACTAGTAATGCGAATAGAATTATTCGCCAAGGGTTGGGGTCAAAAGTTCCGCTATTTTTTCCTACTCCTAAAACGGCTCTTATTGCATTCTTAATCAAAACAAAAATGTATTCAGATACATTACTGCTAACATCATACCAAACACTACAACCTGTATGACTGCTGGTATAAAAACAAAAAGTTTCATTACATCAAAGTCTCCTTTCATAAAGAAGTCTGTCTCAAACCAGTCTGCCTGTTCTTGAGGTGTTGCATCTCTTACATCATTATTCATATTTTTACCTATTATGTGGATGCCAAGGAGCAATCCAATATTTAAAAAAGAACCTTTTAAGTTTTTTCATATATTCTCTAGTTCATCTTTGTTGCATACATGATGAATACTGGTACTGCAAAAGGTAGTGTAATTAATACTGCAAATTCAATAAAATCACATACCGCACATACATGGTCATCCTGTTTCAACTTTAAAATCAATTCTGTCACGTCTATTCTCTCTAATTTATACTTGGTGATACTGCCAAAATAGAAACTATAAATATGGAGACTAAAACAGTTAGTTCCAGACTATCTTTTAATTTACTTAATCGTTTTTCGCTCATTACTAATGCTCCAGTCGACAACCTCTCGCACACTTCGTAATGCACCGTACAAGTTGTCGGAAGTCTGGATAGACATAGACAACCATATTGTGAATAAACTTCTTATCATGATGGGAGGTTGATATTAATTTAGTTTATATTATGTTATATGCTGTATTTATATTAGAATTAATATAAAGGGTCTAAAAGGCGGTATTTTGGATTATTTTAAAATTCTATGTCCCAATGCTCAACAAGATGCATATCATGTTCTCTAAAATATTCATCTAAATCTTCCAGTAGGTCTGTGATTAATTTTTTGCCTTCTATAAATTTGAACTGAACATACTTTTGTACACTCCAATCCGGTATTATGCCATATGTATTTTTATAATAGTTATAGTTTATTTCCATACACTTAGATCTATAAGTGTTATTAAAATAATCATACTCCCCTGTTATACTTGCAAAATGATATTTTATCATTTCAAACCCAGTTAGGGACATTAATACAGGTTCAAGTTTTTCCTCTAATAGACTATTATAAAAAAGTTCTTTACCATAGTTACCTTGCGTACGACTATTTGATGAACTCATTATTTTATGCTCTTTAGCGAATACTACACCTTGTTCAACCGTCTTATATATAATTTCAGGAGAAGAATAGAAAATGTCCTTACACATTTTTACATTATTTTGTTTGCTAAAATTTAAATACGGAACTATATTATTAATAAAGTACGATGTATCCTGACCTAAATAACTTGTTATTGTATCTGTATCCTCATTCCAAGAAAAATAAGGAAAATCTCCTCCCATTACAATACTTCTATTTTCAAAATCAAGTTGTTCTAAAAAGTAAAAATGGAAAGCAAGTTGAGGACTTGATGTTTTATATTTAAGAGCATAGTCTAAATGCAATTCGCTATCTAAAAATTGTTTAAAATCTAATTGGATAACTTGGTGTTCTATATTATGTTTCTTACAAAAATTTCTAGCCATGCTTACATCAGGTGCATTTACTAAATTAAGACCCCACATAGATTCATAAGTTACTGCTGTAAACTTTATACCTGCCTGCTTTAATAAAAGACATGCGAATTGACTATCATACCCGCCACTTAAACATACTAAAGGATTTTCGTATTCTGATATTTTTTCTGTACATAGAGTAATAAGATCTGTATCTGTTTTTCTAACTTTAAGAGTAAACTGTAACTCATTTAGATCAAGTTGTAGTCCTCCCATATTGTATATCATTATCAGTATCCTTTTAAGTTTTCTTCTATATGTGATAAATACTTATATAAAATAGCAATCATTATACCTATTTACTGGAGTTAAAATAAAATGGCAAGTTATATAGTAGAAATGGACGGAACAGTTCATGCAGATTCGACGGCGGCACAAACCGCAATTACAAATGCAGGTGGTTCTATTACCACTGCTTTTGATCTTAATATGACATTTGAAATAAGTTGTACCGCTGAACAATTAGCGGCGACGACAGGAGTTAAACATTCCTCACTATCAGATGCAAATTCAGGATTAGAAGTTTCAGCATTAGATGTTACACATTTTAAATATATAGACAATAGATTCCATAGACAAGATCCTGAAAACGGAAATGCGGCAATTGAACACGGTGAATTTGTTCACTTTTACAAAGGTAATGGAAAAACAGTTTATCTTTTAGACTCTGGTATGAATTCAAATCATGTGGAATTTGCAAATGCTTCTATTACTAACTTATGGACAGCATTCGACACTAATCCAAACGGTGATGCTTATGCTAGTGATTATGAGGATAACGTAGGACATGGTACAGCAGTAGGCTCTCTTATTGTTGGCGAAAATATAGGTACGGCTCCAGACGCAAAATTAATGAATGTTAAATTATATGATCAAGCAGTAGGAACAACTACAATAGGTAATGTTGTTACAGCATTTAGTAAAGTACTTGCCCACCATAATGCTAACGACACAACAGATGTTAAAGTATTATGTGCTCCATGGATTACAACACAAAACGATCTAATAGATTCCAAGGTTATGGAATTAAATAGTGCTAATGTTGTAGTTGTTGCGGCGGCTGGTAACAAAGACGATGATGTAAATAAGTATTCTCCAGCAGGTATAGAAGAAATTATTACTGTTGGTTCTCATGATAGAAACTGGGCAATTTCCGAATTTAATAATACTGCATGGGACGGCGGAACACCTAATTCATCATTACCAAACTATGGTGCACCAGTTGATATTTTAACAATCGGTGAAGATGTATGTATGGCAACATCCTTATCTAATACAAGTTATGTATTAGGAACTGGAACCAGTCTTTCAGCAGGACTAGTTGCAGGTGGTGCCGCGGCATTTATTGAAAAACATAACAATAAAAATTCAAACGAAATTAAAGATATCCTAGTTGCAGAAGGTAAATTAAGAGCAAGAACAACATTTACTATATCAGAGACACTTGCTGACAATCACACATTCCATTCATCAACAGGTGTACAATATGCGGCTTTACAGTTAGATTCTGCAGGCCCTAATGCATCAGTACAACTATTCACGACACCTTCAAGTCTTGTTGGTAATGTACAAAGAGGACAAAGTCTAACAGTTGACTTAGGTTTAAATTCCTCAGCATCAAATGTTGAAGTATTATCATTCAGTCCTTTATCACCTTGGATGACGTTTAACACAAGTACAGGTATACTAGTTGCTGATACAGACGGATTAGCGGCTGAACGAGCACCTGGATTTTATACATTTGGTGTTAAAGGTAAAATAGGTGAGTTGTTCTCAGTAGAAGAGTTTACAATAGGTGTATATGAAACTAATGAGTCAGAATTAGAAGGTAGTGTAGGCAGTTATTACTATGATACTGAAAATACAGAGTATGATTTAAATACAGCAATTAACTATGAACTTTCACCACAATATATGATGAATGTGGAAGTTATTGGTACTAAAAAATAAGTAATTGATTGATACTTTACACATAGATTTAACATCTTATTCAAAAACTTTTAATAGTTTATCTCCCCAAGGGCAATGGTTTTGTAGTCGTATAGGTAAACGAAAATATCCTGTACAAGAAATAAATGTGGATCTATTAATAGAATTCATATCCAAAAATAATCCTAAAAAAGTATTCTGTAATAGTTTCTACGGAGACTCATTAGAATATTCTAAGATAGTTGAATTGTCTAAATATTGTAAAGAACTAGAAATAGAATTTATAGTATTTACATCAGGAAGTAACTTAGACAAGAACATTGTAGATCAATTATTAGAATACAATACAACATTTTATTTATTTTCTTATGGTGTAGAAGACAATGCAAATAAAATTGTTTTAAATGTTGATTGGATAGACATATATAATTTTTTAAAACAAACAAAAAATAAATGTATTATAGAATTTTCCTCTTATAAACATAATGTAAACGACATTTATAAAATGTTGGAAATTTGTAAAGAATATGGTAATAGTATAAAAATAATAAAAGGCAATAATTTTAAAGAAAATGTTACCAATATTTTTAATGCTCAAGGTAAATGGTTATATGATGTCTTACCTATACAAGAGGCTTTGCCTTTTGAAGATGAATTTTTACATGATGTAACAGAAGCACTAAAAGAATATAAAGATATAAAAATAGAATCTAAAAAGTTATTTAGAAGTACAGAAGGTTATTTGAATACGAGATACTTCAGAAAAACAGACAGAGGAGAAAATATTTTTGATGCTGGGATTCCAGATTTATGTGATGTATACCCCTTACAATTTTATTCTAGTGATGAAGTATTTATAAATTCTACTGGACATATTTTTTGTAATCGAGAATCTTATGATATTTTTAATAACTGTTTAGCAAACGACTGGCACTCAAAATTTATGTCTCATATTTCTAGCAATGAAAGTAAATATAGGCAAAGTGGCTTACATAAATTGCATATAGAAGAGTCAGAATTTGTTAAAAATGTATTATTTAAATATATATTTTACTTTAAAAAGAAATTACAAGATTGTTCTTTAGAGAAAAATATACAAGATTTCTACTGGTCTAAATCGTCTTAGTAATAGATATATCAGAAATATTGTTACAGTATTGATAAGGACATATGACTTTACTAGCAGGTAAACTCCAATTACTATCTGCAACATTACCAAAATTTACAGCACCACACCAACTACTATACATATCTCCACTAGCATCTATATTTAAACTTTCAAATCCAAGATGACATTTCATATCCTTAAAGGAATTAAGTCCTTCATTTATAATTTGGTGACTCTGTACATACTTTGTAGTTCCGTCTTCATATAGAAATTCTGTCATCCAGGATGTATCTGGAACATGCTCTTTAGGTTCCTCATCTTCAATATGATCAATATGCTCTACAGGCATTGGTTTTATTCCAGGCCGTTGTAATACTTCTAATTCCTTATCTGTGTACTGCCAATATGTTTCCTGCTTACTCTGATGCCCTAAGAGCTTCTTATACATTGTTTTTACACATATACTTACATTATCATAGGTATTACGATTACAATTTAAAAATAAATTTCTTAGTTCTTCTACAAAATCACCTAAATCTTGAACTTGTCCACCTATTCCTGCTATATTAATATCTATAGTGACGTCTTCTTTAATCTCATTTATAACGTCTATAATATGTTGTTTATCTTGTGTTTGAGGATGAAATGTTAATACTACTCCGTCCATGTAATACTTTGCTTTACTCCACCAATTGACTGTTCTACTACCGTTCGTGAATACAACATTATGTGTATTAAATTGATCTATCTTTCTAATAATATCCTCAAACCCTGGTATTACTGTAACTTCTCCGCCTATTAATTCAAAGTCCACACGTTTATCCAAACTGTTATAATGCTTACATAGACGCTCTATGGCCGTTAAATAGGACTCTAAGGGTAACCACGGCTTAGAACCGTCGTGCAGTATAGGGGGACAATATTCGCAATTATAATTACATGAGTTGCCCATGTTCCACTGGATTCTTATATTATCCATTGGACCTCGAGCATGTGGGCCTCGTACTGAAACGAGTTTAGACATTACAGCCCTGTAATGACGGTGGTTGATCCTGGTGCTAATGTATGTCCACAACTAACAACACCAGGTGCTATGGCAACAAATTTACCTTCTGCCATTACTGTGCCGCTACCAGTAGCAATAAGACTACTACCTGTTGTATGTGGTGCTTCACCATGTGTTGCTATTCCATCACCTACTACTGATATCGGAACACCTTCAACAAAGACTGTTGGTGCTCCGGGGCCGATAATCAATCCGCCTCCCGCCATATCAATACCTACTCTACAAGTTGTCATACTATTATTTATGCAGTTTCTACTATTTCTTTATCAACTTCTTTAGCATTGGCTACTAATTTAAGATAGTCTTCTTCAGGCTTCTGCAATGTAGGGCAAATAGTTAGAACTTTATTAAGGGAAAATATAACTTCACTTGAATTTCCTGTATACTGATAAGGTACTGCCGCAACTTCTCCGTCAGTAATTACTATTGTCATAGGATATTCACATGTAACGTTTTTATCTTTTGCAACATATCCTATCATCTTTGTAATAAGTTCTACTCCGGATGTTAGTTTTATTGTTACTGTTTTGCCAATAAGGCTTTTGATGTCATACATAATTTTACTCTGTGTGTTTGTTCTACTATTTATAATTAGTTATCTAATAGTTCTTGAATTTTAGGTATTGCAAATTCGTGTGACCATCCTTCTTGTGCTTGTGGACTTAAATGATGTGTATACTTTGAGCCTGGTTCTAATTCTAATCCTTGTTCCTGCATACGTTTGTGATCGCCTTGTAATGCATAAGAAATACCGGGTTCTAATAAATTTGCATCTGGTACAAAATCCCATAAGTGCCCATCTATAGTTAATGTAGGCCTATTATCATGGTCGCTACTTGATAGATTTGTTTGTGTTTGTTTAAATGTAAATGTATTTGGGCAAAATAAAAACTTTACATTGTTCTGTTGCATCTGGTGTACAGCACTTTGCATCATGTATATTTGTTTATGTGCTTCTAAATCATGATCATACATATTAAGATACCATTTCCTAAATGCATAAAATTGAGATTCTGTAAAGTATTGATCTAGCATCCACCAATTATAACATGCTTCTTCATATGTACAAGATAAATTATTTTCTAAAATACTTACAAGACTTTGGCTAGTAATTACCGGTGTATCTTCAGGATATTCAGGATGTTGTTTTCTTGTAAAGTTACCCTCAAGGGAACCATTACTTCCTTTTGTTTCTACATCATAGGATAATTGGGACAAACCCTTTTGTATATCATACTCTTTGCCTGTATTATTCCAACAAATTCTACATGCTGTAGTCCAATTTACAATTATAAAATCTGCTTTTAGATGTTTTATTGCATAGTCGATTTGCAGTCTTATACCAAAATTATCACAAGCAGGTCTGGCAATATTTTCATAATCCCATCCAAAATGTTTGGAAATGTAATAACCGTATTCTGTATCTAAGTTATTAGGGTCTCTTGAACTCCAACTACACCCACATACAACAAGTTTCATTACAAACTTAGGCCTTTAAATGTATCTTTAGACACATCTTGCTTTGTTCCGCCTATAACATAACTACTTATTTCTGTTTCTTGTGGTGCTACTTGCACACTACCTCCAGTGATCCATTGCTGGGTCCAAGGTAAAGGATTAGAGCCTGTGTTATATATCTTTTCTTGTCCTACGGCGTGCATTCTTTTACCAGCAATAAATTCTACATACTGACATAATAGTTCTGCATTTAATCCAATAATACTACCATCTTTAAATAAGTATTCCGCCCATGCTTTCTCTTGTTCTACAGCATCTACAAACATCTGTGTACACTCTGCATAAGTTTCCTTTTGTATCTTTGCAAAGTCTTTATCATCTTGTGGTAAAAGTTTTAACATTGTCTGTGTACTTGCCAAATGAACATTTTCATCTCTAGCAATAAATTTAATAATTTTAGCATTACCTTCCATTCTTTTAAGTTCAGCAAATGCCCAACTACATGCAAAACTAACATAAAAACGTACACCTTCTAATATGTTTACACTCATTAAACACATCCATATTGCTTTCTTATGTTCATATTCGTCATACTTTTTACTACCTTGTTCTTTTAGTAAATTATGTTCTATAAGTTTATCGTAATTTGCTGTAATACTATCAGCACAATCTACAATTTCTTGTATGTCTAACATTTCATCAAATACTTTGCTAGGGTTTGGATAAACATTTCTTATAATATGTGTGTAACTTCTACTATGTATTGTTTCACTGAACGCCCAAGTTTCAATCCATGTTTCTAATTCAGGAAGACTTACTATAGGCAGGAAAGCAATATTAGGTGAACGACCCTGCACACTATCAAGTAGTATTTGTCTTTTTAAATTACTTGTAAAGATATGTTGCTCATGATCTGTCAAGTTTTTAAAGTCAGTAGCATCTTTAAGAATGTCTACTTCTTCTGGTCTCCAAAAGAAACCTAATTGTTTATCTGTAAACTTATCAAACTGTTTATATTTAAGTGTATCAAATCTCTGCATGACTGGACCGCCAGTCGGATCTAGAAACATTGTTACTTTAGTATGATCTGCTCTATTTTTTGTATCTAATACTGTCATATTTTACAACTCTCGCAATCTTCATCGTCAATCATACCTGCTTCTAATTCAGGTAGATTGTCTTCTTTGTTAATATCTATTTCACCTTGTCCGTCGTATGTGTTATTGTAGTATAACTGTTTGCCACCATATTTATAAAAATTAATGACATCAGTTAGTAGAACACTCATTGGCACTTTTTCATCTTCAAAGTGTTCTGGATTGTAAGATGTATTTACCGAAATACCCTGGTCTATGTACTTCTGTAATACCGCCATGATTTTTAAATATCCTGCAGGAGACTTTTGTTCCCATAGTAAATCATATTTGTTTTTATAATATGGAAATCCAGGTACAACTTGTTTCAATACACCATGCTTACTTTGTTTAATACTAATATAACTTCTTGGTGCCTCTATACCATTTGTACTATTACTAATTTGTGCAGATGTTTCTGCAGGCATTAGTGCCATTAATGTACTGTTTCTAATACCATGCTCTTTTAAATCGCTTCGTAATCCTTTCCAGTCTTGTCTCTCTTTATGTTTAACTAAATCGTTAACATCTTCTTTATATGTTTGGTTAGGTGTTATACCATGTCCATATTTTGTTTCCATATTTTTAGGACATGCACCTTTTTCTTTTGCTAGATCGTTACTTGCTTTAATTAAATAATAACTCCATGCTTCTGCCCATTTATCTACTAAGTTTAAGTCTGGTTCTTGATATGTACTATTATTTTTGGCTAACCAATATGCAAAATTAATGATACCTATGCCTAAAGGACGTCTATTCATAGTACTTAATTGTGCCGCTACAACAGGGTACTCTTGATAGTCTAATAGTTCATCTAATGCTCTCACACTTAGATCACAGACCTTTTCAAGTTCCGTTGTATCTTTTAGTACACCCCAATTGATTGCACTTAAAGTACATAGACTAATTTCACCTTCAGGATCATTTATATCATTTAATGGTTTTGTTGGTAAATTAATCTCGCAACATAAATTACTTTGTTTAATAGGAGCAACATCTTCCATAAATGCACCATGCGTATTTGCATGATCTACATTCATTAAATATATTCTTCCTGTGTCTTTACGTTCTGTCATAAATGCGGTAAACAATTCTTGTGCAGGTATAGACTTTTTCTTTATACTTGTCATACGTTCTGCTTTTTCATAAAGTTCTTGGAATTTGTCCTGATCATTAAAAAAGGAATCATATAGTTCTGGAACTTCGTGAGGACTAAACAATGTGATGTTTCCGCCAGTTAAAAGCCTTTCATACATTAGTTTATTAAACTGTACGCCATAGTCCATATGACGCACTCTGTTGTCCTCTGTGCCCTTGTTATTCTTAAGTACTAGTAAGTCCTCAATCTCTAAATGCCAAATAGGATAGTATAGTGTGGCCGCTCCGCCTCTTACTCCGCCTTGGCTACAACTTTTTACAGCACTTTGGAACATTTTATAGAAAGGAATAACTCCTGTGTGAGTTGCATCTCCACTCCTAATCTTAGAACCTACTGCTCTAATACTTCCTCCTCCTATACCGATACCTGCTTTTTGACTTACATATTTAACTACAGCACTAGATGTTGCATTGATACTATCTAAACTATCACCTGTTTCAATTAGTACGCAACTACTAAATTGTCTTTGTGGTGTACGCACTCCTGCCATAACTGGTGTAGGCAAAGAAATTTTAAAAGTACTGATAGCATCGTAGTATGACTTTATATATGACATTCTAGTTTCTGCAGGATACTTTGCAAACAATGTTGCCGCAATCATCATATATGCAACTTGTGGAGTTTCAAAAATTTGTCCTGTTGCTCTATTTTGTACTAGATACTTTCCACGGAATTGTTCCATAGCCGCATAAGTTAAAACTTCATCTCTTTCATGTTTAATATGAGAATTAAGTTCGTCTATTTCTTCTTTGGTAAAGAGCTCTGTAAATTGAGAGTCATAAAATCCTGCATCTATATTTTCCTGTATGATGTCACAGAGGCAAGGAGGCTCAAATGTATTGTATACCTGCTTACGCAAATGATAGTTAATAAGTCGTCCAGCAACATATTGATAATTAGGAGAATCTTCGCTGATTAGATCTGCGGCACTCTTTATTAGTGTTTCTTGAATATCTTCTGTTGCTATTGAGTCGAAAAATTGTATCTTAGAATTAATTTCTACTTCACTTGCACTTACACCTGCAATACCTTCACAAGCATACATAACAACTTTGTGTAATTTTTCTACGTTAAGATCTTCTAATGTGCCGTCTCTCTTTTTTACCTGCATGTGTATCTGTGTCCTTAAAAACTATTTTTCCAACAAACATATTTATCCTTATTTTATTGTAACATAAAACAATATAAAATCAAGATATAATTTGTTCTTTTTGTATATTATGTATTTGGAATACTGTAGCATTTTCTTGGACAAAGTCCCAAGTATCTACTTTATTAGGCAAAAAATTATAAACTAAATTATTATGTAATATAACTAATCCAGAATTGCCTGTTATGTTATTACTTATCACTGGATAAATTATTTCATCATTATTTAAGAAACCTTTATAAACTAATGTAGAAGCCAATACTAATGTGATGCCACTTTGACAAAAATATCCTTCATTTACAATTTCGAAAGGGGTTGGCCAACTACTAGGAGTATAATAATCTAAGTATCTTGATTTAACATCTATACGAGAAAAATCCTCTAAGACTTCCTCAATATTAGAGTGATTTTTATTTCTTAAATCTCTCCAAGTTGATAGTCTTTGCTCTGGTGTTTGTGTATTGACAAACATCAATCAATTATGAGGACCAACGACTTATTAAATACTTCATGGTAATTTGCTTACCAGTTGTATTAACAGCCGAAATTTCTATATCAGTTCCGTTTCTCACAGATGTAAATTGCACATCTCCAGTTAATATATGAGCAACGTCAGTAGCCATATCTTGCATAAGTACTTCTGATGCAGTAGGATTAGATTGTGTATTTCCAAACGAGTTTAAAAGCATTTGTCCTACTCTTCTATAGTTTCCATCTGTTGTTCCATCATATACACATGTATAATTTAGTATAAAACTGTCATAACTTGAGGCATCAAGTGTAACTGCTAATTGTGAGGAACCACTATTTGTAATAGTAGCAGAGTTCAAAGAATCAAATGTAGTAATTTTACTACCGCCACCTGCTGTTTCAGATGTTAGTAATTGAATATTTGTATCTAAGTTTAAAAGTCCTTTAATATCAGGATTCGCTGTTGCAAAGTATAATCCGTTTACAATATAATTAAAGTTTTGTGCTTCTTCCCTAGTTTTGAATTTAATAAATTGCTGATCATCAGTATCAGTTAAATTTAAATTGTAAGTTCCTAAGTTGTTGATAGATGTTGAACTAAATTTGTCGTTTACTAAAACACTCGTAAATAAATCTACATCCTTACTATCAAGTATATTATTAAACCATCTTTCTAATTTTGCTTTTACAGTATTATTTGTTCTAGTTTTAGCACCACTTGTTAAACCCAATGTATTAAGTGTACCAGTAGAATCCTCATGTAATGTAAATTCAACACCAGGCCCACTTGCTGAACCAACTGAATCATTAGATGCTTTCGTACTAATATAAATTTTGTTAGTAAATCCAGGTATTAATGCAATGTTAGGAAATTCTGGACTATTTTGTACTGTTGCTATTGCTTCTGTAATAGAAGTATTTCCTGATAAATTTAAACTTAAAACTGGAGTATGGTGTATTTTTGTTATGCCACTTAGTACTGTATCAGCAGTTCCAGATACATTTGCAGTAACTGGATTAGTAGAAGCAATAAAATATGTACTTCCTGAAACACCATTTAATACTATTTTTTCTGCATTACTAACTTGTGAAGCAGATGTTGATGCCTTTAGTTCTACTTTAGCACCAATTGGTAATCCATGAGATTCACTAATAATCTGTACATTAGCACCATTACTAGTAGAACCATAATTAATATAATCTAGGCCTGCAACAACTGGGTTACTTACAGATCCATCTACAACTGTAAATCCTGTTGAAGAAACAGATGTAACTTGATATGTTGCGTTACCGAATTGGGAAACATTAGCACCTATAAATTTTACATAGTCACCATTAGTAACACCTGCAACGTCTCCTGTTAATGTAACAACACTACTTGATGCCGCTGATGCAATAACTGGTCTAGCAGTATACCAAACATTACCGGTTGGTAATGATACTTTCATAGTATTTGTTTGTACATCAGATACGGGTAAAGTTTTACCATGTATCCAACTAGGGCCAAAGTCTGCATTACTGGAATCAGTTGTTGACTTCTCAACAAAAACGTGATCGTTTGTAGAAGCATTACTATATAATGCACTTGTACCAGTTGATATAGTTACTGTTGAACCACTTGCTGATAAGGTGACCGGGGAAATACTTTTATTAGAATTATTACTTACTAATAAATTTCCTAATGTTAAACTTGTAGGATTAGATATAGTGGTACCGTCTTCGTAAATTGCTAAATGTTTAAATTCTAATCCTATGAGTCCGGTTCCAGTTGTTTCATTTACTCTTACTAAGGAATTAGATAATTGTCTATACGCAGGTATACTTTCTTGTGCGTTAAAACTTTGAGTACTTGTTCCTGCAAATACTGTAGTCGTATTTGATATAGATTGCTTAACAGCAGAATTACCGTAATATGTGACTGATATTTCATCTGTCGATAACGGTGCAACTCTATATGCTAATGTATGAGTATTAGAGCCTAATGTAGAAGTACTTAAACTATAATCTGTATCAGCAGATGGTAAAGCACTGGTATTATCACCAGTTAATTTTACTGTATTTTTTAGTACAGTGACATCTGTAGACTTAAAGTTTTCATTTGTTAAAATGTTTTTAATATTGTTTGGGGTAAATGTAATTAACTTAGTATTTGTTAATGTTTGTGCTGAAGATAAAGTTACGTCTAATTGACTTGCATTGCCATTATTTGCTGATGTACTAACAACGGAAACCGTTCCAGTGACCTCATCACCTGACAATACATCACCAGCACTTATAAATGCATTACTAGAACCTACTGTAACTGTTGTACTATTTGATACATTTGCAACTGGAAAAGCAGTAGGACTATTGTAAATATTTGGATTAAATACTGTTTTACCACTTCCACTAAATGTTTCTGTAGTAATACCCCAAGAACTTGATGTAGTAACACCGTCATAAGTTCCTATAGGAAACCTTTTATGTGGCACAGTAAAATGTATAATTCTTGTATTAGAAATACTTACAGAATGTGCTAATGCACTTGTGGTAGTTTCTGCTACACTAATATTAGATGTAGCACTTAGTTCACCACCGATGTATAATTGTTTGCTATCAGTTGCAAAACCAAATTCTCCAGACCTTAACGGTTGAGGTAGATCTTGCTTCAAACCTCTACGTTGCTGAATCCTAGAAATTATTACATTATCGTTTGTTGTTACTGTTGCCATACTATTAAGTCTCCTAACTTACTAGTATTTATCATCTTTTGCTAATGTTTGTTATAATAGTCTGCAAGTCTATCAGACCATTTATCACAGTATGTATCGAACTCTTCGTCTTTAATCGTATATTCTTTAAACTTACTATCACGATCAACCATTAAGATTACAACTTTTCGTATATTTGTTCCCATCATTTCATTATGAGCCAATGCATAGGCACAACCTTGCATGAAGTAATCCTCAATCCATTCTCTTTTTTTAATTTTCTTTGCAGTTTTAAAGTCTATAATTGCTTCTTCACCTTCATACATACCAATTGCATCTGATGTTCCTGCATAAAGTCCTTCTGCAATTAATCCAACCTCTACTCCCCATAATTCATCTACTTTAGCAAGTCCATTGTTAATCATTTCTTCTGTCATAGACTTAGCCATAACACTTATAAAGTTATTACCTTTAATTTCGTATTCTTCATTCAGTATGAATTTTTCTAAGGCGTTATGTACTTTAGTACCTAGACCTGCACTTTCTCTGCTGATACGATTTGCTTCTTCATCACCTACTCTCTTACGCCAGGCTATAAGGGCAGTTTTATCTCCGGTGTCTGAAAGGACTGTGGTTACACTAGGTACAGGTTTACCTGAATCACCAACGTATTGTCTTTGTCCGTTTTTTTGAGTTTCTCTTCGTAAGGCTGGGTAGTCGTATTTGTTCTTTAACATTAAATTTAAAAATTATTTTATATACTATGTACTTACCAGGATATGTTCCAGGTAATAGTATTATTTGAGCTAGAATTAGTTAAAATGGATACTCCGTAACCTAAGTTTACAAAATACTCTTTAACATAATTTATTTGATCTAATTTTGTTGGATTTGTTGTAATAGAGTTATGTACATTGTAATATACATTACTATCTGTCATTGTTGTTCCAGATGTAACATTTGCATAAAGTACGCCAGCATCAACATTTGCAAGGACAACATTTTCTATTGCTCTAATTTCGCCATGAATAACACTATTATTTCTAGTATTAGTTCTTGCTTGTGTGGCATTTACAAAAATATTAGCCATTATAACTCCGCTTTAATATCACTTAGTGCTTGGTCACCTGCCATAGCACTTACATCTACTTCTTCTTCGTCGTTTTCAGAATCGTTTTTATTTAAATCTGCAAGTTCATCTTTGGGTATGATTTTTTCTGAATCTTGACTACTTGCATATCCTGACTTTTCTACTGCTTGAATAATTTCTTCTATTGAAGCAACAAAGCCTTGATCTTTTAGTTTATTTTGGAATTTTTCTGTAGATATCTTTTTAATGTCTTTGGACATTGCCATAGCCATAAGATCTTGTACTGCTAATAGTAATTCGTTTTCGTAAGATTCTTGTACGTTTACTACCTCAGTAATAAGCATTGCTTATACCTCTACTGGTGCTCTACCTAGTGGCTCTTCCTCAGGACCTGCCGCCGCTGGTTCGTTCACATCCATTTCAGGCTCTAATGCTAAATCGTCTATTGGGTCTGAACCTAGGTCACTGTCAATATCACCTAACTCTGCTGTGTCACCTAATCCGCCTGCATTCATATCTTGTCCAGTAATGCCACCTACTAATTGGTTAACACCTTCTTTAGCCGCCTTGGCACTTTCTAGTGCTGAACTTAAAGTTTGCTCTGCTGAATCTTTAAATTGTGCGGCCGCATCTGCACCAAATTCGTGTATCATTTGATCTGCAATAGCAGGAATATCTTCGTTTACCATTCTTCCTAGTCTTTCAACGTGGTCTTGAATGTCGTCTGCTAATGCTCTAACAGCCATAACAACTTCTGCTTCTTCAACAGTTGTGCCTTCAATCTCTTCTGCTAACATATCATCTATAATACTATCAAACATGCTTTCGTTTTTCTTTTCTGTTTTATCAAGCATATCTTTAACTTCGTCTGCTGTCATGTTTATCTTTTTACCAATCTCTTCGTCGCTCATGCCTTTGTCTCTTAGACTATGTCCAAATTTTGTTGCTTCGTTTGTATTATGTTGTGCAACTTTGGCTCCAAAGAACTTAATACCATTTGTTAAAGCATCTTCTTCTAAGCCGTTGAGGAAGCCAACAACTGAGTCTCTACTTTTACCTGATGCTGTAGAAAACATGTTAAGTTTTTCTTCTATAGCATCTATACTGGAAGGGTCAGTAAGTTCAACACCTACTTCTTTTGCTAATTCACTTAAAAGGTATTCGTTAAGGTCTGTGTTAGGTCCTTCTGTAGCAATTTCTTCTAGAGATTCACTATGTGAACCACATGATGATTCGTAGTAGTCTTTAGCCGCTTTAATTACTATAGGTAAAATAACACCATCTTCGTGTGAGTATCTAGAATCTTGTCTAAATCTATTCATACATTCACAACTTGCTTCGTCAACAGTATATCCACCGTCCATTAAACTTTGCACTTCTGCAACTAAGTTTGTTTTCATTTCCTGATATGCAGGTGACTCAGCATAATAACCTTCTGCTAACATAGTGTCTATGACATCTTTAATGCCTAGATACTTTGCATATTCAGGTTCTAATTGAAATTGCTTTGATGTATTTTTTAGTTTAATAATTGCATTTTGAGACATTTCTCTAATAGTTTCTAACTTTTCTTTCTTTGGGAAAGAAGTTTTGATACTCATATTAAATTGCTCTTTTAACAACTTATTAATATTATTAATTTTCGTTTTTCCGTTTGGGTTAAAATCTCTTATAAACATTGTTTCTTCCTAAGTATATGTTCGCTATACTCTTATTTATCAATTTGATGATATTTTTTTAATAATATGCAAGGTACCTTTTGGCTTCCTTGATCATTCCTAAACTTTCTTGCATTCTTACACCAGCAGTAAATACCTTTGTGGTATCTTTACTAGTTCTTATTGTGTGTTTATAAAACATTATGTCGTTAGTATGTTTGTGATACATATTAACATGATGGCATATTTGAGAAACTCCTCTTTCGCCTTCTTTATTAAGTGTGTCACAGAAGTTGTTAGCAGTTCTACTAAAGGGGATATCTTTAACTAGTACTTCTTTGTTAATATAATTAAGTATATCAAAACCGTGTTTTGTCTTTTTTACAACAAATACACCCTTTTTTGCAACATTAGATGCTAAATTATCTAACTTCTTAGCAATATGCTTTGGGTTATAGTTTCCTTTTTTGCGGGTATGTTTTGTAGCCAATGTCTGCACCTTTTCTTATTTTTTGCAAAACGTCTTTTTTAAAAAGTTCTTCTGCAACATATTGTTCTCTTTCGTCTAAAGTATTTACTCCTGTAAAGCCTTGTAGATCAACTTTATTGAATATTCTTGACTCAGTACTACTTATTAAACTAAGGTATTCGTTTTTGCCTTTAACTGCTTTCATTACCCGCCGGCATGCATAGCCGCCATATGTTTTTTATATTTTTTGGTGCCTTTTTTGTGAGGAGATTTACCTTCTTCTAAATCTGAGGTGTCTAATTGAGACAATATATCATCTATTACACTACTGCTATCTATAACATTTAAGACGCCGCCACTTGCAAAGTCGCCCATGCGTTGTCCACCATGTACATCATCTGGATCTACACAATCTTCTACATCTAATCTTTCTAATTCAGAATATATTGCATACTCTAAATCTTCTTTGTTCTTAAATTGATGTTCTTCACCACGAAATTCGTCTACTAATTTATCAACACAGCCCATAGCAATAATGCTTCTTTCTTCGCCTTCGTATATACCTTTGCCTATTTTAATTTTGCCACTTTTCTTTTCTATAGGGCCTTTCCTTTTAATAATTTTTTTAGTCATAGGCTGAGCGACTGTGGCTATAGCACCTGCTGTTGTTTCTGTAATTATATCTCTTATAAGCATAATACTATTTATCATTCAATAAAGATGTTTTTAGATCCTCTGCAATTTGTTTTGCCATACTTGCATGTGATTTTCTACCTGCATGAGCACAATCTCTACCAAAATCCATTGGCATGTTTAATCTTAATCGTTCATTTATAAAGTAATAACTAGAATAAACAAGGCAGGGTATATTTAATTGATTTGCAATCTTATGTATTGTGTTTAAAGAATTAAGATCTCTATCAAAGCAATTTTCTATATTAAGTAACATATTTTGTAATACTTCTTTATGACAATCTTCAAATTGTCTACGCATCTTAGGAGCATTATCCATATCTTCTGTTGAGAAGTGTTTAAGTCCGTCCATCCATTCTAATTGGCCTATTCCAGTGCCTTGTACAGAATTTGATGCAAGTTTACCTTCTTGCCAATTATAAAAAAAAGATGATCTTATAGAAGGTGGCAACATCACAACTATTGCTTTGCAATTTCTTACTTCTGATTTAAAGAATAGATTCATATATAGATTAAAATAATCTAATCCTACTGCTGGTAATCCTATATTTGCTGATCTCATGTTCATTTCTTTACTTACAAGTTCAGGCCATATTTCGTCATGGTCCATGGCAGTTCCAAACGTATGACTGCAACCTATATATGCAATACATTCCGTATCAGAAAACTCCTCACATCTAAATCCATGACTATTAAGATAATATCGAATGTTATCATTACTATCAAAATCCTCGTCTATATAATTATTATGTATTAGGATTTTTCTATTTAAAGAGGTTTTACATACTTCCTTGAGTGTATCAGAATTATCTGTGACATGTTGATTTGTACATATGGTGTAATTGGGTCTTTGATTTTCTATTAACCATTCAGGATATACAACATCTGAATAATGTTGCTCATACATAGCAATACGAATCTTATGTAAATCTAATTTGCTGGAATCGTTAGATTCCTGAGAATGTTCATAGGCTATTTTATCAATACCTGAAAGTGTATCATAATAGTTGTATTTGTAGAACATGTCATAAGTCATGCTTATATTTAACTAAAATACTATATGATTTAGAATTTTTTGGATTTCAGATTACGCTCTATTTTCTCTTCTAATATATCTTTTAAAAACTGATCTAGACTTTCTAATGGTGTTGCTCTTTCACCATCCTTATGTTTTTGTACTAATAAGTTTTTCAGTTTATAAAGTTCTTGTACTAAATCAGGTATGTTTTCCCTTATAAGATAAAGAGATTCATCTATTTTTTCTTTTATTTTGTAATATTCAATAACGTCTGGGTCTCGTTTATCATTATAACCTGCATTATCTGGTGCCTTCTTTTCGATTTCGATCTTTAATTTCATTCTGGGAATTCTTAATTTCTCAATTCTATTTGCATGAGATCTAATAAGGTCACCTATTCTTGCAAATTCAAATAAAGGACTTCCCAACCTCATTTCAAGTCTAGAGAATTGCGGTCCTTGATATATTTCGGATGCATTGAAAGGTTTATTTGGCTCAGAAAAGTCAAGTTCTGTTTGATCTGGATGTGGTTTAGTTTTGTGTAACTCTTTAGGAACTGTCACGTACTTATGTTCACCGTATCCTATTTTGTCTGCCATTAATAGTATAGACTTTCTTCCTGCACTATATTTGTAATATTCAGGTGATTGTTTTTTTGACCAATCAAATCGTAAACCGCCTAATATAAATTCTTCTGCATCGTCCTTAATAAAAAGTCTAAGTACATCTATTAAATTCATTTTAGGATTAATTTTAAAATCCCACAGATCGTATTTGTAATTAGTAGAACCGGTTGTAATAAAACTTAGATTTTCTTCCGGACTAATATCTTTGTATAGTTTGTCTGCTTCTTCTATTTCCGTATTACTTCTTAGTTCTTTATAATGCTCAATAATATCTTCTAGACTAGCATCTACTTCTACAACATTTATCTTATCCATGTCTAAATTATGTGCCGCATCGTATCTATGATGTCCGTTGACTAGATACCCATTTTTATCAACTACTAAAGGCTTGTACTTATTATTTAATATCATCACCTCTGATGAGCTGACGAGTCCCTTTACTCTTTGACTTTGTACTGGCTTGATTTCATTTAAATCCATTTCTTTAAATGTATAATCAAAATCAGACTTTGCTAAATGTTTTATATTAACTTGTGGTAATTCGTTTCTGTCGTAATGTTTGTCGCTCACTTTACGCTCAGGAATTAATTCTTCATAAATACCACCACCAAATTTAAAGTGTGATTTTTTCTTTTTCTTTTTCTTTTTACGACTTGGCATTGTGCCTAAGCCATAAAATCCTGCTGGAGCACTAGGCGTGGAATCAGCGGAGCCAGTGTCACCACTGCCTGCAGACCCGCCGCCTCCACTTGAATTTCCGTGGGCACCGCCACCTGAACCATTGCCTGGACCTGCACCACCGCCAGTTCCTGCACCAGCACCTGAGCCAGCACCTGCTCCTGCTCCTGCTCCTGCACCACCGCCTCCGGCACCACCACCGCCTCCGGCGCCACCGCCGTCAGCCATAAGGTTCTTTTTCTTTTTTTCTAACTCTTTCTTAGTTAAAAATAATTCTTCTAGTTTACTCATTTTGTAAGTCCTATTTGAGGGTACGGATAACTTTTTTCTTTTGTTACAGTATATATTGTGCCTACTGCTAAATCTCTTGCTAATATATCTTCTATTGTTTTCACATAGCATATCATTTTAGTAGGTTTATCTACAAACATTATTCCGTCTAACTCTCCTTTAGCATTTTTAACATTCATATAATTAAGGATGTTTAATGCACCATATATCTTTTTAAATTGTGCTTCGTTACCACTATTAAATAAATTTACTAATTCTGTTAGTTGGCTTCCATCTAGTGTAGGCATGTGAGAATTAAATAAGCCTTTAATATGTTTTAAAAAGTTTTGTGATCGTAGAGGCTCTTGTATTAACTTAGGGTCTCTTAAACAAGCCATTAAGTCACCTGTGTTTATGCCTGTTGCAGGGGAGTTAGCAACTATGTCTATATCAGCAAATTCTGTATAAAATGCTTTTGTTTTAGACTGCCAATTATCATCTGGCTTTACATGGTAGTCAACAAATCTAGCATTCTTGGCCGTCTTTGTTTTAACTTCTACATGTTTTCCATCAACTATTAAGTCACCAACACCTTTACCGGAACCAATACCTGATATTCTTTTACTAAGAACAGCAAACAAAAATTCTCCTGCCCCTATACCATAACCAGAAACATCTGCTAAATCATCTACTAGTTCCGTCATGTATTCTTCTATACCATACCCTTTAAAAACACTTTTAAAATTATATTCACCTGGTGTTGTTAATGAGGATATATCTACTAATGTATCTTTTTGCCACATAGAAAATAATTGAGCTCTTTCTAAAGGCGTCATCTCTATACTTGCAACAATTTTTGCAATTTTTCTTATAGTAGCATTTACTGTTACATCATCTATTTCCTCTAATCCTTTTAATATACTTGCAAGTCTACCACCAACACCCATATCATTTAATAATTGTTCAATATAAGATACTATTTTACTTGTTTGTTCATCATCATCAGGCAAACTATCTATTTTAGTTATAACATCTTTCTTTGTATCTGCTATCCCACCAGAATAAACTTCATTAAGATTAACCTTTTTAGCAAGTGTTGGGTGCATAGAAACATTTACATAGTTTCTTAATACATTTCTCAAACAAGCATCGTCTCCGCCTTGTACTCTCATTGCTCTAAAATCACTAATCATATTAGGGTTAGGTATAGCAAAGTAGGCATCCATTTGTTTTTTAATATCACTTGCTGGCATATGATCAGACAATAACTTGTTTATTATTCTTACTTTGGTATTATCTGGAACAGCACCTTCAACTTTAATTTTATGTGGTATTTTTTTAAATTTATTATTATCTATTCTTTCTAAGTATCTTAATTGTTCCTGTAAAGGCAATTTATCAAATTTAGTAAACACACTTTCATTACCTTGTCTACGAGTAACTGCTAATGCATCTTGGAAACTAGCAAAAGGACCGTTTTCATTATTCACTCGATTTATAATAGTTCCTAAAACTCGCGATTTGAAAACATTATCATTGTTTGGATTGTTTAAAAATCCTACTAGGTCATTTACTTGGCCACGTGCTAAGTAATCCTGCATACCACGTTGCATCATTCTATCAAAGCCTGGCCAATCTGCTCTGGCTTTATCATAATCTGAATCAAACTCATTTTCTGGTGGCGTTGATATTGTTCTATCATCATTACTACTATCTGCGTTCTTTCTAAAATAGTTACCGCCACTTACGTTGTAGAGGTCTCTGATATATTTTTCTGCTTGTTTAACTGCGGCGGCCCATCGTTTTAATCCAATTACGTTTCTACCATCTTCGTCTGTTTCACTTGGTCTCCAGTCGTGATTGCCATCAATTCGATTATACATAACTCTCAATAACTCTACACCTTGGTCATTTACACCACGTTCTATGCCTAAATAGTCTGCCAAGTTGCCCCAATCTGTTTGACTTGCTATACCATTTGAGGAGCCACCGTCTAAAGGATCTATTCCTGCCGCTGTGGCTAACTTGTCTAATGGTTTGCCTAAGTCGTCTTGATCTATGCCTACATCACCATCAAGTACTTTTTTAAGAACGTTTTCTAATGCTACTTTAAAACTACCAAAACTGCTTTCTTTGTTAGCCATTTCTTTAGCAACTACATCTTTCATTTTTGCTGGGTACTGTTCCCAATCAAATGCATCAAAACGTTTTTGCTCTGCATCATCTTCCATATTTTCCCAACTAATACCACTGCTTCTGTTAAGTGGTTCACCGCTTTTGGTATTTTTTGTTTCTTCACCATCTAATAAATCATCTTGTCCAGGTGCACCTTTTCTGCTGTCTCCTTTGTGAGAGATTTCTATACCAATGCTTTTTAATTTTTGATATACATCACCGTCGCCTTGAATAAACTTATCTGGGTCAATTATATTCTTCCAACTATAACCATAAATTCTGTTGAACTTATTTAATATTCTTTTATAACCACTTTTACGCCAAGTGTGATAATAGTTTTTGTTTTTTTCAAATGTATCTATAAGTTCTAAACCGTTTGTGGCATCTTCGGCATCACTCCAGTGACTTGAAGGTATAACATACACTTTGGTATTGTTTACATT
>Ga0098045_1000155_pt1 | contig 29412 bp, 18 predicted proteins | sample 11_taG_FD_77071 | JGI IMG/M metagenome (GOLD analysis project Ga0098045, IMG submission 77071) | Marine viral communities from the Subarctic Pacific Ocean - 11_ETSP_OMZ_AT15265 metaG | ecosystem: Environmental > Aquatic > Marine > Oceanic | place: Pacific Ocean | collected 2015-01-16 | reverse complement strand
GTTTACTGTATCTTTAAAGAACAAGTATGGATAACCAGACTCACGTCGCTTACGAAGAACACGAGCCCATACGGTTCTCTTGTCTGGATCACCATCAATCATTTCTTGCATCCAGTCATCACCAATACACACGCCAAGTGACATATTAATAATAGATGAACCTTCTTCACGAGCGTCAAGAAACTCCATAATATCAGGTGATGATATATCAAGATATGCAGCAAAAGATCCTCTGCGAACATTACCCTGAGCGACAACATCTACTGTAGTTTCTGTTAGATTCATAAAGTGTACTGGACCATCTGCTGTTCCACCACTCTTAATTGGTTCGCCTCTTGATCTTAGCGCACCATAATAACCAGAAGTACCTGCTCCCATTTTAGTTTGCATACCAACTTCTGCTGTTTTCTTTAAGATAGATTCCATATTATCATTAATAAAAACACCATTACAAGAAATAGGTAAACCTTTTTTAGTTCCAAAGTTAGACCATACTGGTGAAGATAAAGAATAAAATCCTCTACTCATATAATCATAAAACTTATCAGCAAAACCTTCTCTATCTAAAATTTTCTCTGCTGTCCATGCAATGATCCTTACACGTTCTTCAACAGTCATGTTTCCATCTATATACCCTCTACTTAAAAAAGTACGAGAGTCTTCATTTGCCCACTCAAACCCCATAATATTCTCCATTAAAATAAATCATCCGCAGATATTCCCTGACCCTTTGCATACTCAACAGGTCTTTTCTGAAAGAAATCGGTCATATTTGCACCGTATAATTCTTCATCAAACCAAAAAGTTTCATCAACATGACTTTGATCATATACAATCTCACTACTATCAAATCCAATCTGATCTAAAGAATCTGCCATTCTTTTTGCAATAAAAGATTTAAGAATATCTGCACTTAATCCTTTTACTTCATAATCTCCCATAATCCAATCAATAACTTTACTTTCTGCTTTTAGTGCATCAATACACTCCTCTTTCACTCTCGCTTCTAATTCTTCATCAAACAAGTCTGGATATTCTTCACGCAAAGTATTAATTAGTTTAATTCCTACTTGAGCGTGTAACATTTCTTCATTGCGTGTATATTGTACTTGTTGTGCACAATCTTTCATTACTGCTTTATTTCTATTCATGTGCATAATTATATAGAACTGACTAAACAGACTCACATTTTCCACAAATAATGTAAAGAGCATAATTGAATAAATGTATTGCTTCTTATCGTCTGCATAAACTTTGTTATTATATTTACGGAGATAATCTACTCTACGTTTAATAACTTCTACATTTAAGTTTTCTTCAAATACATGAGTTAGATGTAATACATCAAGAATCTTTTCATAAGCCATATTATGAATTACTTCAGAGTTTGCCATAGCAAAGCCTAAATCTTTAATAGATGGATGTGGTAAATTATTACCGACTTCTGCCCAAAACGATTTAACTGCTATTTCAATTTGTCCAATAGCCGACATAGTTCTAACAACTATTTCTTGTTCCTGTGGTGTTAAGTCTGTTTTAAATTGTGAATAATCTGATCTAAAGTTAAATTCTTCTGGAGTCCAAAACCCCTTCCAAATTGCTTCAATAAAATCTTTTGTCCAAGGATATAGGTCTGGTTTTCTGGCTATCTGTTCTTGAAATAACATGGGCATCTTTCTTTCTCGGAGCACAAAAAATACTATACCATAACTAACTAAAATTATGGTATTGTAATGAAGTGCGGTTTTATGTATTGTTTTATTTGTTGGTACTATTATATAGTATTACAAGGTTTTTGTAAATAGCTATATAAGCTATTTTTTTCAAAAAAATTACTAAATATTGTTATTTTTTTGTTTACAGCGGTTTAAAAAAATGTTATAATAAAAGAGTAATCAGTTGAGGATAGGGAATACTAACCTTCTATCGTTAACTTGTAAATAAAGACATTAGTCTAATATATTAAGACTTGAAAATAAACACCGACCCACTATTATATGATGTATTAGTACTAGAACCGTCATCCGCCTCCGCACCTATAACCAAGTTATTACCGTCTCCTGATATATCAACTCTATCGCCAAAATATGTATATTCTTGAGGATCAGGATCATTTATAACCGAATCTAAACTCCAAGTTGATCCTGATCTTGTATATACATAAACATTACCCGCGTTAATCTCTGCACCCACGGTTTTTCCTTTTTCTCCAATAATAAGTTTATTTCCATCAGTGCTTAAAGAAAGAGAACCACCGAAAAATCCACCATCTTGAGTGCCGATAATAGAATGCTCTAAACTCCATGTTCCCCCCGATTTTTTATATATAGCGATTCTTCCGTTATTAGTAAGCCCATTCATATCACTACCAACTGCACCTGCTGCTGCTGTTAATCCATCTCCTGATATTGTAACATTGGTTACATATCCGTTACCACCACCTAGGAAAAAGTCTGTAACACCAGTTCCAGTCAAACTGCTTGGCCAAGATCCGCCAGTTTTTTCAACAATAAAAGATTTCTTTACACCCCTAGCATTACCTATAAATGTTAATCCATCATCTGATATACACAAATCTTCAGCCCAATAAACATTAGTTTGTGAAAGACCTACTATGTCAGTATCTAAAGAAAACGTATTTCCAGATCTATTATAAACAAAAACAGATCCAGAATTTAAATTTGGATTATCACGCAGATAAGACCCAATTACTATAGTGTTACCATCACCTGAAATATGAGAAGACTTACCAAATTGTTCCTCGCCGCTAATATAACTTGGGGGAACAATAATTTGTTGTCTTGTCCATGATGATCCCGATCTAGTATAAAAAAATGCAGCTCCAGTATTGTTACCCATGATATTACTTTCATTTTGCATTCCAACTAATAAAGAATTGCCATCATTAGAAATAGATACAGAGGAACCAAAGTAAGGATTACTTCCTCCAGTATTTGACCCATCTTGACTAGGAAGTAACTTTGTCTGTTCTGTCCATGTAGTTCCAGATCTTGTAAATACATAAACAGCTCCTTCATTCGCGCCACTCCCATCCCAGTTTATAGCTCCAACAGCCATTGTATTTCCATCATTTGATATGGCTACAGCCCCACCAAAGGTATCTTGATAACCACCATCTGATGCTGTTAAATTTGCTTCAAAGGAATAACCAAACGAAAGACTAAAGCTAGAAACCTGTGGTAAAATATTAACACCATCTGATGCTCTAAAAGTAATAGTTCCAGTACCACCATCAGGCGCCTGAGCTTCTGTTTTTGGAGTAATTGTGAATACACTTGAATCCTGCGAAACTGTGCCTATACTATCCATAGAACCGCCAGTGACGTAAGTGTAAGAAATAGGAATACCTTCTGGGTCTGATGCAGCAAGTGTTATAGTGGTTGCTGTTTGTGGGCTATCTGAGCTTAAATCATATGAGGATAGTGGTTGACCACCAGAATCCCACGTAGGTGTTGTATTAATTAGGGCTATATTATACCAGCCCGATCCATTCCAAATATAAAGTCTATTAGTTTCCTCTACAAAGGCTTGTTCACCTATAGTACCTGTTGCTGGCAATTGAGCCGTTGTTGCAAATTTTTCTGTAATAGGTATATCAGTAGATAAACTAGTAACACTAATAGTATTATCAGTACCTAATAATTTTGCTTGAGAAAATGCTTTACTTGGCATGGTAAATCCTTTAAGAAACTATTTAAACTATTTATATTGGATTTACACTATACGGATTTTCTGTTTCAAATGTTTCTATATCTGTTGCTGAAGCGCCTGAAATCGTCCATTGTGTTCCAATATTATTCCATCTCATACCGGTAATATTTGCACACTTCCCGGTTAGATTAAAAATTACATTATCAAAAGATGAAGTAGAGAATATAGCATTAACACTAAATTGATATATAGATCCAGCAGAACCAATATATAATTTAGAACCGTCGGAAGAAAATTCTAAAGACTGTGGATTAGATAAAGTTCCAGAAGTTATAAGAGTTTGAGAAAATACTGCAGTAGAAATTTCATTTTTATCTGATAATATATATTCGTGAACATTATCAGAAGTTGTTCCTGTTATATACATTTTATAACCAGTATTATCAAATTTAACGGCAGTTGGTGTTGCTTCTTTATCTGATACATCTAATTGCTTATTTAAATATGATAGGGTTATATTTAAAGGATTATTGTTTGTAAAATCTAACTGATGTATTGTCTTATTACCACTATGATACATATTATCATTTAAAATCTGTATACCTTTATTATAATTTGTAAATGAGTTTATAGAATATGTACTGTCATATGTAAAATTTTGAATACTATAATTTGAACTAACACTATGTTCAAATATATTCTGATGGTTTGATATATAAAACTTAGAACCATCAGAGTTCCAATCAAATCCATTTGTATAATCATTAAAATATTGGTTTGCTTGATAATAACCATACTGTATACCCTCACTATTTAATAGTGGGGCTCTAAATTCTACAGGCACATCATTTAAAGTTTTTGTTATTGGAATTAAATTATTAAATCCAGATAAACTATAATTTAAATTAAGAGTATATTCTAAAAGTTTACACTTTTGGTTGTTGATCTGACCATATCCACTCTGATTTGATTTTCTACGATGATCTAAAATATAAATTTTATCACCAGAGTTACTTATTCTTAATGCAACCGGTCCAGCTCGACTATTAGTTTCATTACTTCTCTGAGATGAAACATTGGCCCCAATTGTATGAGTACTACTTTGCGATTGTGTTGCAGAATTTATATTCCAAGGCTCACTTAAATTGTATCTATAAATTTTTCCCTTTTCATATGACATAGATGTAATTACATATAAGTATTGACCATCAGAAGAAAATGTAAATGCATCATTACCACCTTTAGGATTATAATATTGATACACTGTTATAAATCTGCGAGAACCAACATATCTTCTGTACCAATAAAATCTATAAGATTCGGTATGAACTGGTATGGTTAGAGATTCTTTTGAACTATAATCTGCAGTATGAACTTGATATGGTTTGGATAATTCATATTGATATATTACATTATTATCTAATGCATACATTCTAGTACCATCAGTACTTACAAATATATCTTCATCTATATTTTTTTCGGTATAATATGAATTTTCTAAATTTGCAGTAACTATTTTATTCGCAGAATCTAAATTATATTGTTGTATTTCTTGGCCATTAGCAACTCTTAGTATATTATCACTATCATTTAAATCCAAATCTCTAAATGTTGAACCTATATGAAGAGTATTAGGTTCAAAAGATGAATCTTTTGTGGCAGTTAAAATATCATATGGTGTTCCTAGATTATACTGATCAAATTTATTTAATGTATCACCGGTCACTAAAAGTTTTGTTCCGGTCGAATTAAAAGTTAACCCAGTAATACTAGTATCAAATTCGGGTACTATAGTTGCATCTGTTAATGATTTTACAAGTCTTATTGTAGGAACACCGATTGAAAAGTTTTTTAAAACTTTCATATTATTAACATTAGTTATTTTTACAATATCATCACCCCACGTAATGGATATATCCCATGGAGCATCATAAATTTCATCAGCAGAATCTCTTAAAGTAATTGGGTTACCGTTGTTTATATTACTACTTATTTTTCCTATAAAGTTGTAATGAGTTCTGGTACCTAAAACTTCTTCAGTATTTAGAACTGGAGATATAGTATATGGAGGTTGGTTGCCAGGAGATGATATAAGTTTGGTATTTTTTTTATTATTAGGAGTTTCATTAACTGTCCAAGTAATACTATTATTTTCTTCATCAAATAAAGGAAGAGAAACAATAGGAGATGGTCTATCAACTAAGGGATTATATTGTGTAGAATCGCCATAAATAATATTGATTGTGCCATTAGATTCAACTATATCTTGTGAAAAATTATTTGTTATACCTACTATATAATACTGCCCCTCAAAAGATTGATATATTCTATTATTACTTCTAACAAAATAAGTATTACTTAAATTACTATCTATCATGGTAATGCTCCAGGGCTATCAAATATTTGAATATCATTTCCAGAATCGGTAATCATATCACCTACGGTTCTAAATGGTCTAGGAGTAATAGAAGTAAAATTTGCAATATCTGTGGCATCTGCAACATTAATACTAAAAGTGTTATCTAATATATTAGAAGAATTCATTTCAGAAACCATTGAATAATTTCTATATGTGAAATTTAATTCTACATTAGAGTGAGCAAAGATTCCAAATTGAGAATAAGATGGTAGAGAACCATCTGCTAATTGTCCTACTATTCTTAAGTTTAATAATCTTTGCTCGTCTTGATAAGAGTCAATTGATTGAGGTTCAATTAAAATATTGTTATTATTTTGTTTTATTATAGTGAATGGTGCGGTTTGCCATTCATCAATTGTCCAATTTATTAAATTATTTTCTTTATCTCTATTATCTAAAGTTAATAAAAAACTTTGAGGTTGTGCATAACTATCAACATCAATTTCTAATATGTCTTTACTACTTTTAGTTACAATATTAGCTGTTCTATTAGTTTTAATATACGTTCCATTTTCAATCCAACCTAAATCGCTGGCAGTATATGGGCTAAAACTTTCAGATGTTACAGTTCCTTCTTTTATAAATGTAGTTCCGTCATCTGGAACATTTGTTTCTGTTGCTGTTAGTAGTATTTCATTTCCAGAAATATAATTGGTATTAAGAGGTAAAAACGATGCATTGTATCTTGCACTATCGTGTAAAATAAATTCTTTTATATACCCATTTAAATAACTTTTATCATACTGAGCTAAATTAATATTTCTATCTGATGTAATACCTAGTTCTATCTCTCCATCCGAAAGAGTATTTCCTTCCAAACTAAAATTGGATGTCTGACCAATAGGCGAACCGTCTTTATAAACATTTAAATTTGTACCATCATAAACTAAAGCGGTATGTAACCATGTATTATTATCGTTTGAATCGCCTATATTAAACTCTATTCTATCATTTACTTTAATACTACCATTAGACCTATAGTCTAATATTATTTGTTCATCTGTCGTCTGATTAAGTAGAAAATTAGTAGAAGCTGTTGAGGAAATAGGTGATGTTGGTGGTGTATTAGTTAAAGATTTTGTATCTCTAACTTCAAAATCTTTAATATATCCTTTATAGTTTGAAGATGTTGCCCCATTTAAATCATAATTACTGCCAATATTAAATGTTGATAAACTTAAAGATCCAAAAGTCTGAGGGTAAATTCTTAATTTGGATCTTAGGTCACCGGAAAAAGAATCGGACCCTACATTATTATTTACAGATAGCCCATAAGCACCAACTTTATTAGATCCAGCATATAATCTATTTTGAACAGATGAGGTTAAAAAATCATAATGTGTTGGTCCATAAATCCACCTTGATGGGCTATGCTCAACTCGGAATTCATTATTGCAGTAATTTGCACCCCAACCCTGATATGCACTAGTTCCAGGTAGATTAGAAAAACCAAAACCTCTCCATAAATTATCAGTACCATTTTTATACATGGATACTTGTTTTGTTTGTTCAGATATAAAAACTGATATAACATCACCTGGTCTAAGAACATGATTATAAGATGTAAAAAATGTAGAAGCAAAGGTTGTAGTTTGATAATTTACAGCTCTTCCATATCGGGGTAAAGTATATTGAGAAGTATCTACTAAATAAAATTCCATATTTCGGTTAGCACCACTATGGCGTTGTGTCATAATAAATTCATAGTAGTAAATATTATCACCGTTGTTGGTATTAATAGTAAATCCAGTATCTACAATTGTTGGTGCATACCAAAAATAACTTTGACTCTCCAATCTAAAAGTATAGTAAGATAAAGCCTGATAGGTCCGTAAATAAGTTGTTCTTCTTCTAAAAAAAGAAGACACTGGAGTTAATCTACTTTGAACTATACCACTAGCCCACACACCATTTTCTATAGTTGATGCTGTAGAAGCGGTTCCTTTTAACTCGTCATCAATCCATAATCTTATTCTTTCTGGTGATATTCTTATATCCCAAGATACTATATGAGTATTATTATCTTTAGGAAAATTATTAGTTGTTATAATTAAAGGATTAGTGCCATTTGCTCTAAATTCTAGTGTATTACCGCCATTAATCACACTTAATTTTACATATCTATCTGCTTCTCCAAATTCAAATAGTGTACTATCAGAAGGAGATGAACCAAAACTTATCTTACATTTAAATCCAACATCTTGATTTATATTTAAATCGGTAATACTTAATTGATTATTACTATCAATATCATTAGCAACATATCTTGTTAATCCTACTGATGAATCATTTGAAAATAAAGAATAGTCAAATCCATCATAAGATAATGTATTATGATACCAATCATTATTACCAAAACTATGAGAATTATCAATTGTAATATCCACGCCATTATCAACTATTTTATTATTAGTAAGTCTTAGTGTGGTTTTATCTTCATCTGTTTTTGTAAAATCTATTAAAGTATAAGAAGTATTTATAGGATATGTCCAAAACGAAACAGAAAAATCATCATGATAATTAAAACCAGTCAATGGGCTATCAGTTTTAATATTTGCATTATCAAATCGTGCTGAAGATGTGTGTGCATTATATGGAGAAAAATTAAATGCTTTTAAATTTGTATGAGAAAGATTATATGTTCCAGTAACATCAGAAAAAGAATACGATGGATTATCTATATTTTTTTGTAGTGAAAATATAGGATAATCTTCGTCATTAGAAATAATATATGACCAAAATTCTATAGCCCATGTATCATTTTCATTTGTAAAATCATTCGTGAATCCATTCGTTCTTAAAAAAGAATTATTGCCTGAAAACTCAAAACTATTAGAAATTATTGTACTTAAATCTTGACTCCTATATGTTTTAGAAGTTTCTTCAACAAAGGCATTTTCACCAATTTCTGGAATAGAAGGTAAATCCGATAAAAGATTATATTTTGTTATTGTGTCCGACATAATAAACTATATATTAACCTTCTAGTGATTCTGTGGGTGGCGTAAAGTTTGCGGTGTAGCGAGTAAATTGAGAAAATCTAAAATCTTCAATGGACCCAATAAAAGTTGTATTAGAACTGACCGTTCCCGTCACACCAAATAAACTTACCATATAAGTGCCGTTTGAATTGGTTACTGATGTAGAAGGGTCATCATATGATGTATCGGTGTGGTATAAACTACCGTCCAAAAACCATTTTGCTGTGGTATTAGATTTATCAAAAGATAAAGCATAATGATGCCACTGATTTGGAGTGTAACTTGTAAATGAACTAGAACTCCAAGTTATGTAACTACTTCCATCTGTTCTTGCCCCAAGACCTTCAATTTTTGTTGTGCTAGGGTTTGCCCAAATGCCAAAGACAATTCCGCCATACAGTATTTGTAAAATATATTTAGGCCAATCTATTGCGCTGTATGACGATGTTGGATCAACCTTAAACCAAAATTCTATAGTAAAATCATCATTTGTTCGCATATTAAATTCAGATGGAGTGCATACCTTAATTGCACTACTAGCCGCAGTGTTTTTTATAGCTTTGCTGTATTTACTGCCAGTAGAAACACCAGTAATGGTTGTGCCATCAATTAGCAAATTAGTACCCTGAGATTTATCTATGATTGAGGCGTCTGTGCCTTTAATATGTAAGGATGTACCAGATGATGATAATGGTGCTGTTGGAGGAGTAAAATCTGTTGTGTATAATGCAGAATTTTTTATAATTTTAATGTCTGATACAAAACCATTAAAATGGCCAGTATTCAATTCAAATTCACCGACCCTTAAAGACGAGCCTGATATATCGAAATTACCTGTAGAATTTATTGCATTTTGTGTTGATATTCCGTTTACAAACTGTCGAACATCATTATTACTATCTCTTGTAACTGCGAAATGACACCACGTTTTTGCTGGCACTGATACAGTGTTGCAAGTAAAACTACCGCCTCCAGCAGACTGAAATCTAAAATTTAAATTGCCGCCAGCAATTATCCATCTCCAATACTCACTACTTCCATCTCTTTTTGCTAGAATACCTTGGGAGTTCACATTAGTGGTGTCATTGCAATAAAACCAACCTTCTATTGTAAAAGATGATGTGCCAAGTTGAATATTACTATTATCTGCTATTCTTAAAGCATCTCCAGTACCATCAAAATATACCGACCCACCGTGATCTGCTGCATCGTATTCTTCGTAGTCGTAGGGCGATAATGGTTCTATAGAAACGGGCCCAGAGATGTACTGCACATAGTTATTGACAGCAGAAGGTGTTGAAAATGTTACATAGGGCGAATTGCAAGTTAAAAATGTTGTATCACTGTCTACTTCTAATTTATCTGAAGGCCCAGTAGATGAACTTCTTGCAACTGTAGAAACTCTCAAATCTCTTATAAGAGCATCTGAATAATAACTTGTCCAACCGCCTATATCATAATATGTTGTTGAACTGATATTTGAACTATCTGAAAAACTTGCTTTTGATACACCATTAACATATATGTTGACAGTACCTGAACTTCTTATAATTTGCAACCAATACCAAGTGTTTGTCTGTATATTTGCACCACTAGTGGTGATAGCGCTGCCAGCTGACGAACCACTCCAATTCAAATATACCTCTGAATCATTTCTAACATAAAATTGAAAATTGCCAGAGGCGTTATTTGTTCCTCTTTTTATAATGCCGTGCCAGTGGCTTAAAGTTGACACATTAAACCAACATTCTATACTACAGTCACCAGATCCTATGGCTGGTTGATTAAGAATATTAAAATATGAATCTGGCTAAAATTTAGTACTATACCCGCCACTACGGTAAGGGCTAAAAGTTCCAGCATGAGTATCGCCCCCAACAGTAATTGTATGATTGTTTGATGAGCTATCAGTTATGTTATTATTATCCGAAGTTCCAGTTGCTGTCGCTAACAAAGTTGTATATCGGTTATTTTCGACAATAGAAGAAAAGTTAAGAGTAAAACTAGATACTTGCGGTAAAATATTAATCCCGTCTGTGGCTCTAAAAGTTATACTACCAGTACCACCATCCGGAGCTTGAACTGAAGTTTTAGGTGTAATAGTAAAGACTGAAGAATCCTGAGATATAGTAGCAATGGAATCCATTTGACCACTTGTAATATAATTATATGATATAGGTAAACCTTCTGGGTCTGATGCAGCAAGAGTAATAACTGTCGCATCTTGAGGGCTGTCTGCATCTAACTCATAAGCTACTGCAGGCTGTCCACCAGAATCCCATGTAGGAGTGGTATTAATTAAGGCAATATTATACCAGCCGGACCCGTTCCATATGTAGAGTCTATTGCTACCTTTAACAAATGCGGTTTCACCAACTATTGTACCTGCACCAAGAGAATCTATACTAGAATAATCTTCAGTGCCTGGTGCTACATCACTACCAAGCTTTTCCGCACTAATCGTAGTTTCGCCTGCTCCTAGTAGGTTGGCTAAATTTCTTGCATTAGATGGCATATTCTTATCCTATAAACTGAATCTTAGTTCTATTTATACTTTCTTTTTACGTGCATTTAAAATATCGTTCATTACATTTGTTGCGGTATGAGTAAAACATCTTGGCGCCACACTATGAATAATTAATGCCGGAACTAAAAGTTGTAACTTAACAGCAGCCTTTAATGCGTGAGTCATATGCTGGAGACCAGTTTCTCCAACTTCTTCCAGATGAAGTTTACATTGTTTACTTAACATTATTTTTCCAATTCTTTTAATCTTGCTTCAATAGCATCAATCTTTTTAGTAATTTTTGGATATTTCTTACGCCATGCATCTTCTGGTTGTTCTAACCAAGTAAGACCCCAACGTTCAATGAGATAATCTAAAAACTGATCCAGCTTTGCATAAGCCCAAAGACCAGCTCTTGTTTCTTTAAAATAAGCTAAAAAGGCAGCACCTAGTACTGCCCCTGCTATTGATGTATAGATCCAAAGTGTATCTGCAAATAATCTTTCTAACATATTATCCCTATTCTATTGTGACTGCTTCGTCTAATTTCTTTTCTGCTTCTTGATAATATGTTTCATATGCAGCAATAATTTGTTGTTGCTGTTGTACCATTGCTCTAATGTCACTAAAATTTAATGCTAGATTCTGATAACCTTTTCCAGTAAGAGCAAATAACCCTACTGGCTGACCAGAGTCTTTAATCTTTTGTATTTCTTCTTCAACATTTTCTTCATTAATAACAATCCATTCTATATCTCTAATATTTACCTTATCAACTTTAGGTAAAACTAATTTAGGTTTATCAATCGGTTTCGTCGATATCGCTATTTCCTGTATCGGTTGGTTCTGTGAGCAAGCCCCTAGACTTATAATCATCATAAAGCCAAGGGCACTCACGGTTAAAGTCTTTAGCATCTACTGCTCCTTTTTCCTCGTCTGTTAATTCTGCACCACTTAATAATTCAAAACATCTTCCAGCGTTTGTAGTCCCTCTATTTACTTTAAACTCTATATCATCTGGATCTCTTACTGCCATTACACCAAGATCAATATTAGCAAGTTTACTTGATAGCATATTATTCTGCTCTCTTATTCTAGCAAACTCTGTATTAACTCTATTTAACTCTTCATTGGCTTTTTTAAAATCAGCTTGTAAAGATGCCATTGCTTCTTCTTGTTGAGCTGTAGCATCTTTCAGTTGTTGATTTTGAGATGAGAGTATAATAATTTTATTTTGCATATCAGTATAGGTTTTATATGCAATAAAACCACCACCACCTATAGTGCCAATAACGAATATTAAAAGATATAATCTAAGCATCGTCTTTCATAAAACCACGGAATCTTTTGAGAACAACCGGAGGTTTATCCTTTCTACGTCTCTTATCTGTCACGTTAACAGCTTTAAACATTGCTGTTGGTGGCATTGCTACACTTGCTGTTGTAGTATCTTCACTTTTTGATTTATCTTTAATACGTTGAATCTGTGCAGCTGTAGGAGCACCCTTTTCACCCTTTTTACGCATCTTTTCTCCACGTGCTCTCTTAGCACGAATATTTGCCCAAAGACCTGCGTTTTCATTCATATTTTGAAGTTTAGTGCGCAAATTAATATTTCCTTGGGAATCTAAACCTGGATGGTGTTTCTTAATCATCTTTGATAAATGATTTTGTGCTCTTGTCACTCTGGCTTTATTTCCTCTATAGTTGTAGTCTGCAGCCATATCATCAGCAGCTAATACTTTTTTATGCGCTTTAACTACATCAGGGTGTGGTTTAATATCTTCATTCACGGATTCAAATTTAAAAGTACTTGAATAATCCGCCACTTTCTTACCTCTCTTATCGTATTGTCCAGCATCCATTGCTTTTTGTTTAGCATATGCTTTAGGGCTATATGTTTCACCCCATTCCCAATCTTTAGAACGAGTATCCCATTCCATTACTTTCCACTCACCTTTATGACGAATATTTTCATCATATTGTTTTTCTATTTTAAAACGACGACCTGTAGGAAACTTAATTTCTATTTCACCATCAGGGCCCGCTCTTTTCCAACTAGGTGGTTTCATCGGATAAGTTCCTCTATAGTAAGATATATCTTTTGTTTAGTACGAATATGTTCTGCTTCATAAATGTGTAAACCGAATATTTCGCCAACAGGATAAGATTCTGGTAATACTCTTATCTGATCTTTTGCTTTTACAAGTTCTTCAACTGTGCTATTTACAACCTTATCATACTTTAGTCTATACATACCAGGGGACAGCATATAATCCTCTAATAAAAACCATTGACTATCTTCATTTAAAAAGTCAAATGGATTATGACCAGTTTCTTTTATAATTTTTTTAATTGAATCATCAGATAAATCTAATTTTTCTTTTATGAGATATAATGCGGCAGCATAAGAGGCTACTGATGATTTACCACCAGGAGCCTTTGCTATTAATTTTTTTATATTAAAAACTAATCTATGGAAAGGTGTGTATGCACCTTTCTTTTCTCTATCATCTAACTTAACAGACTTTATTCTTTTACCATCTTCATCTATAATACCAAGCTCAAATGCCTTAGTTTTTTCAAACGGTGTAACAAGAAGTGTTAAGAACCGAAATGTATAAATTAAGTCGCCAGCGCGCTGTAACATTCCCATATTATATTTTCCTTAATGCTTCTACTACTTTTTCATCCATACTAATACCTGTATATTGATCATTCTTAATATGACGTAGAAAAACTAAAAAAGGTTTAATCACGCTCCAATGTCTATCATCTAATTTATATTCTAATAGTTTTAAAGATGCTTTAATATCAAATGCATTAAAAATAACAATAAGATGATTTAGTATCAATCTTTCAGACAATTTACCACCATCTAAATATCTATTCACTAATCTCTTAACATATTTAAACCTATTTAGGTCTTCATAAAATTCTTCAACATCAATACACTTTGGGTTATAGTAATTCTTTATTGCATATAACATAAATGTTTCTTCATTCAATTCATTAAAAAGTTTCATAGAGTATTGTTATTTACTTTCCATCATTCTTAGGCATTGCTTTATCGCCTGGTGCATCATTTGTTTTTCCACCACCAGCTTTTACTCCTGCCGTAAATGCTGCAAAAGTTTTTGGTAAAACTCTATTCACATCTGCATACTCTGGAGTTTCTGGATTATGCATATCTACAAAATCTTTTTCTCCCTTACGTGTTGCAAGCTGTTTATCATATGTATCACGAGTTGCATCATCTGACTTATGATTACCTGTAGGGGCCGATGTTTTAGTTTTAGCATCTTCTGCTTCTTGTAACTTTTTATTTTGTAAAATATCTACCCAGTTTTCACGATTAACGCTTTCGTAAGCCGCTGCTGATCTTTTTGTCACTGGTTCCATCCTTGTTACTGTTTTACCGCCCACGTTTACATTTACTGGCTTTTTATCTGCACTACGAACAGATTTCTTACCGCCAGGTACCGGTGGTAATGTACTTTCCTTTTTATCCCAAGGCGCTTTTGGTAAAGTTGGTTTTTTCTTTGGAGGTTTAATACTTGCAATTGCTCTTTTAATATCTTTTTGACTTAGATATTTTTTCTTTTCTGATACAGATTCTTTTTTCATATGGGCAGCTTTATATAGATCAACTGCTTGAGCAATCTTTGGATTTTTCATCATGCGCTTTGATTCAGCAGCATCTGGATTATCACATATCATGCGAACTGTAGGCTCATCTACGTTATTCTTCTTAACAAATTTCTTATATGCATCAAACTTTTTAGGAATTACTGTTCCACCAAATTTATTTTTCATTGGTGTCATACTACGAGAAATTTCATTAACATCATTAACAGATTCGCGCCGAGTTAATTTGGATACGCTAACAGCTGAGTGCCCTGAACTTTGTGGCGTTGCATCATGTGTATCTTTAGAATCGTTATAGGCATGACGAGAAATATCTTGATGTTCGCCACCACTTTTCATTGAATACCGTACTGCTTTTGATGCATGATGCAATGCCTTAGTTGCATGATAAGCACCAACAGAGTGATCACCTTTTTCATGAGCTGCATGTGCTTCGTCGTGATGATTAGATGCCTTATGATGATGTGCGGCAGCCTCGTGATTACCATGATCTTCATGTTCCATTGCAGCACTATGATGAGCAAATGCGTGATCTTGGTGTATGCTGTGATCAAAACTTTCGCCTATGGGTCTATTGACATAGCCTTTACCAACCGATTTATTCCATTGACGATTTCTTGCTCTATCTGCCCCTGCAAGACCTTTGTCACGCTTTGCCATAGTTTTATCATTACGTTTATTATCTTCAGGTGTACGTCTTCCGAAAGTTCTATCATTATGCGCATCCCGCGCTGATCTTTGAGCTTTTTTCTTATAGCTATTATAAGCTTTTGGAGTATCTAGTACTTCATCTATTGATTCATTTGTATTTTCTATATAACCTTTATCACCAGGTTTCTTGCCGTGATTCATAACCTTTTTACCGAGTGGTGTTAAGTTACCTTTTTTATCATACATTTGATTAACAAGTTTCTTTTCTTCGGCAGACAATTCATTAAGTTCAGTTTCTTCTTCAACTGATTCTTTTCTGCTTTTCTTATCATCACTACCACATGAAGCTTCTACTTTACTCATGTGATAACCTTTTTCATCACAGTGGGCACAACCTTTGCCTTCACATTTTGGACATGGAACTTTTTTAGAGCCCGCTTCTTTTTCATCATTACCATCTACTTCAGTAGAAGCTTCTGGCTCATCTTCTTTGGCTTCTTTTTGAGTATCCGAATTAATTGCTTTAGCAGCATCTTTTTTCATAGTAACTGGATATTTCTTTCCACCGAAATCAAAATGTGATTTACCTGATTTATGAGCAGCTGCAGCTGCGCCATGAAATGCTGTTCTTTCGTTTGCCGGCACATCTTCAGGAATAATAAAATCATATCCTTCTAATACATTTAAGTAGGCGCTGGCCATTGTTTTAAAATTAAGTTCCATCTGTGTTTTCTCCTTACATCCAGATCTGAGTGGCTATAGCGCCAGCTGCCGCCACAATCGCGACCCAAAATAATTTGTTTATAACTTGTACTGTATGGGCATTTTCATCTACTTTCTTTTCGATGGCATCCAATTTTTCAGAAAACTTATTCATTCTCGACCAAGAATCATCTCGGTACTTATTATAGTTTTCCATTTTTTCTTCTACACGAGCAAGAGTAACAAGGGCTTCTGCCATTTTGTCCATCTTATTCTCTATGCGCTCTAAACGTGTTGCCGTATTATCTGCCATTAGTCATTTTATCCATACAATTTAGTAAAAGTAATTAGTTATATTTATAATGTTTTAACCTTCTAATGAAGCTGTTGGTGGAGTAAAGTTTGCGGTATATCGAGCTAAACCTTTAGTGACACGGAAGTCTTGGATGTAGCCATTAAAACCATAACTTAGACCTGGACTCATCCCAATAACAGTATTTCCAGAATACATGTCTTGAGTTCCTGATATTGAACCAATTAAGTTCCCATCTACATAAAGTGATCTAGTGCCGTTTAAATTAGCTACCGCTATATGATACCAGTTATTAGAGTAGATAAGTGCGCTAGAAGAAACGTAACCTGAGTTTGATAGACCATTTTGGTAAAAGTCTATAGTATTATCAGAATTAACGTTTAGTATCATCCTACCTGCCTGAGATGATGCATATTGACTAATTAACTCTTGTCGCCCAGCCAGGCTGGGCATGTATACCCAAAACTCAAAAGTATAATCTTCGTTATATGGTGTTGGAATTACAGCTGAACCTAAATCAATATGATTACCACTTCCGCCAAAATGCATAGCTTTTCCAAATGGGCTCGCATAAGCTGCAGCCGTGCTCCAAATAGAAGTAATAGTATGAGTTGTTCCTGTCGTAGACAAGTCTGTAATTGAAGCACCTGACGGACGGCACGTTAATAACTTAGTATTTGTAACTTCTGTAAGCGCTTCATTTGGACCATTAACAGGTGGAGCAACTGCAGTACCGTTTATAATTCTAAAATCACTAATATACCCATTCCAAGTTCTATCGGAGTGATCATTCTGGCCAGATCCAATAGCTATACTTTCAGAGGTGTTATAGTGTATTGAACCAGAAATACTTGTAGAAATTATTAATCTACCATTTAAATACATGTTAATAGTTGAGCCATCTCTACTTACAGAGATGTGATTCCACCTACCTAAAGTCATTGATTCAGTAGATGTGGAGTTTACTGCCCAACTTGACCCATCTGTACTAATTAAGATTCTAATTGTATCAGACGTTGTTTTATCAAGGAATAACCAAGAAGCACCGTTAGGTCTACCTGATGTAATAACTTGTTCAGCGCTTGAATCTGTATAAACCCAGGCCTCAACTGTAAAATCATTTGAGCCAAAATTAAAATCAGAGTCGCCCGCTACAGTTAAGTATTGAGTTGACCCATTAAATTCGACTGCTTGCTGTGAAGTAATAAATTTATCCAACCCCCATCCATTATCAACACCACCTTCCAGCTTTAGATTAAAACCTTGAGATTTATCTATAATAGAAGCGTCTGTACCTTTGATATGTAGTGCTGCGCCAGAGGATGATAGAGGAGCAGTAGGTGGAGTAAAAATAGATGATCCAACTGTTGTGCTAGAAGTTTGATATTCAGTAGGAATAGATGTGCTTACTCTAAAATCGGAAACATAACCATTAAAAACGTTGCCGCTGTTATGATGTCCAAAACCAACCGCCGAAATATTTACGTCTTTAGAAGAACCACCTGTTGCAATAAGTCTTCCATTTATGAATGCTTTAATAGCCGTTCCTGATCGAGTAACAACGTGATGGAACCAGTTACCAACGGCTATTTCTTCACCAACACTTACACCTCTATAAATAAAAGAATTATCAAAATACATTGAAATACTATTTGCAGTATCTTTCCCAAAACGCATAAATGCTTGGTTTTTATTCTCAATAAAGCCGCCAGAGGCTACTGTTCCGTCGTTACTAGCGCTTCTATTAAACCAACCCTCAATGAAAAAATCACCTGTTCCAAAATCAACTTCTGGAAAAGTAATATTATCCCCTGTACCATCAAAATACACAGAACCACCGTGATCAGTTGCTGAGTATTCATCGTCGTCGTATGGTGAGAATGGCTTTGTGACAGCACCTCCATCAGCAGTGACAGAATGATTGTTTGAAGAGAGGTCACCATGATATGGCAACCCACAAAGTAAAGCTTCTGTTCCAGAAACAGCAGTTAATGGCTCAGATGGTGGGGTGAAGTAATTAGTTCCAACAGAAGTGCCATAAGATCCGTAGGGAAAAGTATTATATCCTACGATTACCCTTGCATCACGTATATAGCCATTGAATCCATAGCTGGCCAGCTGGGTCCTATCACCATAACTCCCTATAGTAAGAGTTGTTGAAGTTGCATTATAATTTATTGAAGAGGATGTGCTGCGAGCGTCCAGTGTTCCATCTAAGAAAATTAATAATTCGTTAGATGCGGTTCTTGCAATCATAACGTGATGCCACTCATTTGGAGATACTGTTGTGGCTCCCGATATTAAGTTAGTATTGTGAAATCTCGCCCGTATTTTGCCCGATGCAATTGCCAATCCCCAGCCGTAGTCATTACCCGGCCCATTAACAATTACGTTTTCATCTGAATCGGTTGTTGTCCTGTATATCCACGCTTCCATTGAAAATCCACTAGTGCCTAGTGCTGTACTCATATCATTAGTTAAGTAAACACGATCAGTGTGATCAAAATAAGTAGAATAACCACCTGTACGATAAGGGCTAAACGTACCAGCGTGGGCATCTCCATTTACAGTGATTGAATTATTATTTGTTGATGCATCAGTTATGTTGCTGTTGTCTGAAGTACCAGTTGCGGTAGCTAATAAAGTTGTATATCGGCTATTTTCAACAGTAGAACTAAATAATAAAGTAAACGAAGAAGGCGCACTTGTAGATTTAATTCCATCAGATGCTGTAAATGTAAGAGTTCCAGTTCCACTAACTGCAGAATCTTCAGATTTTGGTATAATTGTAAATACTGATGAATCATTAGAAACTGTTGCAATTGCATTAAAGCCTGAATTACCTGTTGCGGTATAAGTAATAGGTTGCCCTTCTGGATCTACAGATGTTAAAGTAATTACTGTTGGTGTACTGCCATCGGTTGCCAATACATAAGAAGCTGAATTTCCAGATAGGCTTGGTGACTGATTAGTTAAAGTAAATGTCGAAGTACTACTTGATGCTATATTCGGTCCATCACTTGCTCTAAAGACTAAACCAAAGGAACCTTCAACCGAATAATCACTTGAAGGCGTAATCGTAAACTGACTTGAATCATTTGTAATTGTGGCAATATTACCAATACTATCCGAAGTATAATATGAATACGATAATCCTAAACCTTCTGGATCCGAAGCATCAACATCTACTGTTATTGGAGTGCCATAAGACATTGTATAATTAGCATCACCTGCAGAACTAATTGTTGGATCAGTATTCACCAATGCTATATTAAACCAACCAGCCCCAGTCCATATATAAAGTCTATTAGTAGAAGCAACATAAGCTTGTTCACCAACATATCCAGAAGCCGGTAAAGTAGTCACATCAGTATATTGTTTTGCCGCTGTTTCCAAAGCCTGTAAATTAACTTCATTTGGTTGACTTAAAGATGCACCAATTAATGATTCCGATTTATTAACTACAGATGATAATAATCTTGATTTACTTGCCATTTTTAAATTATCCTATTGTGCTCTTATTTTTAAGTTTGCTGCACCAACAGCCGTAATGTTTAATGTGGTTGGATTTGGAAATTCAGCTATATAATCTGTTCCTGGAATTGCTTCTCTAATCAAAGCTTCAGCATCGTAATTAATTGTGACACCGTCTGATATCGGAGATATCCCAGAAACAGCATACGGTGCGATCATAAGATCAAGAGTATCTGCACTGTCTTGGCTAAAGTGATAACCATCAGCTACGGAATCCAACTGAGCTTTATCCATTCTGTTGAATGACTGAGCTCCTAGTGCTTCTTGGAGAGTTGCATGTTCGTTATTATTTGTACCGTTAACCCAAGTTTCAGACGTGCCGTATAACATTGAACTAGAGGTATATTGATATATAGTGTCGTTATCTGTACTTAATATATAAAATTTTGTTCCATCATTGTTCCATAAAAACGTGCGAGGATTTGGAGTCCCAGTTAAAGAATAACTTACACTATCATATGACGCTGTACTTATATCATAAGCTGTAGAAAGAGTGTATTGAAAAATGTAATCAAATTGGTTACCCAGAAGAAATAATTTTGTCCCATCAGAGTTAAATCTAAAATCTTGAGGAATATTATCTTCATTAACAACACCAAGATAAGTAAGTCCACCTGCTGTACTTATATCATAAGCTGTAGAAAGAGCCCATTGATTTATTCTATCATTTCCTGTTCCTATAGCATACATTTTAGTACCATCATTATTAAAAGAAATTGATTGGGGAAATGAGTCATTGGATGGAAATGACAGACTTACACTATCATATGAAGCTGTACTTATATCATAAGCTGTAGAAAGAGTGTATTGAAAAATAACATCGTTTGAAGATCCTACAAGATACATTTTAGTACCAGTATTATTAAATGCTATCGCTAAATTAACACTATCTTGTGCTAAAACACTATAACTTACACTATCATATGAAGCTGTACTTATATCATAAGCTGTAGAAAGAGTGTATTGAAAAACTGTGTTATTAACCCCACCAACCATATACATTTTAGTGCCATTATTATTAAATTGTACATCGTATGGTGCTGCATCCTGCGCAGTAAAAGCAAAACTTTTATTATCATATGATGGCGCAGATATACCAAAGCCGACGGCTGTTCCACCATCATTGTTATACTGCCATGTACCAGAATTGTTTCTTACTATCTTTCTTACGCCGTCTGATGCCTTTGCTACACTCCAACTTGTCCGATTATCGGTTGAAACTGCATAGAAGATGTCGCCATCATTTTTAGTCTCGTCAGCAGTCATAGAGTTAATATCTAACCAGGTTGATGAATTAATTTGACCAGTAGAAGAATTTGTAAGTGCTGGTATATATTGTGAATATGCATATACTGATGAACCAGCTGAAAATTGATGAACATTATTATCATTACTTCCATATGCATAAAATTTTGCACCATTATTAGCAAAGGCCATGCCACCAACATTTTTATTTCCGGCAGTAGTATTTCTTATATCATATGTTGCAACATATGACGCATTACTGACATCTCCATCACTTGGCATATTATATTCAGCAATTAGATAACCAGATCCAATAAATATTTTTGACCCACTAGAATTTAATTCAAGACTATCGTGAGAGTTGTTAAAATCATTGACTGTGGCAAAACTATTATTTGAATATGATGCCGTACTTAAATCCCAAGCTGTAGAAAGATTGTATTGATAAAGAGTCTTACTACTGTAACCTCCAACGTAAACCTTTGTTCCATCTGCACTTAATAGTAATGCAGATGGATTATTATCCTGACTCCCAACATTAATTGTTTTATTAGAGTATGATGCTGTACTTAAATCCCAAGCTGTGGAAAGATTATATTGCCAGACACCATCTGGAGTACTACCTACCATATATAATACAGTTCCATCAGGTTTAAAACGTAAATCTCTTTGCCTAGTATTTTGTCCTGATACATTCAAATATGTATTGTCATATGTAGCTGTAGATATATCATACGCAGTAGAAAGGCTGTATTGTCGAATTTGCTGATTTGTGTATTGATCTGATGCAGTGTTAAAACCACTTAGATACATCTTTGTTCCGTCCGACTTAAACGCTATTCCTTCTGCGTTTGGAAGGTCACTTGAAGCATTATAAGATTTACTATCATATGAAAGATTACTCAAATCATAAGTATTTTCATATCCACTCAATTGAACACCAGACCCATCAGCCTTACCTTGGGCCCCAAATAGCTGCCAAGAAGAAATAGCCGAAGTGTCTGCAAATGACGTGACTGACTTATATGTTCCTGAAGTACCAGTAATTATACCAGATCCGGAATTACCGACTACCTTCTTTCCTACATCTGCTGCATTAAATGCCAGTGTCGCCGTTGAAGAAAACTGTTGTACCGTCCGGGCGGCGCCCGGATAAAACGGCCCAAATATATAAAACTTTGCGCCACTATCTGCAAAAGTCATACCGCCCACAGCTTGGTTTCCAACTGTAGTATCCCTTATGTCATATGTTGCAACATATGATGCATTACTTAAGTCACCGCTTGGTATATTATATTCTGCAATTTCATAGTTATTTTGTCCTATGAATAACTTTGAACCATCAGCATTAACTTCAAGAGCATTAAGAGGCGGATGCGCCGAGCTGAAAATGCCTGATGATAAATTAATAGAATTATTTGAGTACGCTCCAGTACTTACATCCCATGCTGTAGATAAGTTATATTGAAAAACAATTTTGTTGCTATGACCAGCAACATAAACTTTAGCACCGTCGGGGCTTAATACTAAACCCGCAGGATTGATCGACTGAGACTGAACACTTAATGATTTATTTGCATAAGAAGCAGTACTTACATCCCATGCTGTAGATAAAGTATATTGGTAAACGGAATCAGGGGCAGTGCTTGCAATAACATACATTATTGTTCCGTCTGGTTTAAACCGAACATCTCTTGGAACACCATCTTGAGAAGCTACAGAAAAACTTTTGTTAGAATATGATGCTGTACTTATATCATATGCTGTTGATAATGTGTACTGCCAAACTTTATCATTTGAAAATCCGATCAGATACATTGCTGTTCCATCTGATTTAAATGCTATTCCTTCCGCATTTCCTAATTGGCTTGAAGCATCAAAAGATTTGCTATCATATGAAAGATTACTCAACATATAAGGTGTGACTATAGCTGCACTGTTAGTAAAAGTGCCATCGCCTGTCGCACTAGGAGTTAATGTTACACTAGAATAAGAAATAGGTTTTTCATCATAGAAGTCATAATTAGTTGCATTAGCATTAACATCCCATTTACCTTTACTAGTTACTCCGGTTACGGGAACTTCTTTAAATACGGATACAATCGGGCTTACGGTATCAATACTATCTGCCATATTAAATGTAACAGCTTGGTTAGAATCAAAAGATTGAGTTAGTGTATTTGATTTAATACTACTTGGAGCAATCTCTCCACCCGATAAAGTTTCCCCAACTGTCTCAAGATCAGCAATGGCTGGAGGTAAAGCAGTAGTCGGAACTTGAGTTGAAGTTCCCAAAAGTTTTGATAAATTTCTTGCATTACTTGCCATTTTTTATTCCTATTTTAATGCGCTATGAAACCCGTTGGAACTGCGTAATTGAGGTTGCTGCCTAAGTTAAATGTTCCATTGTATCTTGTAGAAGCACCACTTGAAGATCCCAGCATTACTTTAAAAGCTGTTGTGTTTGTATTACCAATTACATAACCACTATCGGATGCGGGATTCTTTTCCCAAGTGCCATTAACCCCAAACCAGACTTCTCTTGTAGATGTATCGTAAGCTATCATAATAACATCGCCTGTGACGTTACATGCACCAAGCGCTGGACTACTTGATCCAGTCGGATAATAATCTCCAGACCATGTTTGTAACCCTCTCCACTCTGCATAGAAGTACCCCACAGACGTTACACTTGCATCGACAAGTCCAACACTAAGGGGTTTTGCTGCTGCAGAAGTCATTTCTGAACCCATAATAACTTCAAAGTAATATTTTCCAGTTTGTAAATTGCTTGAAAAACGTGCGCCGCTGTTTGAAGTCAAAGCATCCGTAAAATCAAAAGAGTTCGTGCCATTTGAATTAAAAGTTGAGCCAGATGTTGTGATGTCTACTGAAAACGTAAGAGCTACAACTGTGTTTGCTGTCGTCACTTGAGCTCCATCCGAGGCTTTAGTCCGAAATGTAAATGATCCTGCATGGCTGGTATTTGTTGAAGGCGTTAGAGTAAAAACACCGCCGCTTTCAGTTACATTTGTAATCTGATTCGGAAGTGAGCTTGCGGCATATACTGTTGAATCACTAAACCCATCCCAATCATAAGTAACAGGAAAACCAGTTTCATCAACAGCCTCCGCAGAAATAGTTGATGTTGATCCACTGGCATTTAAAGATAAAGTTGATGGTGGCGGTGTGACAAAACGAGGACTTACGTTAAATCCATGCTGAACTCTTTCCCATTTTGTTCCATTCCAAATGTGTAAAGACTTTTTATCACTTGTAATTTTTAAATCACCGATAGTGTTACCAGTAGTTGGTAATGCGGCATCATTAGCAACAGGAGTAGCACCACCAACACCTTCGGGTATTGACTCCACTGGTATTGTGGCACTACCACCACCCAATAGGTTTGCTAAATTTCTTGCTCTCGATACCATCTTTATAACCTTTTAGTTTATACTATTTATTCTTAATATAATCATTACCATTTTTAGTATTTTATAATGATCATTTTATTTCCTATTAATATCTATTTTTATCTCATTTGATATTGAACTACCATGGGTCTTTTTTCATTTAAAATATATAAATATTTACCATTAACATCCCATGCAATATTTTTACCGCTTTTTATCTTATAATCAAATTTTATATCTTTAGGATCAAAAGTTGTACTATTAACCATACTAGACCATTTAGTGTCTAAAGATAATTCTCTTATCTTCCCTAAACTAACAATATGTATATTTTCACCTCTCCTATCAATAAATATACTTTCACAATTACTCATAGCTAGTCGATTTTTAGATTGTATAGTAGTAGTGTCCCACGCGGTTGACAAATCATATTGTCTTATATATCCACTACTTCTGTCAGCTATATACATTCGGGTGCCATCATTTTTAAAATAAACACCCCGTGGATCTGCAGATGGCGTCGATAAAGTGTTTAAGTTAATGTAATTTTGACTAATTGGATCTTGACTTGTATTAAAACTGGTTAGATCGCTATTTGTATATAGAGGAAGCTTATATAGTCTATCAGCATTGTTATCAACTACAAATAGATAATCAGAACTACCATAAATACCTTGAGGTACTGAAGAACCAAATACATTAGAAGTTGCATTACCAGCGCTACTGGGATCCCAAGCTGTTGACATAGAATATTTTTGCATAGTATTACCGGTCATAATGTAAAAAGCATTTCCGGAGCCTGAAACTTGAAGAGAAATTCCACCAGAAGAAACTGTTTTAGAATTTTGTTGAGCTTGTAAAGTAGAGATGTCCCATGGAGTTGTAAGTGATCTGTGATGTACAGTATTACCTCCCGTCATTTCTAATAATTGATCACCAGTACCTGAAAATGATATATCAGTAACCGCCGAGCTAGTAAATGTGTGGTAATGATTCGCAGTGTAAATATCCCACGGATCGGATAAATTATATTGTACAATAACACCAGTACCAATAACATACATTTTTGAACCATTATAGCTAAATTTTATATCATTATAATTTCCCGATTCAGAAGTAGCATCTATGCCGTCAACATCTACTAAAGTTGAAGAAAAAGGATCCCAAGGGGTAGATAATCCATACTCATATAAAACAGTACTTGTAGCAAGAAACATTTTAGTACCATCATATTTAAATTGTATATCAACAGGATTACCTAATCTAGGACCATAAGTGGCTGAATTCCAAAAACTACTCCAGCTTGCTGTTGTAATATCAAAAGGTGTAGTCATAGTAAAAATATCAATACCGTCACCTGATGTTCCAGTAATATACAATTTAGTGCCGTCAGAACTTATATCAATACCAGTTCCTCCGTTTTCATATTCATTTACACTAACCTTACCATCATAAGTAGCTGTATTTACCATCCACGGTGTTGAAAGAGTATATCCAAGAATATCATAAGATGATCCATGTAAATATATGTACATTTTAGTGCCGTTCTCACTAAAACATATACTTCGACCAGAGTCGGTATCTACAAAATTTTCAACGGCAAAGAAATCTGAATGATCAGGGAAATTAGCAGTTTTAAGGTCCCATGCGGTTGATAAACTATATTTAACTACTTGATCTTCATCTGTTCCCGAAATAAATAATTTTAACCCATCACTACTAAAACAAATTGATGTAGGTACTGATTCTCCTTCATAATAATTAATATATGGAAGTTCTATTGCATAATCATGACTAGCTGTTGAAATATCCCAAGCAGTACTTAAGTTATATACATCAATATCGTCACCTGAATTTCCTGTTATATACATTATAGAACCATCGGATTTAAAAAACAAATTATATGGTGTATTTTGATTTGCAGATATAGAAAAAGATGCATCTGCATTACCACCTGCAGGTAAGTCCCATGCTGTACTTAAATTGTGTTGATAAACCGTATCGGTAGAACTAGAAACGTAGTACAACACTGTACCGTCCGGTTTATAAAAAAGCCCTTCCGGTTGTAGGCCTGCGCCGTTTTCTAATGGTCCCCTATTTGCTAGACTAACCGAAGCAGTAGAAACATCCCATGCGGTAGATAAATCATATATGGAAAATGTATCACTTGATGTTCCGCACATATAGAGTTTTGTCCCATCTGGCTTAAAGAATATACCTGATACGGCGGTATCTTGACTACTAAACGAAAATTTTTGTACATATGTTGCAGTAGATAAATCAAATGCTGTTGATAGATTATACTCATTAATATCATCTCCGCTCTTTCCTGCAATATATATTTTAGTGCCGTCAGGTTTAAGTTGAATAGATCCAACATTAGCTTCTTGTGTAGACAAAAACATAACATTTTCACTTATATCTGGGCTTGCTGTTGAAATATCCCAGGCAGTACTTAAGTTCCATTGCAAAAGATTTGATATAGCCTCTGTATACAGTTTAGTGCCGTTATTGTTAAAATAAAACCAGCTTGGTGCATTATCATAATCTGACTGATCAAGAGAATAAGAATCTAAACTTTCTGTAGTAATATCCCAAGGAGTACTCAATGTAAATGAAACCAATCTATCAGCACTTCCGCCCATTAAATATATTTTAGTACCATCAGGTTTAATATAAAAAGAATTAGGAGCACTATCTCCAGAGTTAACATTTAAAGAACTAAAATACACAGCTGTTGAAATATCCCAGGCAACACTTAAGTTCCACCAAAATATTGTGTCATGTGATCTATCTAAAATATACATTTTAGACCCATCAGTGCTAAATCTTAATACATCTGCACCATTTGAGTCTGCAAATACACTATCCACATTAAGAGATTGATAAAAAGTTGTAGTTGAGAGATCCCATGCAGTTGATAAGTCATATTCATAAATATAATCTTGCCCAGATATGCCTCCCATATACATTTTAGTACCGTCAGATTTAAAATATATTGATCTAGGTGATGTATTTTCATTTGTGACTGAGAAGCTTTGTTCGTAGTCTCGGTGAAGAGTGTTAAAAGAAAAAGGTATTCCAAATCTATACTTAAATACACTATCGGAAGCATCAACAAGCTGAAATAGCCAATTTCCGTCATTTGAAATGTATCCATCATTTAAATTAGAATTTTCAAGCCTTATTAAACCAGGATTAGTAAGATTTAATGGTCCATTTTCAAGAGACCATCCTATCTTATTATTAGGAAATGTTCCAGCTTTAGTTTTAAGAAAATGTGCATTGGAAGTAAACATTCCAGTATTTTCTGTTATATTTTTTCCAATAAAACCTCCGTTTAGTTTCACGATATTACCTCATATGAACATACAAAATGAATATCTGTTGCCCCAGCTTTTACTTGTAAAGAATCACCTTCGCGTAAGTAAATACCGTGATCCTTTGAGATACTGATTAGAGTAGTACTTGTCGGTATTGTAATATTGTTGGCAATAGCATAAGAAGTACCTCCTCTAACAAAATTGATAGACACGTCTATATCTATAGCTATATTTGTATTTGTAGCTACAACTGAATTTATTTTATATACTTTATTACTTGAAGAAGCGTTTGCTATAAGATTAGCAAATGAGGTTGTAGCTACAGCGCCAACACTTTCTCCTAGTATTGATGTCACATTAACTATGTTAGGATTTGCCATCCTGTTATCCTCCGAATAAGAAATTAAATGCTATTGCTTTAGACGATGATGTAGATCCTTCAATAGGAGCTGGTTGACCTACAGAATCAACAAATGATATGGCTCCAGGTTGAGTTGGATTTTCTTTAATTTGAACACCACCAATATGTAAAGTTCCGCCTGATAGATATAAATCTTTCCACTTTTTAGTTGGTGTGCCTAAACTTCTTGAACTGTCAAAATCAGGTATTATATCCTGTGATACTGAAGTTAAATTGACGGATGCTTGTCTTGCTTGAATATAAGCTGAGTCAATAGTACTTAGATCTGCCGTGGCTTGTCTTGCCTGAACATAAGCTGAATCCACAAAACTTGCATCGATAACATTAATATTAAATTGTTTAGTGTAGTCATAAATAAGAAGTTCAAATCCAGCATTTGCAGGATCTACAAGAGTAATAGATGTACCATTATTTGCAGTATAATCTGTGGTTGGTGTGAGTAAAATACCATTTAAAAATACTTGTACAGTACCAGCAGTATATGAAAGTGTTGTTCCATCAGCATCTACGCCACCAAACAAAGTTTGATTAGCAGCCGCAACAAATCTATATTTATCTACAGTAGCAGTTGCTCCATACTGAGG
>Ga0098045_1000154_pt1 | contig 29428 bp, 41 predicted proteins | sample 11_taG_FD_77071 | JGI IMG/M metagenome (GOLD analysis project Ga0098045, IMG submission 77071) | Marine viral communities from the Subarctic Pacific Ocean - 11_ETSP_OMZ_AT15265 metaG | ecosystem: Environmental > Aquatic > Marine > Oceanic | place: Pacific Ocean | collected 2015-01-16 | reverse complement strand
TTTCTTAGAAGGCTATACAACAGGCGGAACGGGGCAAGTAGTGACAAATTATAACGCTAAAAATGTCAATTTTAGAACTTTGAATCTCGGAACAAGCGGTGGAGGACCGGGTGGCTACGGTATCGCCCATAATGCTTCTAATGGAAGAATCGGAATTGGAACTTCAGCACCCGCTTCACTTTTACATTTAGTAGGCGTTGATGATGATAACCCCGAATTAAGAATTAGTAGGTCGGGTGTATCAAACCAATACCTTTCTATGCAAAACGAGGATGCTTCGGGTGGATTCATTTCTTCTCATTCGCAAACAAACAATAAAAAGCCACTTTATCTGCAATCTATTCATAATTCAAGTGGTTCAGCCGCAGGTGATAACTCCATAATTCTTAGAACGGGTCAATCTTCAAGTCCGACTACAAGAGTAACAATAAGTGATACCGCCAACAGGTTCACCGTTGAAAGCGGAACTGTTTTAGCCGCCGATGATAATATAAGAGTAGGTTTTACTTCAGGACCTTCGGAGACTGATTATTCAATATCGGTTTCAAAAAGTTCATCCACAGTATCGGGTGGTCTATTTTCTTCAAGTATTGGTGAAAGTTCTATTACTAATGATAATGCGGGATGGTGGCTTAGTGCGGCGGGAATGAACACAAGTTCTAAATATACCCCTGCGCTCAAGTTCGGTTCAACAGACACCGCATTTACTACGGATAGTCCCAAATACTTAGCAGGTATTGTTGGTCGGGCGACTGAAACCTATTCTTCCGATACAAGAGGTGGTATGGCTATTGATTTCTTAACATTCCCCGATAACGGAGGTGCTACGGGAGGTCCTACAACCCGAATGACTGTTGATGAAAACGGTTTTGTCGGTATTGGAACTACGACACCTGCTGAAGAATTACACATTGAAGGTTCAAGCGACCCGAAAATTAGAGTTCAAGAATCGGGTCAAAACGGTTACACCGAAATTACGGCTTTTACTGATTCTTATGGTGCATTCAAAGTCATTAACTCAACGGCTGACGAATCAACAATTATGGATTTATCGGCTGAAAGTAGCGGAACAGGGGCGCAAACAATTAGATTATTTAGAACAGCGAACTCAAGCGGAACTGCGAGATTTCAAATTTTATCACCGGGAACTACAACGACTTCTTTCAATGTGGATGCGGCCAATGGTAAAGTTACGCAAGATTTCGCTAAAAATGGCGTTTTAACTGCTGATGCTAATGGTGCGCTTCAAATTGCGTCTAATTTATCCGATGTAGCATACCTTGAAACCGTAGCGACAGGAACAGGTGTTTCGGGTGATGGGACAGCAGGTAATCCATTAACTTCAACGACAGGAACAGTTACTTCGGTTGCGACAGGAACAGGCTTAACAGGAGGGACTATTACTTCATCGGGAACGCTCGCTTTGGCTGATACTGCCGTGACCGCAGGTAATTATACAAGTGCCGACATTACGGTGGATGCTCAAGGAAGAATTACTGCCGCTTCAAACGGTTCGGGTGGTGGCGGAGGTGGAGTTACTTCGGTTGCTACATCATCCCCGATTACAGGAGGAACTATCACAGGAACGGGAACTATCGGTATCACCCAAGCAAGCGGAAGTGCTGATGGTTATTTGTCAAGCACAAATTGGAATACTTTCAATCAAAAGTTAGGGAACGGCGACGCTATTTCCTCATTATTTAATGATGCAAATTACATTTCGGGAAACAATTTTCAGCCGCCTGTTAATCCTCCGCCATCTGCCTTGCCCGATTCTCCACCTGTGGGAACGGTGCGACCTGTGGGTTGGGTTGAATTTGATATAGGAATGGGTCCTATGTATTTGCCTGTTTATCAATGAAGTTAATCATTCAAGGTTTTGAACAGGGAGTCTTTCTTGACCTTCGGGTAATGTAGCAGGTTGAGCGATTGCTCTAATCTTATCCATGATGGCTACAAGTGCCTTAGCAGTATCATAACCATTAACGGTTGCTTGCTCGCAAAGGCGGTAAATCAAAGTCAATTCTTGCTCATTAAAGTCAATGTGAAGTTCAGTCATACTAATTACTTAGTCAAAGCCCTATTTATACATTCACTTAGAAGGCACATTTGCGTAGTCGCCTTCGGAAATATCTCCTTCAAGGTAATCTTCGTTATAATCAGCGACTTCATCACCCTCTTCATTCTTTACTAATTTTGTTTCGGATTTGGCTTCGGTTGCCTTCTTTTTAGAAGAACCTTCTTTAGAATTAGAACCGATTAAATCCATCCAAGACAAACCAACAACGGTTAGAATACCAAAAACAACCATACCTACTACTTTTATGACTGAACTCATATCAACAGGCTCGGATTCCGAATCCTTATCGTTGTCTTCGGGTTCAATCATCAATTAAGCATAGGCTCTTTAGTTATCTAAAGACTTCTTCTTTGGAATACGGGTTTCCCATGCGTCAAATAACTTTTGATGAAATCTAACAATTCTCCAAGCGCATTCGTCATTTGGGTGATTGTTTGCATGAGTAAATAACCTTTCAAGTAGTGGATTCAATAGAGGAACAATACGCTTTGGCTTTGGATTATTTTTTGGTATTTTGAACTTCATTCTTGTTCACCAACATTTGAAAAATTGAATGTTCCTCTATCCATAGACTTTCCTTTCTTAAAACGAGGTGGTGCGAACCAACCGACCCATAAATCACTTGCACCTGCAACACCTTTTTGGTATGCCTTAACTCCATTAGTCCAAGAACCTTTAGGCCGTTCATCGGGAACGCAATTCTTAGGGAATACTTCTTTCCCTTCGTTGTCATTAGTGTATAACTTTTGGTGGCGTGGATAACTGTTTGATTGTCCCATAACCAAACAATAACTCAAACAGGTATTTAATCGTTTTCAAACAATTTTTGTTGAATAGACTCATCACCCTTTGAAAAAGTGTCTTGAACCCAATTATGAACTAAGCGGAAAAGGTTATCGGTGTAATCATCCACACCGTATGTTTCAATAATTGAATCAATTAGTCCGTCATATTTTTCAACAGAACCTTGATGAACTGTCAAAATTAATTTATGATTGCATATCCTATCTTCAATTTCTCCTGTCATTGGATTTTCAGCATCCTTTTCAATAACTGCAATACATTTACCTGCGATTGGTGTTCTTCGGTAACTTTCACCACATTTAGTGCAACGGACTTTTTGTTGTCCGTAAGCCCTTAAATTACCTCTCATATCTCTAATTAAGTGTCTATTGATAAGTCGCCCTGCTTGGTCTTTGTTATCAACGGCTCTAATTTTCTCACCTAATTCAAATTGCATATATGTTTTTTGTTTCATAGAATCCAACGCAGTATAAGGGTTTTCTTTAGGTCCTTCGCAAGCATCCGTAGTCTCATGAGTATAACCGAAACCTTCAAAAGCATTCAGTCCTTTTTCTAATCGCACTTCAACCGTTTCAACACCTAAAGTCTTAGTGGCTTCTTTTGCTGACGGTCTATTCATAGTGCCTTCATAAAAAGAAACGGGATAATTCCACATAGTATCAACATTTAATGCTTCTTTATCAATTTCAGTAGGTTCAATTGTCATAGTTAAAATCAATGGTGCATCCATTAATCCGCCTCTATGTGCTGATAAGAAAGACTTTGAGAAATTTATGAGTCCATCCATCAACATAATAATTGCATCAATATCTCCGTCGCAATTTCTTCTTTTAGCGGCGTGGAAGTATGGGTGTCCGTAATGTCCTTTCACATCACAGAAGCCTATAATTCTTGCTAAAATAGAACCGCTTGTATGCGGTGCAATACCCATTATTAAATGACCTACTAAATCATCAATTGTTTCGCAATTATAAAAAGAATCCATATCGTAAAGTGCAATTAGCATATCATCAACGAATTTTGTAGTATTCAAGAGGTGTTGCGAACAATTTAGCGGAACGACAACATCTTGAGGCATCAATTCTAAGACTTGGTTTTCATTATTGCAGTCATAACCTAAATCTCTTGCTTGTTGAGCCGTAATGCCTATCTCTTTGGGCTTAAAATGGGTCATAGTAATATCCACCATGTCAAAACGCATAGTCCCGTCACGGAATGTGCTAATATCATTTTTCTCTCGGAGAATTCCTTTGATTAAATGCTCATTAATTTTGTCTTTGCTTGTCATACCTTTTACGCCTTTCACATCGGGATTGATAGCGATTTTCTTATGTTTATTTTCTTGACCGAATACTTCTTCAATACCCATATTCTCTTCCGCAGTCTTAATTTGTTGTAATGCACTTTCCCATAAGTCATTAGGGCTGATTTCATGGTATAATTCTTTGTAATCATTTGTAGGGCTGACCCATTCATGTGATTGAAACAAAGTATTTTCTCCGTCTTTAGGACAAACACCTTTGGTGGTGAAATCTCCACATTTATTACAATATCTAATTCCTACTTGGACTGCATCATCTCTTTTAGCGGCATCCGAAACCAAACGCTTGTTTCCTACTTTATGTCCGACTACAAACATAGTATGAATTGGAGGTTTCATTTCTCTCATTTTACTGCCTTCGGGCTTTCCCATTCTTGTTCCTATGCGATAAGTTACTCTTGGGCGAATGTTAAAATGTTCTAAAAAGTCGGATTTTTTGTCCGTTTTCTCTTTATTGTTATACAGGACCGCCCATTCTGTCGGAGGTCTTGACCTATCTCCATAGACTTGAAATCCGTTTGGAACAACACGAACATTGATTCCTAATTTGTAGCAAATAATTCTTGCTTCTTCATTACCTAAATTGCCGAACTTATCCAAGTTATTGATTAGTGTTTGAAATTCTTCATCAGTAATGTCGGAATAAAAACCTACATAATCGGGTGCTAAGGGGACACTTTCATTTTTCACATGATTAGCGGCTTGAGAAAAGTTCTTTGGATAATCAATTCCTTTTTCTTCTAATACTTGCTTATGCCATTCGGGAACATAAGGAGATTCTAAAAGGACATGGTTATTTTCTAAGAACTCTCCAACAGGAACAAGTAATTCTCCTAAATCCCAAATCGTTTCAATGTCATAATCGGGGTCTGTTGGATAGCGCATTGGTATTTCATCATAAGTAATAATCGTTTTAGCCGAACCGTCTTTGAATTGAAGGTAAGGACCATCTATACTATCGCAGGGCGTAGCAACCGTTCCTTTACCCGGTCTTTCATACTTCATTTGAGTTCCAATAACGATGAAACCTGCAAGTGCTTTCATTGAAGCGGGGTGAACTGATGTAGTAGCCAAACCTGCTAATCTTGAGCGACCATACCTTAACCTAAATCCTCCTACTTCCATAGGTTGAGAAAATACAGGGCGACCTGCGAGAACATCGGAAATATATTTTTTATTAGGCTTTACGGAATTATCTCCGCCCGTTTTAGAACCTTTAGCGAATGGTCTTAGCCAATCCCAACCGTCTAAATTAAGTGCATCCACATACTTTAGGATTTTAGGGGCTTTGAGAACTAAACCTTCGCAAACAACCAATAGCATACCTTCACGGACTTTATTCGTTCTAACTCTTGGTAAATCCCTTTGACCTGTAACTTCGTTGCCTACACCTTCTCCATCAATGTAAATAGGACAAGACTTAACAATGGTTTCAATTTCGGGATTAGAGGGTCGGTGTTGTAATCCTCTCGCATAAGCCCCTGTTTCTTCTTTATATCTCTCCACTTCTTCAAAAGACATAACAGGATTAACTAAATCAAAATCTCTTCGGATAATATCAGCAATTAAAACGCTAAGTGCTTGACCCGTTCCACCTGCACTTCTAATAGGTCCTGCAAACGAAGCGGCCAAGCAATAAGTATTATCTGTATTCCTTAGTATTCTTGCCGATACAACGCCTTCTAAGGGTGCTACAAGGATTCCTTCGGTCAATACTGCTAAACCTGCACACATACCATGATAAATAGCCATTTCACTAAGTCTTTGAGAAGGCGTATCGGGACTCCATAAATTACCTTTTTTGCTATCAAATACTTTCATTGTTTCTTTGAAATCAACATCAATGTTATTAGCAAATCCTAATTTGTTTCCTATACCTTCGCATTCATAGCAAGGAGATTCCCAATTGCCTTTTTTCTTAATTCCTGTTCCTCCGCAATCCGAGCAATCCATTAATGTTCCGTAAAGGTATGATTCAGCGCAAACAATTCTCGCAATTTCAATAGCGACTCTTTCACGGTTTCCGTCAAAGTCTTTAGTTAATTTTCTAATCTGTTCAGCAGTATTTCTTTTATGCAAGAAGTCCAATAATTTTTGAGTTCTATCGGCTAAATCATTTGCTTTAGGGATTTCAACATGATTCTTTGGGTCATGTCCTTTACTTCTTGCGACTTCCGCTAATGAATACGCATGGTTCGCTTCTTTATGAAGGCGTTTCAAATACTCTTCATAAGAACCCATAGATAATCATTGTCCGATACCCTATTTAAGTGTTAATGAACGGGGTGGGATTTGAACCCACGAACCATTGAGGACAGGAATTTAAGCCCTGCGTGTTTGACCTACTCCACCACCCGTTCAAGTAAAAAATTATTCAAACAAGTATAAGAACATTACTGAACGATTGAAAAGAGATTTTTTCCTCTCAATACTAATAATCCAACACCGATAACTGATGAAGCGAGTAATGATTTAGCAGGGTTTTTAGGAAACAAATACAGTTCTTGAGCATCTTGAGTAGCCCTAAACAAACATGAAGCGGCGACAAACAAGACTACGCCATCTAAGACACCTAAGCCTTTAGCAAGTCCGTATTCAGCCTTTTGAATCCCCTTCATGAATAAAGATTAATCGCCCGACTATCTAAAGTCATTCTTGCATTTCATCCATTCTATCGCTAAGTAGCAATAGAGCCGAAGCCCATAGACCGACAAAGATACCTAAGTCATGGCTATGAAGCGCATAGATAGCAATAGAGCCAACGATTGATGCGACACTTGAGAAGAGTCCAACCTTTCGCCAATTCATCAAGCAACACCCCTTAGAAGTCTTTCAACCAATTCAGCCTTTTTACCGCTAATCGGAAGTCCCTTTTCCTTTAGAGAAGCCTTTAATTGAGCAACAGTCATTTTCTTGACTTCTTCTTCAACGAGTTCAACAATTTCTTCGGCACTTTCCTTAGCGACTTCAACCACTTCATCAATTGCTTCGTCTAAGTCCGTATCTAATTCGCCATCTTCTTTAACATCATCAAGAACTTCTTCGGCAGTATCTAATGCTTCATCAACCACATCTTCAACGGCTTCGGAGAGTTCAATATCAAGTCCTGTAACCTCTTCAATTTTGTCTTCCACTTTATCAACGAGATTCAGTAGTGCGACCTTGTTTTGGCGCAATTTGTTCAAAATTAGTAGTCCAACACCTGCTAAGAGGATAATAAAAATAGTCAATACTTCGGCTTCAGTCATAATTAGTCCTTTATCCGACTATGTATTTAATGGTTCACTTCCGACACCTTCAACAGAAGTATTCATGCTTCTAAGGAGATTGGGGGTTATAGCAACCATTCGGGGTCATTAATTCCTATTATTTTCGGAGAAGTCGGAATTATTTTCAGTATTTGAAAGAGCAACCAACATAAAGAAACGGAGATGAATAAATGACAAAATTTTCAAATAAAACAATTGCAGACTTTGATAATATCTTTGATTATTTAGAATGGATGGTGGAGTATAGTGGTTATTATTGTATAGAAGAAAGCCACATACATGACATTGAATACTACATTCGCACCATTTTAGAAGAAAAGGAGGAATTAGATAAATTACTCTCAATAGCCGCATGGAGTATGAAGGGTCAGTAATTTGGATTAGCGAATAACTTTCGGCCAACGGACATTACTTCACCGTATTCGGTATTATCAACATCAATTCCTTCATAATTAGTCCAAAAAGGATTAACTCTCGGATTGTAAGACACTTCATAAATCATAGAATACGGATATTCGGATTGACGAGCCAAAGAACGGATAACAACCCGACCTGCTCTAATCCATGCACATACAGTCTTGTTTGCACCGCAATTGATTTTCTTTGCCGTAGTCTTTTGATTCTTTAGAATGCAATCATACATGACTAATTGATATTCGGATGGGTCATAATAATTGACTTCTCCATTAGACAAGTCTTTTACTTGCCACTTCATAAAGTTCTCGCCCTTCGCTAAGTGAAATCGCACTTGATATGTTCGTTCCATGAAGTAGCCTAAGAAGCCATACTACTTAATCATTTAGTAAAGAAATACCAAATTGAGGCCAAACCTGCTGAAATACCTGCAAGGAGAGGAATGTTTCTTTTTGTCTTAGGTTTTTCATTCAGTTCAACAATTTCCCTACGGCGGCGTTCCTTTTTAGCGAGTTCATTGTTTTGCTCACGCCATACATTAGTATTATATCTCGCAACCAATCCTTCAAAATTATCTAAGATGAGTTTTCCTACTTCTTTTTGAGTATTTTGGTTTCCACTACTTGTTAGTGCAACCTTTACATCAACAGATTTTCCCGATAGATAAGGAACTGAATAATCTTCCTCCCACCTTTTCTTACCTGTTTTGGTTTTCAATACTCTCCCATTAACATTTACTTCTTTAATTGTAAAAGAGTATTTCGGGTAATCCTCGCCTTGATACAAAATTCCCTCAAAAGAAACATTTTTGCTTATCACGGTTTTTTTGGGTGAAACGCCGAATAATTCTTCTTTGATACGGCGATTCCTTGAAAAATCATATTGGGAGTCATAACTCAACCAACATTCGGAAGTAACTTCGTAAAGATTACCAACAAAACGCCACATTTTAATTGCATTTGAATTTAATGCTACTTCTTTTCTAAAGGCGGCAAAGGTAATTTCTCCGACTTTATTTTCTGTTGTATTAGAAACAATATCAAAGGTTTTAACTTCGTCATATTTAGGAAAATATCCTTTACTTAACTCCATATCCATGACTAATCCCATACCTTACTCATATTTAACGCTTCTTCAAGAATTCAATGACTTTAGCAATAGTTACGGGACTCATCAATAAACGACCCCTGCTTCTTTGAGATACATAGTAGCGGCGACTCCGCCGCAAGCGATAACGACAGGTCCTAATGTCATACCAACCAAATTTGATTCGCCTTTAACGATGTAAGGAAGTGAATGTAGTGTTTCTAAAGCACCAATTAACATGAGGCTTAAAGAAAGTGTATAACCAATAATGTGAATGGGCTTCTTTTCTTTTGCGTAAAATAATTTCGGATAATTTTTCATAATGTTCACCTATCACCAAACAAAGTGGGACTGTAATGTATTAGAGGGTCTTAATCTCATTTCGGCATTAGAAGTGTTTGATTCTTCTTCTTTTAAGGCATCAACGGCATTTTGGTAATCTTCTTCGGAATCCAAACCATATTCTTTAGCAATTCCTAAGTATGTTTCAAATAATTCAATTGATTCGGGTTCGGGCGTATCAATGACTTTAGCATCAATTGGAGTTCCATTTTTGAATACAACGAGAAGTGGTCTATCCTTACTTTCGGAAGAAACCGTCATAGAAGATTCGCTTTCACGGAAAGTGCCTTCAACGATACCTACGGAATACGCATCATCACCATCGTTACCAACAGGTGCAGTAGGTTCTAAGAAGTTAGTGGCGGTCAATCCAACAGGAGTAGTGTCTTTCAAAGAATTAAAATAATAGAGAATACCTATGATACCTCCGATAGTTCCGACAGGCAACAACCAATCCTTCATAAAGAACAGTTATCATTCTTGCTATCTAAATCCACCCCAAGTATTGATGAAGAATCTTCATCCCCCAATCCTCCAAGAACCTTCAATAAATTGAAAGAATGTGTCGTTTTTTGTTCGTTAATTCCTTATCCCACCTCCATATCCCATCTCCGAGAACTTGTTAGCGATGGTATAATCACATTAACTTGTAATTGATATTGAACTTGATAGGACCATATCCACTTTCGTTATTCTTTCTTAGATAAAATAATTGAAATGTAGCGTTTGCTCTTTTTGGTTTATTGTCTTGATACTTTCCGATAGGGACAAAATCAACCGTTTTACCGAAGTCAAAGTCCTCGTCAATACTTCCTGTTGGTGTATCAAAGTGAATATCATATCGTTTTGTAATGTTTTCTAATACAGTTACCTTTTCCGACTTATCCCTGCCTTTAGCGGTCATATCAGTCATAACATTTACATTACCTTTGAACTTAGAACTTAATGATGGGTTTTTAACATTCAAAGTTAAGAATCGTTTAGAGATAGCATCCATAACTTCTTTTTGATACGCCTTTGCTACTTTTTCGGGCGGTAATGTTGAAACCATTTTAGGAATATCCACTTGAAACCAAATGTCGGCGTAGTCTTCGTCTTGTTTCTTTTTATTCTTAGGCTTATTAGAATCAGGTCCTTTCAGCACACCTCTTCCTTGAATTTTGCCGTCAAACGATAATAATTCTCCGTAATAGACCATTTCATATTCATAAAGTGGAACGAAATTACACTTCCAATAATTACCTCTCTTTTCAATAATAGGAACTCCCTTGTAGGTTTGTTTTGACATAGTTCTAACTGTTGTCCTCAATTCTTTAGCCGATTTAGTGGCGGAATTGCCGTTATGTATGAGAGTCAAGAAGTCTTCTATTTTGTCTTCGGGTTTTCTAATGACTTTGATTGCTTTTCCTACTTGCGTTTTTAGGTTAATGCCGTTCTTATCGGCATACCTTTTGACAGTCCTTCTTGTAGTCTTTGCTCTCTTAGCGGCCTTTTCAATACCCCAACCATTTCTCGCCATCAAATCTAAGGCAAGATTAACACGGTTAGTGGTATTTTTATCCATAATTAACACTTCTCCTATCCATTATCTAATTGTTCTTATGGTAAAACCAAATCAATTCTCTAATTTTCTCATGAACGATATATTTACCATCTTCAAACACCGTAAATCCCATGTAAAAGAAGTGTAAATACTCTTTCTTTGCTACATAATCCATCATGTCTTGAATTGGTTCATCACTTCTTTCTTCCCAAAGTGAATTAGGGTTTTTGTCATTGTAAATTGCTCTCAAGAATTCATACCTTTCATCCCAAGCCATTTTCTTAATCATAATCAAGAACTTCGGGTAATAGTAGCCTTGAATAAAAGCCCATGAGAAATCTTCATTCATTCCTCATCACCCCAATTTCGTTTGATGAGTAATTCACCGTTTCCTAAGTCCTCAATTAGCATTGAGCCATCGGATAATTTGATTTTCAATAAGGTATCAAATTGCTTACTTCGCTTTTGAGATTTTGCTATTGCTCTTGCTTTCTTTTTATTGACGGTGCAACCTTGACCCATTCCCTTATCAAATTGCTTCAATAATTGACCGTGAAGTTCCAACAGGTCAAAGTCAATCCCATCACGGAGGCTACTCTTAGGAATCAAACCTGTTAATGTGGAGAGGGATTTTTGAAACATTAAAGAACCCGCTTTCACATCGTCGGGGTGTAATACTTCCCTGCCGTGAAGCCGAGCATATCCTCTAATCAACGACAAGAACCCCGCCCATTTGCGGTTATCGGTTTTACTTCTTTTTGCGAATGCGTCTTTGAACTCTTCTGTATTCTGTATTTTGATAAATTCCGATGAAATAATGTTTTGCCAAATACCCAATTGCGGTTCTAATTTAGAAACATACAATAGATATTCTTTGAAGAAAGTTCTTAACAATTTCAGTTCTTCATTTTTGGATTTACTTTGGCTTTTCTTATCCATGTTCGCCATAATTTTCATGCGAATTAAGTCCTCCGCATCGGGGGAATCATTGAGAACAGGTTTAGCGAAAATGATAGTCAATCTTGAAATAATAGGCAAGGTATATTTTCCAAACGCTCTTAACATTTCGGCTTTATCATGTTCTTCTTCCCGCCAATAATTAGGAGGATTGCCGAAGAAACCCATATTGAGCATAGCATGACGGGTAACATCCATTTTACCTTTTTGTAAAGAATAAAAACCATCGGACATGACATTCAGCATTTCACCGAATACATCTTCATCCATTGTTTGAAATTCCGAGAATACAATACGGCTATTGTTCATTTTAGGAAGTAGCCCTAATTCAATAGACGACAAATCATCACTTGACATAGCACCAAACAATGCGGCAAAGGTGGATAACTTACCTGTTCCCGCCATACGGCAACGCACTAAGGGCGCAATTACTTTATCAACAAGGTGATTCTTTCCTTCGCCGGGATTTGTAATCAAACCAAAGTGAATCATGTCGTTTTTGTCAAAGGGACTCAAACAATAGAGCATTACTGCTTCTTTTAATTCACTATCCGCTAAGAACTCCGACCAAATCCCTTCATCATCTGTTAAAATGTCAAGAGGTGATATTCCTTCGGCATGACAAAGTGCTAATAAGGCATCAATCTGTTCCGCCTTTAATTGACTTTTGCTTCCATCGTCGGCTAAATCCATGTCTTCAACAATGAATAACCGTTTCCGATTGAGGTTCGTATATGCACCTTCAATTTTTAGCGGTTTTCCTTCGGCAATTGACAAGCGTAAAAGCCTATCATATTTCGCCAAAGTATCATTACCTAATCCACCTGCGAGGTATTTTGACCCGCAGTTATGTATTACACAGTCGGCACTATTTTCACCATCCGAGAGGGCGAACTCAATCATTGTTTTGTCTTTTCCCGCATCTTTGTTTTTGATACCGACAGGGCTTCGTTTGGTGGCGACACCAATACCTTTAACAGTATTTCCTTCAATGAGGGAATCAATGATGGCCGATACATTCTCTTGTTTTTCAGCAATTGCCCCATCCGATAAGTGATGTGTTCCTTCAACCGTTTCCTTGATAAAGTCAAGAATAGATTGCGGAGTCATGTTATCACCTTCAAGTGGGGTTGCGATTGCATCCCATCAAGAAGCAATACACCAACCGCATTCATAAAACCTTTGGAGGCGACAGGGGGTTGAGGAACGGTTTTTACACCGCCAAAATCACCGAATCCGTCAGCGAGGCCGACTTCATCAAGCGAACCCAACACACCCTGCCGCACAGGGGGTTTCATGTGAGAAGGGTAATCCCACAGGAATGCGACTAAAGGAGTATGTGAACCTTGAAATATACCGTTGGTAAATCTATCAATCAATGATGATTCAGCAACCGAAATCATGCTTCGGGCATTTGGTCTTCGGGGATTGCAGGGATAACAACATCATCGCCGCTTGCGTCAAGTCGGAGAGTCAATTTGTTGAATGTGCGACCCGTCTTTTCCGATGTTTGCTTGGTGCGAACAAAAGAGACTTGAAGAGGGAGAGCGTTACCGTTGGCCGCTTGTCCTTCAATGAATTGAGAGAAGTGGTTGCATTCAAAACCGCTAACCCAAAGAGTCATGCGTCGGCCATCGTTGTTAGTGTCAATGACATTAACTGCGGTGGAGATACCGTATTGTCCTTCAATGCCCTCGTTGTAGCCTTCAACAATGTAACCTTGATAAAGAGTATCAAAGTCTGCTTGCAGACGGTCACGGTTAGGGTATGCAGTAGCCGACGACTCACGAAGAGGGGCTTCTGCCTTTGCTTGTTCCAAAAATGCTTCAATTTCCGATTTGTTATCCTTGCTCATATTTTCACTTCCATATTACGCCCGTTTTTGTTGGGGCAATATAATACTTATCCGAAGGGGTATATGAAGGTTCACATTATTTCCTTTCCCGCTATAACTTTCTTAGTGGGTTGAACATCAAAATCAAAGAAAACGATATTGCGGTTCTCATCTAAACCGTAGTTATTTATGTGCAAATCAGTAATGTTGCCTAAATTATTTTCTTGAAACCATGATTTGAGGTCTTCAATTGCTACATTAGCACCCTCAAACAAACCCTCAACGAGAACTTCATCTATATCGGGAATGTCATATTTATCAATAACCCACATAGCAACAGGAGTATTGTATTCAATTGGTTCTCGGTGGTTGAGATTGTGCAGTTCCTCATTAATTTCATCTTCTAATTGTCTGTTTGCATAACCTACTTGAAAGAAGTCAATGGTCGGTAAATGTTTATTTGGTGTCAATTCCCCATTTGCAGTCTTGACCGCATAGTAATTCATGAAACGAGCCAAATTTTGATTTTCGGTTGTTTCCAAATCAATTATTTTCAATACTTTTCCATTAGGTAAATCATAAGCCATTCCTTGCATACCCATTCCTAAGTAATCGCCAATGTTTTCAGCGTCTTTCTTCTTAGTGGTTGAACTGAAGGCGAGGGATGTCAGCCCGATTAAACCAAAAAAGCCAAAAAACAATTCTTTTTTCATCAATTCCACCAATGCCGACTTTCAAAATCAGCACCGAAGCCATCTTCAACACCGAAAACACTTGAGCCTCTTGCTTTCATTAAAGCCGCAAATCCGATAACGAGTAATCCAATCATAGCCCAATTAGTGCTTACGCCTTGAGATTGTTTGAACATAGTGTCGGCGGCATCCACTTGCATTCCACCTGCGGGTCCTTCAATATCCATAATACCCATGTAGCCCATTTTACCTAATGCTTCTTGAAATTCAAACCAATCAACACCTGCTTCATTCTTCAAAGAACCATCAGCCGCATTTTTGTTATATCCGTTTTCTGTTGAAATACCCATAAATTGTTCTTCTGTCATTTCGGGGTGGCTCATTTTCATAGCCTTCCATAATACTTCACGGTTTGGGAATACTAAAATACGGACACGGTTATGAATGACTTTTTGACCGTTTTTGTCCTGTTGATGTGGATAAACGACATACTGAACGACATACTCATTGTTATCCCTGCTGTTAAGGAACTCTCCGAGAATATCTGTTGAGGAAAAATACTGCCGACCCGTATAGATTTTGCCGTCTTTTAGTGGGTGGCCGTGTATAGTCCACTTTCTTTGCGATTCATTGAAACCATTTTTCTTGCTGTCTTCTTTAGACTTTTCCGAAGGGTTCACTTCAATTCGGGACTCATCACCATAAGACGGTTCACCCAATTCATAGCGACCATCCACTTCATAAACATAACTCATCCATTCACGGTGCAGGTGTGTTTGGTCGGAATACTTTTTCATTTCAAGGATAGCATCATCCGAGAATTTATCCCATTCCTGTTTCCAAACCTTTTCAGTCATAGTCAAAGGTTATCCTTTTTGCTATCTAAAACCCTACTTCAATAATAAGTAATAGTCAAATTGAAGTCGCCATCATAGCCATAATCAAATACCCTCATTGAATCAATGATTTCTTCAAATTGTTCATTTGGTGTAACATTACTGAATGTAGCGGAGGCATTTCCTTTCTTTACTACATCATGTCCTAATTTGTTTGCTACTTTTACTGCACCTTCTATGGTATTATCAACGACTAATTCATCTCCGCCATCCCAAAGTCCTGTAAAAATAGGTTCAACAATGAAATAATCTGTATTCAATGTTTGGTCTTTCTTGAAGTATTTTATTTCGCCCGTTTTCCAATTTACGGCTTTGACTGCCGCTTTTCCAACGGTTGAATCCAATAGAGCAAGGGCTTTAGCCATTTCTTCATCCTTTTCTCTTTGTAATCGGGCTTCCATTGACTCTTTGAAAATTTTATCAAGCAGTCCTTGTTTGAAATCTTCAAATTGTTCGTCGGTTAATTCTCCTTCGTCTAATTTCTTTTCAAATTCTTCGTTAATATATTCTTCTAAATCTTCAGCGATTTCCGCAAATTCCTTTGCATCCTCAACAATTTCTTCCATTTCAGCGATTTCGGGAACATCATTGGGGTCAATATCGTTTTCTTCAAGGTAATCTTTAGCGTCTTCTAAGGCTTGTTCCGCATCGTCAGCACCCTCTCTTGCTTCTTCACCATCACCCTGTTCCATACCTTCTTCCGCCTTGTCTTTACCTTCTTGGCAATTTTCTTTCATAGCATCAATCATTTCTTGTCCTTCATCGGAAAGAACGGGTTTTCCATCATCGGAGGGTTTTTCACCATCTCCCCCTTCGCCTTCATTATCGGAATCGGAATCGGAATCGGAATCGGAATCACCATCATTTTCTCCCGATTCATCGGACTTACCTTCATCATCAGTATCATTATCGGATTCATCACCTTCTTCGGATGATTCGCCTTCTTCACCGCTTTCACCTTCATTATCGGAATCGGAATCTTCTTTTTCACCTTCGTTGTCGGAGTCGGAATCGCCGTCGCTTTCTCCACCATCGGAATCGGAATCGGAATCGCCTTCCTCTCCGTTTTCACCTTCGTTGTCGGAATCGCTGTCGGAATCCGAATCGGAATCCCCTTCATCTCCATCATCGGAATCGCTGTCGGAATCGCCGTCGCCATCACCGTCATTATCGGAATCGGAGTCGGAATCGCCTTCACCATCCCCTTCACCGTCGCTATCGGAATCGGAATCGGAATCGGAATCGGAATCGCCCTCTCCTTCCCCATCTCCTTCTCCGTTGCCATTACCTTGACCCTCTCCACCTTCACCGCTTTCTTGAGAGGGTGTGCCTTCAACATCATTAGGATTTTCCGCAGGTGCGCCGCCTTCACTTCCTTCGGGTGCGGGTTTTTCGGCTTCTCCGCCTTCATCAGCAGGTTTTCCTTGAGAATCGGAATCTTTATCCATCATTTTATCTATTTTGTCTTTCAATGAATCGGGTGCATCATCACCACTTTCTTGACCCTGTTCATAGGGGTCTTGACTTTCTTTATCGGAATCATTATCGGAATCGCTATCGGAGTCGCTATCGGAGTCGCTGTCGGAATCACCTTCACCTTCACCTTCACCTTCACCTTCGCCCTCTCCTTCTTCACCTTCTTCATCGGAGGGTTCTCCATTAGTGGGTTCGCCGCCACCGCCGCCGCCACCGCCGCCTTTAGGTCTTGTTGAGGGTAATTCGTCTTCATCAATGCCTGTTCTTGACGGTGCAGGTTCAAATCTCATATCATCACCCTTAGCCAAAGCGTTTTTCAAGTAAGTTCCAACAGGGAGGCTAACTTCAATATATTCATCGGTTTCTGTATAATCGCTAACATCATAATAAGGGAATAGATTTTTTAAGGTTTTAGCGAAAGATTCATCCTCCGTAAAAATTTCAATTATTGTTTCTTGAATCTCTAAATCATCATAACCATTATTATAACAAAAATCAACGATACCGTTAAGTGTTGATTCATATTTTGAACCATTGTCAGCAATAACTTCAACAACAATTAGAGAATCTTTATTGGGTCTTTTATCGGTGTCTTTAACCTCACCTGTTTTCAAATTGACCCACTTCATAATAACGCCCCATTATCTATTAAGTAAAACGACTATTTAACCATTCTTATAATGTCCTTCATTGATAGAATAGATTAATTCTTCGGCAAAATCATAAACAAGGTTAGCATCAACGAACCAATCAATAATTTCATCACTAATTTCATCCACTTCTGTTTCGCTCGGATTATTTCTATTTTCCCAATGGAGTTCCCAATCGTCATAAGTGTCCTTTAGTCTTTCTAATTGCGTATCTTCATCAATACTAATGCGAACAATTTTCCAACCATTTTCTTTTAACTTGGTTGCTTCGTTAATAAATCGCACATCGTCAATAATCCGAACAATTTGAGGATTGTCATATTCTTCGGCTTCCGCAATCACATAGTCCAACCAAACATCATGTCTTATTTCTCGCATTTTCATGCCGATTTTTTGCAGTAGTGGCCTGTCCTTATCCACCATTTTGAATAAATCATGTGCAATTGCTTTTACTTGACTCGCCATAGATAATTTTACTACATCATATCCTTTAACGCCGTTGATAATTAAATTAGCAAGAGTAGTCTTACCTGCCGCCATTCGCCCACATATCGCAATCTTCATATTAACACCTTATTTTCTATTCCTAATAATTGTTTTGGCGAGGTATGTAGGTAATACTTTAGCCATAGGATTGTTTTTCATTCCTCTTTCAAAGTGAAACATAAATGAGGGGTCAATAATGTAGGTATGTCCTACATCAGTAGCACTTCTCACATTTCTTCCACACATTTGCGCTAATTCAACACTTGTCAGCATTTGATACCACTTAGGGTCGCTTTCAGCCTTCGTTTTAACTTGAATATCGCCTAAAGGACCGAAAGGAACTTTGACAATTATAGTAAAATCAACCATTTTTCCGTCAAACCCTTGATTTGCATAAGTGGATATGAGGATTTCATTATTATTTTCGGTTTCAAATTCACGGAATACTGCATCACGCTCTCTTGGATTCTTATTATGTTGTCTTATTCTTCCATGAACCAACGGGTATTTATCCAAAAGTGTTTCAACAATGTTTTCTTCTATATCATCAGTAAAGGGGAGGATTAAACCCTTTCCATCGGGATATAGGCTCGCAATTTTATGAATAGCGTCAGCACATTTTTCAAATGATTCGGGAGTTCTTGCGCTTTTAGACAATTTTCCTCCTTTAATGTGTGTATAAACAGGGCGGTTCTTTTCGGGGAATGGACTGTAATGAACCTTAACGAAAGCAGTATCATTTTCTTCTAATCCCAATTCTCTTCCGAAAATCTCATAGTCTAAAATAGTTCCTGTTAAGAAAATCCTTTGCTTTCCTAAGCCGAGCAACAAATCATCAGCATAATTTGATACATTAAGAGGCTTAAATGAAATCCATGTAGGAACTTGGTTTTGAGTATCAATTTGATAGACCCAATTTTCCCAATTCTTAGCAATAGAGCCTACTAATTCAGTTACCTTCATTAAGAAATTAGAAGCATAAGACAATTCTTTCTTTTCATATTTTGTATGAGGGTCTTTGTCTTTCATTTTATCACGGACATATTCTTCAAGTGCGAGTAAATACTTTGTTAATTTGATAAGTTCTTGCATTCGGTCATTAGGAGGTGTATTAAGCGTCATTGGCCTAATCGCAGGTATTCCGTAGCCTTCTTTTGGATTCTTGGGGTCAAATTGCTTTAGTATTCTATTTCTTTGCGCTTCTAAAGACTCTTTCTTTGATTGAGATTTTGCATCCTTAACTTCTTGAGCCGTAGGTGCTTTGAATAACCTCTCAAGCATTCTTGTTGATACATTCATAGCATAAAACGACATCATATTGTTTGCTAATTGGTGTGCTTCATCAACAATTAAGAATGGTCTTTTAGGGAGGACTTTTCCGCTTCGGTTCATACCCATCATATAGGCAGTATTACCTACAAAATACCTTGACTTTTGAGCCGTAGTTAATGCACCATAATAATCACATAATGAATCGGCTTCAACATCAAAGTCCATGATACCCATATTTGTAGGGTTTTTCTTAGTGCAATTGAAACCTTTTGCATATTTACAAGGTGCAAGGCTCGCATTACAAGTCTGTGGTGAAACATCAGTAGCGTTTTCTAATGCTTCGTTTGCTATTTTAACATCATCAGTTCCCGGTTCTATGTCAAGGAGGCAATCATAATTACCTCGCCCCATAACCGACCTCATAAACGGCATTTCTTTGAGATATTGGGCTTGTAATCCTTTCAAATGAGTAACTATGTAAGCCGAAGCGTCATAGATTTGCGGAATTGTTTTGGCTACAACGGATTTTCCACCGCCAACAGGCATTTCAACAACGATATTTTTATATCCCTTGTCTATTGCATCCATCATTGGCTCTAATACTTGCTTTTGAATATCTCTAAAGGGGTGAAATTTAGTTCCCTTTGATACTTCATCAAACCCTATCTCATCAGCAATTACTGTATCTTCTTCAATATCATATTGAGTAAATTCTTTTTCCTTTTCTTTATGTCCGTTTGTAGCCTTGATACCTGTTTTTCCAATGTCTTTTCCATCGTCAAATCCTGTCAATAAAGGAATGTAATCTTTCAAATTAAATTCGTCAAGGTCTTCTAAATCCGTAGGTGCTATTTTATTTTGCTTCTTAGTATCCTTTTTTTGGTTTGGATTATACTTCTCTTCGCCGTCAAGAAACAAAGTCAATCGGTTTTTCTTACAGAACGCTTCAATTCTTTCTAAACGCTTTGATTTATCGCCAAATGCCCCTGTGAAGTTCTTTGCTTTCCAATTATATTCCAAGCCTAATTCGTTTCTCAAATCATTCCTGTATGGAAAGGTTTTGCCTTCAACCCTAACGATAACGAAACCCATGAGGTTCAATTATCCGAACCCCTATTTAACCACTTCGTTTAGATACAAGGAGTTAGTATCATATATTATGCTCATTGAAGCGTATAACATACCTCATGACGATAAGAAATCCATAGATGGAGAGGATGGATATTTTATTTATCATAAAAATAACAAGGTTTATCTATGCGTATTTGATGGTGTGGGCGGTTGGCGTAATCAAGGAGTCAATGTAAAAGACTTCGTTAATCAATTGACAAGAAATTGTATTGACAGCATAGAGAACGGACATAGAAATCCCGAAGTTATTATTGAGGATGCGCTGAACAAAAGCACTTTAGCAGGGTCAGTTACAGTAATTTTCGCAATTATTGAGGGAAATTCCATGATTGCATATCAAATTGGCGATTCGGGATTGATGTTGATTCAAGACGAAAGAGTTCTATTTCAAACAGAATCCCAACAACATTCTTTCAATTTTCCGTATCAAGTAGGAAAGGATAAAGACGGCTCATTTCACGGAGATAGCCCGAAAGAAGGTAAATTTTATCGTTTAAGTCTTTTGAATAAAGGCGACTACATCATTTTAGGTTCGGATGGATTATTTGACAATTTACACACCCATAAAATAATTAACTTGACTCAAGAAAAAAATGTTGCTGAACATTTATGCAAAGAAGCATACCAACAGTCAAAACAAGACTCCACAAGCGTTCCCTTTTATGAGCAAGCATACCATGAAGGCGTTCTTTCAACCGTCAAGGTTGGCGGTAAGCAAGACGACATTACTGTAATTGTAGTGAGGGTTTGAACCAATCATTAGGGAATAATAAATTAGTAGTCCGATAGCGAATTATTAGTCCTCCAAAGACTAACAACATAGCCAAAGTTAATCCTGTTTGAATTGTTAATGAAAGGCTATTGATATACCCTGCATAAGCAAAGAAAACGATATTGTTTGCTATCAAAATAAATGTAGTCCATAAGGAAAAATCATCCGATGCTTTCCTCTTAATCATCCTCGTCAATTGAGGAATCCAATGACAATTAGTTACTACTGCGATTATTGACATAAACACTTCAATAGAAGTAGGTTCAACCATGCTTTCACTACTCCTTCCTATGGTGCAAATGGTCATGCCCGACAAAATATGCCGCCACTAAGAAAATAGTGCTATGAAACAAAGTTAATGAAAAGGTAAGCCACGCTTCTTCATAGAATGCCGTAACGACTTCTAATCCATGCAAAATACCGTCAAAAGCGAGGAAAAACATAACGAATGAAGTGATGTAGCCTCTAATGCTTCTCTTTTCATCAGTCAATTTTACTCCCTCCGATGCCGTATTCAGCAAGTGCTTCTTGAACCGTCAAAATGCCGTTCTCAACATCAACGGTGAAAATCCCTTGAGGATAACAGGTGTCTTTCCAATCACAGTATGAGCAATTCCAATCACCGACTGCGGCGAGGGGCTTTTTACCATGTTCACCATACTTTGTCTTTGACAATTCTCCACGCTCAAAGAGTCGCTTTGCTTCATCATCATTGTATCGGAGAGAAAATTCTCTTGCAGGTGGAGTATCGGACTTCAAGTTATTCAATTGCTCATAATAACGCTTTCGCATCATGTCAATAGTCAATTCGGGTTGTTGAGGTGTTACATTCCATTCAAGGGCTTTTTCGGCTCTTGGCTTCAAGATGTTGCCGTTCATATCCTTGACGATAATGTTTCCTTCATAGCCATCGGACAATTCCACACGGAACGACTTGTTAGCCCCGTTATCACGCCCGATGTAGCAAATGACAAAGTAAGGAATCTCAACCTTATGAAAATCTTCCCATGTCTTTCTCATGTGGAGGTAAAGTGCGGTTTGCATCAAGTGTTCAATTTGAGGATAGCCATGCTCATAGGTGGAGGTCTTGTTGCCGTTCATCACCATTTTTGCACCATAGCCCCACTTGGACTTGACTTCAATACCAATGGCCTTTGAAGGGTCAATAACCATGCGTGAAACACCGTTTGCATCTGTTTGCATTTCAGTCCAACGCAAAAGAGCATCCACTTCACCACTTAGCATAAGAGGTTCTTCTGTATCGGGGTTCTTTGCGATATTCTTTTTGATTTTTGAATTGGCTTCAAGTAAAACACCTGCATTAGCCCATGCTTCTTGGAGTCCCGCTTCAGCCATGTTACCCATCATGAAGATGAATTGAGAAGTGTCGCTTGCAGGGTTAGTGCGAGGCACTTTCTTTTTTGAATACCATACTTGACGGAGGCACTTTCTGACCAATTGTTCTTCGCCACGCTCATTCATCATAAGTGCGCTTGCACCTGTTGGATTGATACCTGTTTTACCACCAAGACTTTCTCGGTATTTCCCTTGTCGCAAGGACTTTAGGGCTACGGTCAAAGGGTCAAGGGCTTCATTGTTTGCATTGTTAGAGGACATTCTCTTAATCACCAATTATACCGTTGTCATGACAGGTATTTATAGGTTATCCAAGAATTGTATGAAATTAGTGATACTTTCTTGGCCTACTACGAATCCACTTAAAAAATCGCCTTCACTTAATGATAGCGAATCAAAGAACTGTTGATAACCATTAGGCATCCTATGTTGTCCTATGTTTTTAAGAATCTCCATATCTCCTTTCATGACTTCAAAATTGAAAAACAAAAAGCAATCATTAGGCAACGGGTTATTCAAAAGGTAACTCTTCAATGCCCCATGTTCTAAATTGAAAAGAAAAACATAATCGGATTCACCCAATCTATTAAAGAAAAGGTATGGTTTATCTTCGCTGAAAGCAAACAATTCACCGCACATACCTACTAATGCACTTGCGGTAATGGCGGTCATAACCTTGTATTCTCTAAACGACTATTTAATCCATTAGATTAAGAACAATTAAATACCTATGAAAATAAGTATAGCGCATGAAAATCACTATCACCGCAGGTGGCGGAAGAAAAATAGTGTTTGAAGACTATGAAGGCGGAGATAATTTAGTTAAGGTTTCCGTTTTTGAAGGCAAAGAGATTTTCGTTATAGGAACAATTGACGCTAAGGAATTGCGTAGGTTAGGGAAGGCGTTTTAATCATGTTGAAATCCGTAGCCACATTACTTTTACAGCAACCATTTCCTATTGAGGGTGGTTTAGTTCAAAATGAAGCATTAGCGATAAAAGAAGTCCAAAGTGAAAGAGCCATCATATTTCGTTGGAGATTTAGGGTGTGTAATTCCTGTTCAAAAACCTTTGACATAGAATCCGAAGGTATGTTTTACAAATGTGAGGAATGTATATGAAATCTCTAAATAAAATACAGATTGCCCTAAATAAGAATGCTGAAGTAGTATTATTGACAGATATTGATATGAAAAGCGATAATGACCCCGATACATTATTCCTCAATTTCTTTACAATTTTAGCCGAGCCGCTAAGACTTTCTATTCTTGGTGTTGGTTGTCTTTCAAGTAAATTAGCAAAATTGGTTGGTTCGGATGAGGAAAGCATTAACAATTTGTTAAACAATAATCCCGAAATTTATACAAATATGCTACAACAAAAAACACAGCAAATGTTGGTGGATAGTTCGGAAGAATTTGCGAAAATCCTCTTAGATGGGGAAAAAAACGCAAAAAATGTAAGAGCCATCTTGACATCCCTTCTCGCCAACGGCTTTTACAAGCAAGTAGTCCACTATAATTTTCCATCGGGTGTCAAGAAAGAGGAACAGATTGTTGAAATTACAGACATGAAACCTGCCTTCAAACAAATGCTTGAAATTGTCAAGCGATATGACGATGAGGAATACCTTAAACAAATAATGGGTGAATAAAATGAGTAATGAAAATAATAATGAAAGCATAGGTTTAGAAGAAGCGTTAATTCAAATGAAGGAAGCAGGTGATATTCCCGATGGATTCCACATGATGTTCTTTTCCGAAGATTTTAGCCTCCGAGAAGATTGTCCTACAAATAAATTATTGAAATCGGTTGGTGAACGCTTCGGCTTTGTTGATTTAATCCGTAGGCAAGTATTCCAATTACCTAAAGACCAAACCGTAGTAACTTATGAGTTCCCCTGCTTTGTAGGGTTTGACGATATTCAACAGACAATGGAAGAGGTTGATGTTCTAATTAACGAGTCCTTTGACCGTATGGTTAAAGACGGAACACTTACTTCTCATCCAAAGGCAAGAGTCCAATTCCTACTCGCTCAACCAAGAGGTGAAACAGATGGCGTTTGAAATCAAATTATTAGAAGTAATTACTTTCAATCAAGAATTCAATATCCATCCCACCGAAGTAGCCAAAGGCGATTTCAATTATTGGACTGAATTATCAACCCTCTTAGGGATTGACCTTCAAAAAGAAAGTGAAATCAACGCTTCGTTTGAGGAATGAAATTGATTTTGCGAGGGCGACGGCCTTCAACATTGAATACTTTCTTTCCATTTGCGTCTTTGAAACATCGGCAAAAATTAGTAATGTTTCCTTTGTCTAATCCCCGATAGCCCCAATCACTTTCCAAATGTGAATAGATTTGAGCCTCTTCCCATGAACCTTCATTTTGCGAGAGCCAAGTAGTTACAGCCAATGCTTGCTTCTTTAGCAAACACTTGACCTTTTTCTTTCGCCCTTCAAACATTTTTAATACTGCATTGTCTAACAATTCAATCTCTCCTGTAATCTAACCCAACAAGTGACCGTATTTAAGGTTGGTTGTCATTTAAGGTTCTTGAATATCGCTTTTGCTTCTTCGTTGGTAATCGGCTTTCCGTTGTAATGCCAATCACTATCAGCGAAAGGTTTGTAAGGTTTATCCTTCTTCTTATTCAACGGGTTAATATGGATTTTCTTTTTGCTATTGCCCCAACCTTGACTCTTCTTAGCCGTAACAACATTCCTTCTAATGTCAGCACTTTCGCTCATCATTTCAAGAAAAATCATATTGTCTTTTCTTATTTTACACATTTTTAGCATATATTCCTCATGAAACAGCAGGTTGAAATCCCAACCCAATGAGCCTCCACTAATCCAAATTGTTTCCTGTGAAAAGAAAGAGTCCTCTTGATAATTCCTATTCTTTTCGGAAGGCAAATAATAATGCTCATCCATCCAAGAAATCTCGTCGGAACAAACGCCCATGTTCATTCTTACAATGTCCTATTATTTTAATGTAGGCATTAGTTATTGATAGACAATTCTGCAATTGAAAATTAGATTTCTCAATTGGATTCCTGTTAGCAAAGAACCATCGGTCATTTTACAAATTGGTTCGTTGGGTTGTCCGAAACAATCCTTCAAAAGAATCTCCACATCAGCCATAGGCATTTCCCATCTCCATGAACAATAATCCCCTTCGGGAAAGTGAATCATAGATGCAATACGCTTTGACTCTTCAATAGAAAAGAACGGTTCGCCCTTATCCAAAGTAAAACCTCAAGCGCAATTTGCTTCAAAGATGCTCAATTTCAAATCCTTAATCAATTCAGCGATTTCTTCGTTACTCATGCCCTTTTCAAGAGGGTTCATTTCAGCAACAATAAGTGCGGCGTTGTTTTGACACATACCCATCTTAATATCCCTATCACGGTTGCTTGATGCGCCGCCACCATAGGACTTCTTTTGATTCCATGTGTTGCTGTTGTAATTGGACTTTCGCTTAGGTCCTACAAACACCTTTTGATGTTCACCAATAACGATAAGTGCTTGAGCATTGTCGCCTTCACCGACTACGCCCCATGCGTTGCCGTTTGAGCCTCTTGCGGGGAAGTATGAACCTTCTTTCAAGTCATAATTTCCGACTTCAACAGGCTTTCCTGTTCCCGTTTCCATCTTAAAATAGATGCGGTGCTTGTCGTTCTTCTTGTATTCCGAGTATGTTACTCCCTTTTCCGCTATGACATTAATTCCTACCATATTCTTTCACCTTTTCAGTAATTATCCCTTTGTTTGAACGGGTATATCAAGGTTCGCATTATTGTAGCCGAATCTCTCTCCATTCCACATTACCTGCTCTAATTAAATCTCTAATCATTCTTTGTTTCTTTGTTAATTGACTCTTACCTGCTTTCACATCTAAGAAAACAATTCCGTTCTCATCCCAAACGATATAATCAATAGGACTTCCCATGAAAGACCAATCTTTAGGTTTCCAATAAGGTTCAATTTGAGGATGGTCAATAAAAGGACACCATTTTTCAAGAATTTGTCCCTTTGTAGTATGTGCGGATTGCGCCCTCCCTTTTTGTTTCTTTTCTTCGGCTTGGGTTTCCGCTAATTTAGATTCTAAATCAACAACAATTTGAGCCGTTTCGGACAGGGCATTTTTAGTAAATAGGATATTTTGTCCTAATTGTCCGATTATTTCTTGTTTTTCCGAAACCTTCTGTTCTTCGGCAAAGAGTCTTTCATTTAATGATTCTTTTACAAATTCCAATTGACTTATTTCGGATTCTTTTTGGTTTGCTTCACTTTGAACCTGTTTATAGTATCTCCAAAACCAAATCACACCAATGATTTCAAAAGAAAAGAAAGCGAGCCATCCCCACATAAGGGTTAATAATTCCGCTATCCTTATTATTCTTCGCTTTCAAGAAGACTTTTCTTCGGGTTTGAGTAATCGTAATTCAAAGACTCGCATAATTCTTTGTAGCGGTTGCGAATTGTAACTTCTGTTACACCTGCGACCTTTGCTACATCGGACTGTGTTCTTTCATTTGAGTTCCTCTTTGCGGATAAGTAAATAGCCGCCCCTGCAATACCCGTAGGTCCACGACTCACCATAGCCATATCGCCAATGCTTTGAATGATTTGTAGTGCTTCTCTTTGCACATCAAAATTAAGCCCCAACATAGAGCAAAAACGAGGAATGTATGATTCGGGGTCGGCCAAAGGAACATTGATTTTTAATTCCGAAGCCAAAAAGCGATAAGTCCTTCCGATTTCTTTTCGCCCTGTGCGTGAATGCTTGCCTATATCGTCAAGAGTTCTTGGGTTTTGGTTCATACGGCAAGCCATATACAAAGAAGCCGCTACAACGCCCTCAATAGACCTTCCTCTAATCAATTTCTTAGCGACTGCTTTACGGTAAAGGTTTGCACCATCCTTAGCAATAGAGTTAGGCAATCCCATATTACTTGAAATACGCTTTAATTCAGTCAATGCAGTAGCCAAATTACGCTCTTTTCCATCACGGATTCGGCCTCTATTATCTAAGAATCGCAAACGACCCCACTTTTGACGCTCTTTAGAAGAAAGACTTGAACCATCTCCGCCCTTGTAGGCAGGTGAAATCTCGGTTGTCATAGACTCATGTTCAAATTCATTTGTTGGTCGCCCATGATGTTCATTAGATTTTCCATCATCGGTGTATGAAACGGAGGGTCTATGGTCTAAAATCATTTCATCACGGACTAAACCGCAGTCAATACAAGACACCGAAGCATCGTGATTTGTTTCCCAATTATTACTTCCGCATTCAACGCAATTGTGTATATCAATCTCTTCCATGTTTCTCAATGACCCGAACAGGTATCTAAAGGTTCGCAAGAACTCTTCATTCCGTATCTAAAGGAATCTAATTATTCAAAGTATATGAAGTGATTCATTCCGTGTAATCGGAATCATCAAATTCAATATGAATGGTGCAATCGCTATCATCACGGCAACCTTCGCAATCACACATTTCTTCTCTAAACAAAGCCCAAAGGTGGACTACTTCATCCATATTCAAGTCTTTACTAATGCTATCGCAAAACAAGTTAAATAATGATGTGTATTCTTGAACTTTTGAAATCCAAAAGGCATCCATAGTTATTCTCTCCTTGAACGATTCAATACGGAGGCGAGATATGCGAGGGTTTCTTGATTAAGTCTTGAAAAATCAACCTTCATATCCCTATCATTGGCTTCGTTGCGAATGTTTTGTTCCTTCACGCTACGCTTTGAAATTGTAGCCATACGGGATTGACAATGTTCTAACAATGTGGCCTTGTTGTAGCCTCTTAATTCGGACAATTTCTTACGCAGTAATGCTCGCATAATTAGTTATTGTCATAAGAAGTATAAATACCTTCACTTTGACCTGTAAGGGTATTCATCTTCATAATTAGTATCTGCCCGACCAAACAAAATTACCTTATGACTTTTACGGCCACTAAGACCGAAGCAATAAGGCTTATCCAATCGTTGAAATCGCTCATCCCTACAAAGAACCGATGCGATTTGAACAACAGACGGTGTATTCCGATAGTGCATGAGCAAATCGGGCATTTCACTTGTTAAAAGCGCACTATCCTTTAACGCTTCATAAATTGTTTCTTTCCATACATTTTTTCTTGACATATAATCACTTACCATTGAGGGCTACAAACACTTTAGAGGCGGTGATATGCTTACAATCCATACCCGTTTTCCGACCTCTTGCTTTGAAATCCCAACAATCGCAAGACCATTTCTCATCCGACATTTTTCCGTTGCCTAATTTGAATGCTCTATGATAAATTGTCCGATAAACATTCTTACCCGAACCCTTTACAACAAAGACCGAATCCGATAACTGCTCAACCAATTCTTGAGCGACGATATTCAGTCCTTTATTCTTTCTTGCTTTGAGCGACTCTTTACTAATTTCAACCATGTGAAACCCCAACATTACCTTTGTTTGAACAGGTATTTATAGGTTTGGGTCGGAGGCTAATTCTTGGTAATTTTCATAATTTCCTCTATGCGAAGCCATGTATGCTTCATATATTCCGAACTCTTGGGCGCATATTTGAACTTTATTATTTGCGACAATAGCCAAACCATGATACAACAAACATTCAGTAATGGATTCCCATAAAGAAATATCAACAAATTCACCAATAGCCAAAACATGATTCATTAACATAGAAGGCAAATGATAATCAAAAAATAATGTATTGTCTTCATCTTTTGCACAGAATCCTATAAGATGTGGTTCATCCATTCCCGACTTGTAACCATAAGTAGGGAAAATTTCACCTTTCATTCTTTTAACTCTCATCACGCCAACAATATATTCACGCCATGATAAACCTTGAGAATACTCTCCATCCAAAATATCATCAATCATCATTTCTCAATCGCCCACTTTGGCACTTCTAAGTTCTCTCTCTTAATGGTTGCGGCCATGAGTTCTGCTTTTTGAGGACTTTTCCAAGCCATAGCCACTTTTTGAAGTCCTGTAATTTTAGGTTTAATC
>Ga0098045_1000148_pt1 | contig 30024 bp, 35 predicted proteins | sample 11_taG_FD_77071 | JGI IMG/M metagenome (GOLD analysis project Ga0098045, IMG submission 77071) | Marine viral communities from the Subarctic Pacific Ocean - 11_ETSP_OMZ_AT15265 metaG | ecosystem: Environmental > Aquatic > Marine > Oceanic | place: Pacific Ocean | collected 2015-01-16 | reverse complement strand
CAATGACTTTGGACGAGGCATATCGTATATCTGGTAATACCTATTTTACGTATGATGACTTTGAGCATGTGGATGTGGTAACTGTTAGTCCAGTGGAGTGGGTAACATTTGAGGAGCCTAATCCGGATGATACGTATGCTATAGGTGTAGATGTTAGTGGTGGTGTTGGTAGGGATTATGCAGTCGTGTTTTGTGTGTCTAGGCTGACGTTGCAACCTGTTTGTATATACCGGTCGAATACGGTTAGTCCTGTCCAGTTGGCAGATTACATCTATGACATGTCGGTTACGTACAACAATGCGTTGACGTTGGTGGAGAGTAACAACTATGGTTTGGCGACTATTCAAGAGTTAGTGCATCAGGGATTCCATAGGTTTTGGAAGGATGCGCATACAGGTAAGGACTTTTTGACAACGAGTAGAAGTAAGCCATTGTTGTTTGAGAACTTGAAGAAGGGAATACAGACGGGTTCGATACGGATGATAGACAATGTAACGATGACAGAGTTACGAAGTATTACTGTAGACGAGAAGGGTATCTTGAGGTTTGGAGAGGATGTGGAGAGTCACTGTGATAGTGCGATGGCGATGGCGTTGGCGTACTGGTGTTTGAACAGTGTAAAGATAAAGCAGAGTGCATTTTTGCCGGATTGGATTCTCAGTCAGAAAGCAGATAGACAGTTACAGACGAGTGGTGTGAGTCCACATTTGCATAGGAGGTATTGAATGGGTGTAATGAAGATATTGGGTTCATCGTTTCATACAGATGATGATCGAGAGGTAAATGATTATTATGCAACGGACCCACAGGCATTGAGGGATTTTTTGTCAGTGTATGCTGAATTATCGACAAGTGTGTGGGAGCCGGCATGTGGTGAGGGGAACTTATCAAAGACGTTAGAGGCTAGTGGTCACAGTGTTTTTTCTACAGACTTAGTAGATCGTGGGTATGGCAGTCAGTTTAACTTTTTGGATGCGCCAGAAGGTTTGAAGTGGGGTGGTGATATATTGACCAATCCTCCGTACAAATTGAGTGAGAAGTTTGTACGTAAGGCGATGGGTTTAGTTGATGATGGTTCAAAGGTTGTGATGTTGTTTAAGTTGCAGTTTGTGGAATCGCAAAAGCGAGAGAAGTTGTTTACGGATTTTCCGATAAAGTATATATACGTGCATCGTAGACGTATTGGTATATGGAAGAACAACAAGCCTAGTGGTGGTCAAGCGTTGTGTTATGCTTGGTTTGTTTGGGAAAAGGGTTTTAGTGGTGATACCGTTATGAGGTGGATTTGATGGCAGTGTATATAGCGTGTCCGGTGTGTGGTTGTGACCCATGTGATTGTGATGGTGTAGCAGAGGTCAAGTTAGTGAAAATACGATATAGAGTAAAAGATGTAGAGCATAGTGTTTGGGTGCCCAAGAGTTTAGCCGACAAGTATTTTAAGGTTTATCGTGTGGTTGATATGATGTTGGCAGATGGTACGATAGTAGAGTATAGTAGTGGTGGTGTTGGTATGAAGGAGCCAAGTCATGAGAACGAATAAAGAGTGTGTTGCATTGATCAAGACCGTGCTAGACGAGCACAACCACTTTTGGGACGACCAGCGTGCAGAGATGAAACGGTATCGTGATGTATATGAGAATCGTTTTTGGCAGTCAGAGTATATGGATGACACGATGGTACGGGTAGAGACAAGTGACTGTTTTAGTTATGTTGAGGGTTTTATTGCGAGTCTTTTTTCTCGTAATCCTGCTGTTGTTGTTGCTAAGGATGCGTCCATCATCGAAGGAAACGCAAAGATGGCACAGGCTGTGGTGAATCGTTTTTTGTTTGACAAGCGAGAACAGTTAGAGATTGCTTCGAGACTTGCGCTCATATATCCATCTAGTTTCCTCAAACTGTCCCCTACGGATAGCACGGATATGCTTGAGAAGGTGTCCATCCGTGCGATTCCGTGTTGGGAGATTATAGTGGACATGGATGCCAGTAGTTGGAATGAGCAACGGTTTATGGCGCATACGTATTATCTGCCAATGCCGGAGGTTCGGGATAGGTTTGGTGCGAAGAAGTTTACACCGATACCGAAGGTGGATTACTTCACACCACAGGAGAAGTACACTGGTGTTTCTGAGGACTTGCCGGATGATTACTTGTATGTGCAGATTGTAGAGTTTTACGACATGGCATATGACAAGTTGTACTTTTGGTCACCCAACTACCGTGATGGTGGTGAACTGTTGGAGAAAAGCGACATACCAGTACGTACGTATGATGACAGACCAATGTCTCCGATATGTCCGTTGTTCTATGCACGTAAGCCAGAGAAACCGATGTGTGGTTTGAGTGCGGTGTCTAGGGTGTACGACCAGTTTTATGAGAAGAACATCTTGAGAACGTATTGGGCCAACTCGGTGCGTAGAGATTCTAGACAGTACTTGTACAAAGAAGGCTCATTGGACGAGGAGGCATTGGCAAAGATTACTGCTGGTGTCGATGGTGCGATGATACCTGTGGATGAACCTGTACTCGATGGCATCATCCGTGCAGTGGGTGTAGAGCCATTGAGTGGCAACTTCGATAGATACTTGGGCTACATTGAGCAGGACATCAACCGTGGTAGTATTCTGGCACCGTTTAGTCGTGGTGAGGCGACAAAGGCTACTGCAACAGAGGTGACTGCGTTAGCCCAGTACAGTGCATCGGAGATTGGTAAGTTGGCACGTGAGAGAGACAATGCCATCGAACTGATTGCCAAGACATACTTACGTATTGTGTCGTTGCTAGCAGAGGACAAAGAACAAGCAGTGATTGAGATAGATGGTTTACCGAAGGTGATCACACCAGAGGATTTAGATGCCAAGTTTAAGATTGTGGCATTGGACCAAAGTAGTACTCCACTATCTGAGGCTTTGAAACGTAGTAACCTTGTACAGTTGTTGCCTGTGCTTACTCAGTTGGGTGTACAGCCACAAAAGATAAAAGAAGAACTGATACGCATCTACGACTTGCCCGAATCTTTTAATGAAGAAATGGAACAACCTATGGCACCACCAACAGCACTACCACAAGGACAGGGTCAAATGGCGACTACTGCCGGTGATGTTGGAGCACAGGGTGAACTACCAGCACAACAACTAGCACAAATGCTTAACCAACAGAGATAACCATGCCACTGTATACCTACCGATGCCAAGTATGTTCAAGAGAACATGAAGAACTGATTCTGTTTCAAGACTTTGAAAACGACAACTTTCCACAGGTTTGTGGTGCAGACACGTATGAGCAAGGGTGTGGTGGTGACTTGTACCGTGTAATGTATGCGCCACCCAAACATGGTAGTTGGAATACAACTGGTAAGTATGGTGCCGATGGCTACTTCTCCAAAGCACTTGGAACGCATGTATCTAGCCCACAGAAAGAGAAGAAAATAATGGAGAGTAGGGGCTTTGTGTGTGAGGCAGACCTTCCGAAGGACCGTTGGGACACAGCAGTAGAGACACAGAAAAGACGTGTAACCGAACAAGATAAAAACATCGAAACCTACACAAGTGCTTTGAAAAGTGGTAAAACAAAAGAGGAGGCTGTAGTAGAGGCATTTACTGCCAAAGATGCAGTCAGTGGAAAACTAGACGACACATGGGGTGCGAAATGAGAGAAGAAGATATGATGGGTGAACCAGGAATGGGCATCCAAGTTGAGATTGAACAAGCAGAAATGGATGAAGAAGGTAACTTTGCCGAGATGGCACCGAAGGGTCGGTTTAGTGCTAAGGCATTAAATAACTTGGTAAAAGCCACGAATCGTTTGTTGCCGATGTTTGACCAGACACCAGACTATCCAATGTTTGAGGGTGACGTAACTGAGTTCCCTACAGACTTCGTGCGTGTGTTGGCTATGTTCCAAGGTGCAGCCGATGATGCTATTGGACAGGGTGTTGTCGATGATGAGTTTGGATTCGACTTTGACGAGATTACTGCTGATGGCAACGTACAGGTGCTTGCCGGTAAAATAAACAAACTTGCTGCCGACAAAGGCTTTAAGCGATACCTTCAAACCATGCCAAGCGAAGAACCAGAAGGTGAAGAAATGGCGATGGCAGAGGGTGAGGCTGAAGATATGGAACAAGGTCCTATGGAAGAAGAAGATATGGATGCCTTATTTATGGAGAGAATGTAATGCCAAAGAAAGGGCTGTATGCCAACATCCATGCCAAACGCAAGCGCATCAAGGCTGGTAGTGGCGAGAAGATGAGAAAGAAAGGGAGCAAAGGTTCTCCTACTGCTGCTGATTTTAAGAAGTCTGCAAAGACTGCCAAAAAGAAACGTAAAAAAACCATTCAGAAAAGGAAATGACGATGAATGACACTACCTCCGGTGCGGAGACTGTTGAAACCGTAGAAGATACCACTGTAGCCGAAGATGTTGAGACTGTTGAAACTGACACAGATGTTAGTGATAATAGTGGTGCTGTTGCTGAAGAAGAACTGATGACCATTGAGGAACTGTTGGGACTCAATGAGGATGACTACGAAGAATTTACTGAGGATGCTAACCACAAGGGCATGAAACCATTGCATGAGTGGATGGGACACATTCCAGAGGACGTTAGAAAGCATGTCGCAAACATACGGTCTAGTTATACTCGTAAGACCCAAGAGTTATCAGAAATGCGAAAGGCACTTGAGGCAGAACGAGCAGAACTCATGCGCCAACAAGACATGTCAGTCAACAATCCCTTCCTTAAGCAAGCCGAACAAGAGTTGGCCAACGAAGAAGACTACGACCTGTATACACCCGAAGGCATGCAAGCCGAGATCAAACGTCAAGCAGCGCAGATGCTCAAAGAAATGATGAAACCGGCACAAGAAGAAATACAGATAAAGCAAAGACGTATGCAACTTGAATCGTTTAAGACTGAGAATCCAGAACTGATGGATGATTCCTATCGCCTTCCTGTGGCACAGATGCTCCAAGACCGACCCGAACTCAAACTTGAGGATGCCTTCTACATTGTAAAAGCCAAAGTGGATGCACAGAAACTCAAGGCAGAACGTGAGCAAGTTGCCAAACAGAAATCCCAAAGACGAGAAACACTTCGTAAAACAAGTAGTGGCAAGTCTGTAACCCCATCTGGTACACCCAAGTTCCGTGATGCTTGGGAGGCATATCAGTACCATAAATCCCTTAACTCTAAGAAGTAGGTCCTCATGCCCAAAGGTAAGCGCAACGTCAATAAGATTATTATTCACCACACTGCATCATCGAAGAACACTACGGTAGAGCAGATTCGAGATTGGCATGTCAATGGCAATGGGTGGTCTGACATCGGATACCACTACATTATCTTGGGCGATGGTACAGTAGAGACTGGTCGCCATATCAACAAGACTGGTGCTCATTGTCGAGGACACAACAAGGGTAGTATTGGTGTTTGTGTGACAGGCAATACATCACAAGAGCCACCAAACAAGTTGCAACTAGAGTCTTTGTGGGGCAAACTGAAACTATTGATGGAAGAATATAACCTTGACAGACACAACGTATATGGTCACAGGGACTTCGGTACTACCGAGTGCCCCGGCAATATGCTGTATGCGTTGTTGCAACAATGGAAACAGGGTCTTATGGCATAGGACTTGACAATACAACAATTACAATTTACACTGCTTATGTTGAATGGACTCGATGAGCACCCAGACAACAACCATTCCAATGGAATACGGTTTGAGCAAACTTAAAATACTTAAACTTAAACACAGGTAATACAATGGCTATTTCTAATGATCTGTTGTCGTCAACCTTGTACTCCATTCGAGATGGTGAAGTTGACGAACTCTTTCAAAAAGTTGCGTTCTTAGATAACGCAAAGCGATTCAACGGTATTGAATACGAAGATGGTGGTATCAAAATTCAACGTCCTCTCTCTATCGCTGAACATTCACAAATTACAAACCTTCCTACTGGTTACGAGGCTGTAAATCTTGCAGTTAAAGACGTGTTGCAACCAGCCATCTACGAATGGTCTGACTTCACTGCTCCTATCGTAATCACCAAGAAAGAAGAACTTGAGAACAAAGGCGAGAAGGCTATCGTTAAGATTGTCGAGGCACGTATGCGTTCTGTAATGGGTATGTTGCGACGTGAGTTGAACAAGCAACTGTTGGCTGGTTCTTCTACTATCTTGACTACCGTAAACTCATTGAACGGTGACTCGGTTGCTCAAGGTTTCTTAGAGGCAAAAGTCAAAGGTTCACAGCAACGTACTGTTGGTGGTGTATCTAAACAGTCATATCCAGTAAACGGTTGGTTGAACCAGTTTGCCGATGTAAATGCTACTTTCGGTGATGATGGTATCCGTTTAATGCAACAAATGGCTATCCAAGCCAACACTGTAACCCACATGGGTGAAGTCAAGTGTGTATTGTTGTCTGAGGCTGCAATGGCTAACTATCGTCGTTCATTGTTCGACAAAGAGCGTTACATCAACGAGAAAACTCTTGATGGTGGACGTATGCAACTTGCCTTTGGTGGTGCTGTTGTTGAGCAAGACCTTGAGTTGGGTTACACCGATGCCGATGGTCAAGTAATCTCAGGTTACTTCTTAAACTTCGATGGTGTTAAGTTGTGCATGCACAAAGATGCTGACTTCGCTGTTTCACCTTTCGAGCACATTTCTGGAACTACTGCACGTGCAGCCCAATTGTATGTTAAAATGCAATTGATTGCAGACCATCTTGGGTCTTGTGGTGTTTTGGCAAATGGCGATACTTGGTCCTAAGGAGGTACATTATGGCTACTAATACTCTTATTCAATACTTGGAAACAAGTGCTTATCCGGCTGATCAACGTGAAGGTGCATCTACCCCTGTTGGTTTCAGTGTAATGAATCGTCGCCAAGTAGAAACCTTTATTGCTGGTGGTGCTATCACTGCTAACCAACTGGTTGCTATTGACTTGTCACAAACTGGTCTTGGTGTAATGGCTGGTACTGTCGTTCCGGCTGACAGTGCAAGTGGTGATACTGTTATTGCTGTTGGTTTTGCCTTAAATGGTGCCGCTGAAGGCGAAAACGTAGACGTTACTATTGCTGGTGTACACGAAACTGCTGACATTAAGGCTGCAGAAACTATTGCTGTTGGTGACCGTTTGAAGGTATCTGATAGTGCTGGTGATGCTGCTGAATATGCTGAAACAGACACAGTTCCTGTTTTGGGATATGCGATGACTGCTGCATCGGGTTCTCCGTTGACTTGCTCAGTATTTGTTATCAAGCAATTCTAATACTTCTTTGTATGTTGAAAAATCCTAAGGGTGGGTGGAAACACCCATCCTTTTTTCATATGGTGACCTATGGCTAATTTAAAAGCATTGCGACAAAAGATTAAGAACATCACGGACTACTCTCCAGAGTTGTCGCAGTTCAATGACCAATTGGATGAACTGATCAACGATGCCTATTACAGTCTGTGGACCATGAAACGGTGGAACTTTACAACCAAACTTGGCACCATGCGTTTAAACACAGACATCTTGCCTAGCACCGATACAGAGAACAATGCTGGTGGTACAGTTACTGCCTCCATCAACAAGGGTCAAAGACAAGTTGCTTTTATCGCTGCTATTGACCGTTTGCATGATCCCGACATTTGGGAGGGTCAACCCATTGAGATTGACACGATGGAATACACCATCAGTAAAGTGTTAGTCGGTCAAGTTATACTTTTAGACAGACCGTTTGAGGGCGATACTTCAGTAGAAAATAACAACTGGAAAATAAAGAAACGGTTCTACGACTTGCCCATAGATTGTTTGGAACTGTTGTATTTGGGGCATCGAGACTATCCCTATGTAAGTGTAACTGGTAGTCAGAATCCCTATGGCAAGTCAACAGCGATTCTCCCTAGACGAGAAGAAGATTTAGACCTTCGTGTAGACTACACACAGTCCTATGCAGAAGGGTACATCACAACACCAGTACAGAACATCAAACCGGCAGAGCAACTGACATTGGGCCAATCTAACCAAGCTGGAGCAGACTTCCAATCTGGTAACTTTTACGAGATTACTTGGGCATTTGTAAAGGATGGCAAAGTAGGTGCATTGGCAGAGCCAGAGGTGTATGAGGTACAGTCAAACAATACAAGCATCTTAGTACAGTTCAAGTCGTATGATGACTTCAACATTGTGGCTGACACTTACAACAACAAGGACCAACAGCCTACACAGTGGGAAGGGTACCGTAAGGTTGTATTCTGGAATAAGAACTTTGACCGTACTACTGGTGAGCGCAAAGGACTTCCATGCTGGTTATATGTGACCAACGGTGGTTCAAATAGAAATGAACCTACATACCTTGAACCTATGGTCGTAGAGGATACTGATAGTCAAGCGCATATCGTTTACACCAATCAGTTAGACAACGGTTCGCAACGATACATCGAGATTGATGGACAACACCAGCAGATACGACCATACCCACGTCCAATCGGTTGGGACTATGAGGTAGACCAAGTACAGAGTTTGGGCGTTATTACTGTTTATCATGACTACGTACGTGAAATGGTAATGCGATACATGTTTAAGCCACAGGACTTGGTGTTGGCTACCGATGTACCACAGATGCCATATGAGTTCCATCAACTGATTGTATACAAAGCACTTGAGGACATCTACTTGAAACTGGGTCAACAAGGTTTGGCTGCAACGTATGAAAAGAAATACATGAAGGAAGTCAATGGCCTTGCCAAACGATATGTAGACAAGATTGATCAACAAGTAGTACGTGGTCGATTCCATATGGCAACTGGTCGTCCAACGTATGATGGTTCATCACTTCGGAGACTTCCATGAAACCACAACGGTTCAAAAAGTTTGTACCATGTAGGGGTGTCAATCAAGTATTGTTGCCTACGTTTGGCGATGCCAACATTATCAACAACTGTCGGTATGTGGCAGAGGATGGATGGAAGGCTAATGTGGGGTTTGAATCGTGGTGGCACATGCCTTCTACATTCACTGTGGATGATGGAATTGCCCAACGGTACTTCAAAGAGAAGGTGGATTCTGTATTCCAATGGAAACGACAAGGCACCAAAGACATTTATACCTTCATCGAACAAGGTGGAAGGTTGTATTATGTTCTCGGTAATAAAGGACAGGGTAGTACGTACACAGGTTCATTTTATGAAAACGACATTGTTATGGTTGATAGTGATAGGTACATTCCCAAGTTGGGTGATGTTGCTAGTCAGTATATCAATCTAGGACAGCATTTACTTATCATCAACGGACGTGACAGAGCCTTGTTATTTAGTGGCGACAGGGTATGGAGGGACTTTGGTTTTGTACTTCAGACACCGAGTTGTAATCCCCTTGATGTGGATACAGAATACGAACGTGGTAGTGTTCTTAGTGGTGGTGCTGCTGTTTGGTTTCGCAAGAACTCTCAGTATGGATTAGGCGATATAACAGAAGAAGAACAGTATACATACAATTACAAAATGTCGATGATTACAGACTTGGGTGCAGAATCTCCATTGAGTGGTACGCAAAGTGTGTCGTGGTCGTTGGCAAGTAGTAGCCCAGACTACAGATACGGTGTGGCGCTTGACTTGCCTATTGGACAAGAGGGTGTGGTGGCTAGACGTATCTACCGTACCAAAGAGATAAACAACAATGGTGAACTGTACTACTTTGTGACCCAGATCAACGAGAACAGTAGTCGATTCTATGTTGATGCCATCCCGGACAACTTCTTAGTAGACGAGGCACCATCGTTTACCAAGAGTACCCCTATCAGTACCAACTGGCGATTTGGTGAGGTTTGGGACAACAGACTGTGGTTGGCAGAAGGCGCACGTATCATCTATTCAGATGGTGGCATATTCGAGCAGTTTGGGGCTTTGAACTACTTTGACTTGGGCAACCAAACTGGTGGTGACATTACACAACTTGTAGCCTTCTACAACAATCTGATAGTATTCAGAGAGGATGCCATCAATATTGTGTCCTTTGATGCCGGTGTATACAACATCAGTACAATCACCAACACACTTGGTACAACAGCCTCCAATACCGTAGTCGTTATTCCACAGTTGGGTGTCGTGTTCTTAAATGAACAAGGTGTATGGATGCTGACAGGTGGCTTGAATGGTGGGGCCTCCATCAGTCTGCAAAAGATAAGCAAGCCCATCGACAAGATGTTGCGTATTATGAACCGACCTATGATACATAAGAGTATTGCAGCCTACAGTTTTCGGGAAAAGGAGGTATGGATGCACTTCCCAAGTGCAGATGCCACCACACCGGATACAGGGATTGTATTACACTTGGAGCCACAGACACCTATGTGGTCTTTCAGAACGGACGAGAGCACACCAGAGAACGCATATTGGAGTGCCATGACCACTACGGTCAACGGTTACTTCCTATTGGGTACAGACCCAAACTGGACGATTGCACAAGACAGTTTGACTGGCAAGTTAGGTCCACTACAAGTAATGAGCGCATCCAATGCTTGGGGTCAATCGGGTACGATTATTTCCTATGATGGTGAAACAGCCACCATACGAGTAGGCGACACACCACACGGTGGTCACAAGTGGGAAAGTGCATGGTACGGATACCAAGACAACAGTGTAAAGATTCGATACTACAGTGTAGAAATGCAGATTATATCGTATGGTGACAATGGGTTTGACTTCTACTACGGTGTGGACTACTCGTATACTGAGAACACAACATCCACACAAAAGCAGGCCAAGAGTGAAACCGTATTTACACTGAATGAGGATTCAGTTTTTGGACCAGCAGACAGAGCCATTACCAAAGTTCCATTCACAGTAAACAGCAGTCGTATTGCAGAAGGTAGGTTGATCACTTTGCGATACGATGTAAATACCCAGTTGTGTGATCAGTTCAAATTTGGCATTAAGACCACAGACGAGCAACAATGGCATCTACTGTCCTTCAACCTGTTGTCGGACGTTGTTGCGCTACCATCCCTCAACCAGTCTACGAAGGTGTCACGATGAAAGTATTTACACAAGTAGGACAAAAGAACTACGACCAAGTAAAGCCAGAGAACATCAACGACAACACACGTACGGTTGTGGGTGAGTACAATGGTCGATTGGATGGGCAGAACTTCCCAGTAGAAACAATAGACAAGTTCAAACTAGCACCACCAACACTAACATCACAAAGCACCTTAAACGTATATGCCTTCAAACATGTAGGACAAACACAGAACTACCACTTCGTTAGACGTTGGAATACGTATGAGGGTGGTATCAACGTACACCTTCCACTACATACATTTGACCTACAGAACAACGATTGGTCTAGTGGTTGGAACAACCTGTGCGACATCGACAGTGACTTCAATGATTTGGTGTTAGAGTTCGATGCCGAGAGTGGTACTTTGCATGGATGCTTTGACATTAACTTTCGACATGGCACTGACATGATTCTAGACAGTAGTGGTGAACTATACCAAGTTTGGAGCAATGATTGGTGGTCACGTTGGGGTTTGTTTTGTAATGATATACTGATTGCAGAAACTGGTCGTGTATATCCAAGATTGGAAAACTTGTCTGTGCCATTCAAACTGTTTGTAGGTACCCAGCCTGTTCGATTAGAACTTCGATGGCAAACTGTGAATACCAGTCCAAAGCAAGAACTTGGAGTAAGCACAGAACCAACATCGAGAATAGAAATATATGGTGCATCAATATGGTGCTGTAATACAAAGAGGTAGACATGGGAAAAATTGGTAATCAATACTTCAATGGTGGTGAGATTCCAAGCGCAGCACAACTCAATGCTGTTTATGATAGTGTTGCTGGTGATACTGTAGAAGATGTAAACCTTGACACTGAATGGGCGAATCGTAAACACTTCAGTCCATCGAATAGCATTACGCGCCTTTACAACTTTGATTACGATGGTACAGCAAACTGGACAACCACAAGTACAACCTTTACAACCATTGACAACACTGGAAGTAACCCTAGTAAGGTCCTACCAAACTACAGTACACATTCCGATGTGGTTGTTCGTGTGCATGCTAGTGGACTTGTTGGTCAACTACAAATGACTTCTGGTGTAAACGATGGCAATGGTACATCTGGACAGATAAATAAAAACACCTATGCCTTCCGTTTGTTGATGTCCTTAAATGGTAGTGGCACATCAACTACTGTTGACATGGCAAACTGTACATACAGTTTTACAAAGAAAGCAGCGATAACTACAACAACACAATACTACAATGCATGGATACAATGGAGGTCCTTTGCCTTCACTGGATTGTACACACTTGCTGCTGGAAATGTTATTGATTCGATTGAGTTACAGGCATGTGTTGGTGACAGTGGCAATACGTTAAATATACAACACAATCATATTCAAGCGATTGTGGTGGAGAACTGATGGGATATACTAAGCCATATACGTATGTCGACAGCACAGTGTTGTCTGCTGACAATCATTCCTCCAATGAACAGGCAATAAAAGAATATGTCAACCAAGAAGTCACTGATACAGACGTGGATACTGATACCATTATTGGAGAGAGTGTTAGTACCCCTCGTCTTATTACTTCTGTACAAACTGCTGATTTCGTTAGCAAAACTCTACAAGGTGTATCAAAGATACGACTACCACAAGAATATAGTTGGTTCACCTCAACCACTAAGAGCGACAATCAGATCAGTCAGACTGTCAAGGACTACCAAACCTTAGCCAATACTGGTTGCGAAGTTGTCATACCCACAGCCAACACAAAGGTCATGGTTACGATTTACCTCAAAGCCTATGGTGCTCCAAACAGTAGTGTTACTTACAGTCCAAACGGTGTATTATTTGAGAGTGACTTCAAACTACAATACGAAAGACTTGGTTTGATCACACAGTTTGATGGTACAAGAAACTATGTATTTGAAACACAAACTGGTTCACCACCGGCTGGGCAAACTATTGTGCCAAGTGATGGTGGAAATGCTGCTGGTCATCGCAGCATAATGATTACTCGTATGCTAACATTAAACGCAGGCAGATATAAGTTTTCTGTCGCAGTAAATTCAAGAGTGGAGAAGGGCAACATCAACTGCCAGACCTTCACGGTAGAAACCTTTCATGTGTAGGTGAACTATGGACCCATTAACCATGTCATTGATTGCTGCTGGTGGAAGTGCCATTGGTGCTTTGCCAGACATTATTCCAAGCAAGTATGAACGTGACCAAAAGAAACGTCTACAAGAAATGCAGCGCAAACAGGAGATGGGTGCGTTGGGATTGACCAAAGACGAACGTGATGCCATCGAGGGGCAAATGCGTGGTGCACGTAGACAGGCACAACAATATGCCGATGCTGAACGTGCAAGGCTTACACAGCCTACTGCACAGCCACAGATGGCACTGCTAGGTCAACAGATGGCTGATGAAGGAAGGCAACGTCTTGAGGCTGATTTGGCATCGCAAGTACTAGGTATGGACTTGTCACGTCAAGCAGAGCAAGAGCAAGAGATAAAAGACCTTGAGGCTGCACAAGGTGAATACAGACGTAGACGACTAGAGGGTATTACTGCTCCATTCCAAGTGGGTGCTGAAACTGCTGTTGGTCAAATGGGAATGGATAGATTGCTAGGTATAGAATCTCCACAACGGTCTATTGACCTAGACTTTTTACAAGGACGTGGTCAACTTGGTCAAGGTATATCACAAGGTATAGCCTCTTTGGGTGCACAACGTATGTTAGCCGAACGTGGACGAACGATGGGGATGACTGCTGTTCCAACCATGCAAAACTTACTGGCTATGGCACCAGAGCAACAATATGTATATATGAGTGGTGATTTAGGTTTATCGGATGACGAAATCGCACAATACTTTGCTAACATAGGTGCATCGAAGTCTATTGATAGGTTGGCTGATCAAGGTACATTTGACTTCGCCAACAACCCATTGTAGGAGACAACATGGCTATTCAACAAGTAGGTGGACGTGGTGTATATGTCATCACAGGTAGTGGACGTGACCCACGTAAAGCAAGCAATGGACAGTCTTGGGCAGACCTTGTAACGCAACAGAAGTATATGTTGATTCAAGAGGCACAGAAAGAGGCACTACGTCAGATTGAGCAAGAGCAACTATCGTTCCAAGACCGACAACGTAGACAAGAGCAGTTGCGACAAAACTTATCAAAGCAGATTGATTCAGAGCGACAAAGCATCAATGACCTTCGCTTAAAAGAACTGACTTTGAACGAGGCAAGAGAACGTCAACAACAACGATTAGAGGCTGCATCCCCACTGGTAAAAGGACAACGCAAAACCATTCGTAGTCCACTGGTAAAAGGACAACGCAAAACCATTCGTAGTGGTAGTGGTGGTGGTGGTGGTGCTGGTGGTGGCAGAAAAAGTACTACTCTCTCTATTCCAACCAGACAAGAAGTGATCAGTGACTACACAAAGGTAATTAGTCGTAACCGTGCTAATGTCAATGCACTACGAAACGAACGTGCTGCATTGAAAAAAGCAAAAGACGAAGGCGAAACACTACAGAAATATGCACCTAGTGTATTAACCCGAAGTGAGTTGGATGACTTACAAACATACGAAGACGCTATTGCTTTGGTTGACAAAAAGATTGATGATCAAAACAATTTGATTGCCGATCAACAAACAGAATTAACCGAGTTTGAAGGCACACTGCCTAGTAACCTCGATGCAGAGTTGCGCAAACGTGCCAAGAAAACGGAGCGCACAAGTGCTGGTGGTGGTGGTACATCCGTATCAAGAACAGTCTATGAAGGAACACAGCCTGTACCAGAGTTAGAGCCTGTATCATTACAACCGAATATTGAACGTAGACAACAACGGATGCGTGAACTGCAAGCCGAAATGGATGCCTTAGAGTTTGAGGAGCGACCACAGTTTGATACCACAGAACGTATGCGTGACATCGCACGTGAGGACTATGGGTTGGGTGTTGAACGACAGCCACGTGAACGTATGCCACTTCGAGAACGGTTTGCTCCAAGTAGACGTGCAGAAATGGACTTTCTAGGTGTGCAAGAGCCAACTGTTGAACAACCAATGGCAGAACAACCTGTACAGAATGTTGCCACTGTTGAGCCAACAGTAGAACAGCCACAGCCACCTATTCCATTTACAATGGACGAGAACATTCGTAGTGGTGTAGTTGAGGCTGATAGACCTGTTGAATACTTGGGTGGTATTGAACCTACTCAGTTAGAAGGGATGCCTACACTAGCACCAAAACCAACACAAACCCCGATTGGCGATGCGTTACGTGAATCGTATCCTGTTGACGAAACAGAAACTCTTATTGATGGACTAAACCAATACTTTGATAGTCAAGAGAAACCCACACCTTCACCAGCACCACCACTAACACCACCACAAGGGCAGATGTTAGTACAGGATATGCTAGGTGCCTTTGGTGAAACAACACCACAAAGAGTAGACTACCAACAGTCTTTCTCGGACGTACAGTTTGGCACCCCACAACAAAAGCAACAGCGAGCCTTGCAAATGATTATGGAGGCTAGTCAACGGTTGGGACCATCGAACCCAGAATACCAAAGAGAAAAGGCAAAGATTCTACAACAGTTGCAAAAGGTTATGGACCCATCGCAGTTTAGAAAGCAACGCAAAGTAGAGCGCATTATGGACAAGGACCCCAAGAACTACATGGCATTGGCTGGTGCAGTTCGTGGTTTGTCTGAGCAAAACGCACGTTTGGTCACATCGCTATTCCCTGTGTCATCGGATATGAAGATGGACGAAATAGACAAGTTGTACAAGAGTGCCCAAAAGGAAATTGCAACTAAACTTGCCAATCCACAACGTAAGAAGGCATTGGAACTTTTAGAGTTACAGTACATTGCAGTTCTCGATGATTACAACGCATAGGTAAGCAGACATGTCTTTATACGATGATTTGATCAAGTTTGGTATTGTAGACCCACCCAGTGAAGAAGAACTAGCACAGTTGCCAAGAGATGTTGCCTTACAGTTGGCAGATACTTTGGCACAAAGTGGTGTTACGGGTGGGCAGTTGGGACGTTCTGAGGAAGAACTACAACGCAAACAAGAAGAAATATATCGTATTCTAGGACAAGGGCAGTTGCCACAATTTGGTAGTTATGGTGAACGTGCTAGACCAACAGCACCACCACTAGAAACCGATGTAACAGGCACTGCTCCAATACCAGCGACAACAGCCACACAACGTCAACAAACCACATCTGGACAGTTAGTACAGCCTACTAGAGCAGACATATTTGGTTATATCAACAAACAGTTGCCACAACTGCTTGTGGATAGTGGTATGGATGCCAACGAGGTTCCTCTACAAGTACAAGCCTTCCAAAGATTGTACAATCAAGTAGACATACAGAATAAGAATGACAAGACCGGCAAGACTGAAGTACAGACCTTAGAACAGGCTATGCAAGAGTTTTCAGACCTGTTGACAGGTAATGTACCTATCTTGTCAGAAGAAAGTGTAGACCCCAGTATGCAAGCATTGACAGCGACACCATTGGTCAATGCCTTCAGTCAACAGATAAAGCCAGGTAGTATTCCAGACTACACACCATCACAACTTCAATACCTCAAGGAAATGAACAAGTCGAAGGTGGATAGGTACATCGAGAAGAACTACACAGAGAAGTTGCGCACTGCCCCACGTATGTACTATGTCAACATTGATGGACGTAAACAAACAATTACTGAACCGGTATTGAACCATATTGTATCTAGTCCTACTGCTGCGATTGTTTATTCGCCAGAGATTGACGATTCTATTCGAGAGCAGTACAACGACACCTACTTTGGTTTTACCCCATTGAAGATAAACAACCAAGACTATGGTGTAAAACCACACCATGCAAAACGCATGGCAAAGGTAGAGGCAATAGATAAACTGGGTGCCGGTCAATGGTTCCAAGACCCCGAACAAAAAGAGCGCATACTAGCCAATATCGACAAGTTCAAAGAGGAAGGGTTTTTTGAGGGCAAAACTGGGTTTGGTGGTACAGCAGAATCGGACTTTGGATACTACACACGTCTAGCCTTTTCTCCTCTCAATGCCTTTGCTGCTGCTAGTCAACGTGCTGTTGAATCCGAAGTAGGCAAGGCGATGGGACTTGCATTTGAGGCTGGATCATATCTTGGTTTGACAGGTGACCTTCCAGAAGGTGAATCATACTTTGATACGGATATGGGTGCCCGACAACGTTTGAAAGAGCGAGAAAAGCAAGCCCCACTATACACAGGAACCATGAAGATTGGTGAAACTGAGTTTGAGCCAGACAGTTTACTTGGAGAAATGGTAGATGCTGTGGCTAGAAACCGTGGACACCTTGACTTCAATACAGATGTGGCCAACGGTTTGGGGATTGATGGTGCAGCCAAGTTTGTTATGCAAGTGGGTGGTGTAACCAATGACTTCCTCTCTCCAGATATGGCGATAGGTGCTGGTGCTCTAAAAGGAACTAAGAACGCAGTCTCAATGTACAATGCACAAAAGGCAGTACACAATGCCGACAGTTGGTATGCAGCCAAGAAAGCACTACAACAGTTTGACAATACGTTTACCAAAGAGATTGTAGACGACTTCAACTTTGTTGGGCTGACAAAGGATTTGGTAAGCCCAAAGACCAAGAAAAGCCTAGACACCTTGACGATGGGTGACGTTCGCTTGTACATGTCTGATGACATGGCAAAGAATCTTGAGGCACGTAACCTTGCCAAGCAAAGCACACCGGACAATGACCTACTGAAAGCCGGTGGACTAGACGATACCTTGTATGCCAAAGCCTTCTATGAAACTGGAACTACCAAACAGGCTGACGATATATTCACAGCCAATATACGAAAGAATGAAAAGGCATCACAGATGTATGATGAATACATTGAAATGTCGGACATACTAGAGGATGCCAAGGTACGAGGTTTGGATGCTGCGATTGAAACAGCACGTGCCAAGAAAACAAAGGTCAACTTCAATAAACTAGAACGCATCCACAAGCAATCCTCAAAGATGCCAGACCTTCCAGACGAGTTGGCAAAGATAAAGAATACCCAACGTGTCCTCTCCACAGTCTATGGTCGTGGTATATTCTTTGAGGTGTCGCCAAAGATAGCCGGTTTGGATGACATTGTAGCCATCACACGAAATACGTTTGGTACAAAACAAGCACGTACAGACCTGTTGGCAACTGCAAGTCGAACCAAACTAGCCAAAAGTATCCAAGAGGTTCGTAGCCTTCCGGCTAGTCGTCAAGTAAAGCCGGCAGAGTTCGCCTCATATAAACTGTATGGTGACGATGCCATCGCCAAACAAGGACGTTTAGAACTGTCGTATGACCTCAGTGGATTGGAACCAGAGAGTAAAAGACTGTTGTACGAGAACATAGACGAACTCGATGGCACCAATACCTACAAGCAGTTCTTACGAGAGCAAGTAGACAACAATCGTTTGTTTGAATCAGACCTTAACCAACTGGTGATGAAGAACCGTGACGATGTTGCACTTGGGCGTAGGGACATCTTTACCACAGACGAGATTAACGCACTACCACTAAGCCAACAAAAGAAACTACTAGAGCCACAGGGTTCTCAAGCACGTTTGGACTTTAGGGATGGTTTGTTTGCACAGGCCATTGATAAGTTGGGTGAGGGTGTAAACTTCCTTAGCCAAAAGGCGATTGGGCGCAAAGTACTCAAGAAAACACAAGACCCACTAAGTGCCAAGGTCAATACGTTTGAACAGGCACGTATGATTGAGGAAGTACAGAAAGAGATTGGTGTGTTGGATACACAGTTCAATCGTGACTTCAAAGAACTAACAGGTGATAGTGTTGGTGTTCGTGCTAAATATGTGGACGACCCCGAAGTAAAACTGACTAAGTCAGAGGCACTTGGGGCTATGATTGTAGGACAAAAGCAACTTGGCGCTGGCAAGGTAGTTCAACAACAAGAGTTAGAGGATACGTTGTCTTGGATGTTGGACCGATGTTTCTATGAGAGCAAAGAGAAATTGGTGACCAATGGTGCAGTGGATGACATCAATGGTATTAGTCAAATACTCAATGCAAAAATCTTTACACCACAAGCAACAGCAATAATAAAAGAAGAACTATCAGAATTAGCATCCAAAGCCATCTCTAACCCACGTGTGATGTGGCAAGAGTTCCAAGCCTATGTGGATGACTTGGACCGACTGTTAGAGTTCGACCCATATAAAGAACTGATGGACCCAGAGACTGGAGAAATGATTCGGGTTCGCTTAGTTACACCAGACAAGCAATACCACAAGTTGCGTACAGTCTCCAATGTGGAACTTGAATCTATTATGGAAGAACTGACATTGGGTGCTTACTTCCATGCTGAAGGAAAACGTATCAACCATCGGTACTTGACAGACGTAGTGGATAAGGAACTGACACAACTGAACGTCCAAAACATCTTGGATGGTGTAGACATTGACCAAAAGATGTGGGAATCGACAGTACGCAACACTGCACCTATTGTATGGAGAAATGATAAACCATATGCAGATATGTTGGCCACAGTAGAACGGACTGTACAGGATGCCTTCTTTGAGCGCACCCTACGTTTGCTCGATGATGTGTACGAGGACATTGATGTAATGGACTTGCATAAGTCGATTCGTAAAGACTTCCAAAAGGAACTGAAGTCTGTACGTACTTCTTTTGTAGAGGACTACAAACAGGTTGTTGAGGAAATAAACACTAGAGTCGTCCAAGAATACAAAGATGCTAGAAAGGCTGCACAGGATACGTATGATGATGCCATCAAAGAACTGCAACGTAGACAAAAGATAGCCGAGAAACAACTGAATGAGCAGATACGCAAACGTGCCAAAGATGCTATTGACAAGGTGGGGTATCGTAGTGCTGCTGCAACAAAGATACGTGCTGGAAGGGATGCCGCATTAAAACGGATGCGCAAAGATTCAAGCAATGCATATCTCAAACGTAGAAAACAGTTTCAAGACGAGAAGAAACAGGCTATTGAAAGTGCCATTGAAGATATAAAGACCAAAGCAAAAGCAGAGAAAGCCGAACTGCGAGAGCAGATAGACGAGTTGATTGAAGGGTCACTTGAAAACTTTGATCAAAACATGGCTGGCAAAAATGTTCGAGAGGCTTTGGAATGGTACACATCCAACTATGACTTTGCCAACAAACAGTTTGCTGACATCGCTAAGGACCTAGATGATATGTCGATGTCTCCTACTGCCATTGACAAGACAGCACGTGCAGCGATTGACTATGCAGAAGTGTTTATGAAAAACAATGGGTTGAAGATAGACCCAATGGCAAACTTCGATGAAATCAATAGTCAACTGACAAAGATGTTCGGCGCTGACAATGGCAACTTCGCTAAGATGATACTCGGTGATCAATATGAGGACATCCGAAACAAGTATGTCCAACAAGGCATCACAAAGGTACAAGAGAACATCAAAGAGATAATCAAGTCAGACCCCACTTTGGTAGATGGTGTCAAGAAGATGATGAATATGTCCACCAGTATATTCTACTTCTCCATCTTAGGTATACGTAGTCGTTTTCACGGTATGAACTTTATGACTGCACCTGTGATTATTTATCAGACACTTGGACGATTCACCAATCCTGTACAAGGTATGAAGGTGGTAATGGATGGTGGTCGTGTTGGTGCTCGTAATGCTGATGCTGTTGCTGTACGTAGTCCAGATGGGATGACGTTTACCAATCGACAGATATATGAACTGATTGAGAAAACCGGTGTGAAGTCTGAGTACAACTACATTCAACAGGCAATGAATGATGGTTCACTTATGCGATACCTCAAGAACTTCGAGAAACCAAACGTGGGGTTCAAAGGTGGTGTAGAAAAGTTTGCCAATCAAATGCTAGACCTAGCAAACAATGTAAACAGACTTGGGGTACAGGCTGATATGGCATGGCGATCCTCAGTGTTTATGGATGCCATTAAAGAAGGCAGTAGTGTAGAGGAGGCTACTGGTTTGGCTAGACGTTCATTGTTTGATTACAACGACCTAACACCATTGGAAAGACAATATGCTACTGCTGCATTAGTGTTCTATAACTTCCAACGTCAAAACATTATGTCAATGGTACGAGCATTACTGGACCCAAAACAGGCAAAACGATTCGCTCGGATTCTGACCTTGAGACGAGATACCAATGCACTATTCCAAGAAATGAATGGTGGTATGCGTTTGCCATACGAAATGTACATGCCAGAGTATACCCAAACTCGCATTGTATTTGGAAGGCAAGAGAACTATAATCGTCAAACCTTTTTGATCACCTCTCCTTCCATACCGGCTTTGGATGCCATCATGTTTACGACTGACATTGCTGGTAAAGGTGCTATTGCTGTTGGTAAAGAAAAATTACAACAGTTGCTGAGACCGGGATTAAAGTACTTTTTGACATCAAAAGACGAGAAGTACAAGTCACGTACAGTAGACACAGAAACAGTCAATGCTTTGACAGCATACTATGATAGTCCACAAGATGTTGCCGATGCCTTGTCACTACGTCTTGGAACCACAGTAGAGGCAAAGTTTGTAGGGCACACAGCAGTAGGGAATGTGAATGGATACACATATCCATTGGATGGGGAGCAACAGAAAAAGTATGGTGCGTTCCGTGATGCGATAGGCATCCTAGGTATGACTACTGCTATCAATGACTATGCTAGATTGTTGATGCCAGAGGGAACGACCTATGAAGTGTTGACACCAACCGAACGTATGTTGGCAGCAACTGGTCTACTGACCCCTATGAGACAGAAACGTATTGTGGACCAACAGATAATGAACCTCAAGCGCATCCGTTCTGAACTTAGAAAGAAACAAAATATCGAGAAGGACTTGTCTACAGGTGATATACTCAAGGACATAGAACGACAACAACCATCGGACGAAGGAGTAGAAGATGGCAAAAACAGGTAGTTATTTTCATGCGTCAACCATTACAACTGACGTGACAGCAGTAGGGGCAACCTATGCTGCAAACAAACAACATGCACACCCACTGTATGTAACCAATGAGAGCATCGACACAGGTTCTCGATTCAAGGGACGTATTGAAACAATCATTGTGCGTGTAATCAATATGACAAGTTCTCCCACCAGTATATTTGTGACTGGGGCATGTGATGCTAATGGTGACTACATTTGGTTCCCAGAAACAGAAGCAGAAATCAGTATAGGCATCACCACCAACACTACTGGTAGTGCAGTGTACGAGTACAAGTTGCCAGTAAAGCATTTCTTTGATTCTAACACGATGTACTTGTTCTTCAGAACTAACACTGGGACAGTCACCATTGACGCAAGTTGTATAGTCTGGAGTGAATAATGCCAGTTGCATCCCCATTTGAACCAAGTGGGGGTGGAACGGTCAACTTAGAACATGAGGACGTTAGTTCTCAAGTTGACGGTTCTACCCAAACTTTTACAGTAAGTAGTGCCTACCAAACAGGGACATTACAGGTATATTGGAACGGACTTCTACAGTTGTCGTCAGACATTGCAGAGTCGTCCCAAACAACTTTCACAACTTCATTTATCCCTTCAAGTGATGACAATCTTGTCGTCATTTATATCGAAAGATAGGAGCCTAACATGGCAGTACAAATTGCAAAAGAACAGATTAAAAACGATGCTATTGATAGCAACAAACTTGACCTTGCGGACAACTATACCTTCAGTGGTACCCTCTCAGCAGCCACACCGAGTTCGGATTCTGAAGTCGCCATTAAAAGTTATGTAGATGGATTGGTCAGTGGATTACATTGGAAGAAAGCAGTACGAGCAGCCACGGTGGCTAACATCACGTTGAGTGGAACCCAAACGGTTGATGGTGTATCGCTCAGTGCTGGAGACAGAATTTTAGTCAAGGACCAGAGCGATGCAACAGAATGCGGAATCTATATTGTGGATGCTAGTGCTTGGTCTCGTGCTGATGATATGGATGAGGGAAGTGAGTTCCCAGCTGCTGCCGTATTTGTTACTGCCGGTACCGTCAATGATAACTTGGGGTTTGTGTGCACTAACGATACTGACCCTACTTTGGGTACTGACAACATCGAGTTTACGCAGTTCAATGGTGCTGCTAACATTACTGCTGGTGATGGTCTTGACAAGAGTGGTAACGAACTGTCAGTAAATGCCGATGGTACCACAATCGGATTTAGTGGTGGAGCAGTTACTATCGTTGATGGTGCTATCACCAATACCAAGATTCAAGATGGTGCTGTAACCAATGCCAAACTTGCCAACTCAACTATTAGTGGTGTTGCTCTTGGTGGTAACTTAAGTTCATTGTCGGCCTCCTCTAGTGGTGGTATCGTATTGACTTCATACAATGGTTCTGCTGGTGTTTCTGACCTTGCTATCAACTTGGATGGTGGATCACTCGCCACAGGAACTAACGGTCTGAAAATCGCCACTGGTGGTATTGGGACCATCCACTATGGTGATGCCACTATCACTGGTGCCAAAATCGCTAGTTCCACTGTTCAAACATTGAACCTGGCTAACTTGGCAGTCACTGATGCCAAACTTGCAGCAAATGCTGTAATCACATCAAAGATTAACGATGGTGCTGTAACTTCAACAAAGATTAAAAACGATGCTATTGACGCTAGTAAGATTGCTGATGCAGCAGTACAACGTGAGCACTTGAACTCTAACGTAGTCAATTCTGCTGGTGCTATTGGTTTGGACCAAACCAATAATGACCTGTTGGTAATTACTGGTGCCTCTATGGACATCAACGGTTCTAACGAGTTGGTTGTTGCAACAGGTGGTATTGATACTTCTGAGTTGGCTGATGCTGCTGTTGTTTCTACTAAGATTGACGATGGTGCTGTAACTTCATCAAAGATTCAAGATGGTGCTGTAAATGCAGCAAAGGTTGCCGATGGTACTTTGACTTCTGACAAGTTGAACTTCGTAGCCTCATACGAAACATTGTCTGCTGGTGATGGTACTACTACTGCATTTGAGGCTTCTGCTGAGGCTGATGCCAGTATGATGGGTGGTATCATGGTATTCCGAAACGGTTTGGCAATGGGCTTGGTACAATCGAATCCATCTGGTCAAGACCAATACACAATAGGAAACACTGGTAATCAAGACCATTTGGTAGTGACCTTTGGTTCTGCTCCAAACTCAGGTGATCAAATTACTGTGATGTACTTCTCATTGTAATAGATGTTATGATTGTGGGTGTACTCTATATGGGTACACCCTTTTTGTTTGTGGAGGAACTATGGAACCAGACATCATGCAACTATTTATGAGTGGGGGTGCCAACTTCGCCTTTGGTGTGTTCCTCTACATGCAAAACAAAGACCTTCAGAAACGTGCCGATGCACGCGAGGCAAAGCAAGAGCAGAAGGAAGAAGAACTACGTCAGAGATATGACATAGTTATCAAAGACCTTCAAGTAAAAGAAGAAAACATGCGCAAAGAGTTGGTGAAGGAAGTCACCGATATGGACAAACAATTGTCACTACTTGAGCAGAAAGTTGATATGGTAAGTACAATAGTACAAGAGATAAAAGTCAAGTTTGTGAGAGTAAGCAATGCCAAGTAAAAGGACACCAGCACGTGGAAAACGGTTTGTCAAAGTGGTTAAGAATAAGAAAACTGGTCGCACAAAGAAGGTGTCGTATGGACAGGCTGGCAAGTCTAAGAGTGGAACGGATCGTATACAACCGGGGTCCAAGAAAGGGGACAGTTACTGCGCACGGTCCTATGGAATCAAGAAAAGATTGTCTGCCAAAAAACGCAACGACCCGAATAGCCCCAACAACCTCTCCAGAAAAAAGTGGAAGTGCGTTGGCAAAAAGAGTAGAAGATAGTACAGTATACGTAAAGGTATACATGTACATCTAGGAGACATTATGAACAACGATTTATTAGCACTGACACCAGAACTCGTATTGTTCGTCAAGAAGTTAGTCATGCATTCACGTGGTGGATTGACTAAGGATGAACGTCAGGAACTTGCAGCAGATTTGATTCAGTTGCTTTACAAGGTTCTCAAAGAGCTGGTGGACGTAGACGAAGAATAGAACACCAAAACACTACCCATTCATCACTGGCTAGGAGACTTCGGTTTCCTAGCCTTTTTTCTGCGCCATCGGTTCTCTACCATTTTCATTTCGTGTAGGGACGTAATAGCCTCAAACATCATTTGAGTTGGGGACCGGTCTTCTATTTGTGCAATCACGGTGACGATGGCAATGAGGTTGGTCATCCGTGGTTCATAGTCTGCCTTGAGATAGCCATTGATGGTGTTCACGTGTAGTCCACTACGTTCTGCCAACGTCTCTTTATGGAGAGCATTACTGGCTAACTTTCTATTGAGCCATTGACTGAATCCTAACACCACCACCACCACTAAAATAAAAAGGAGAGGGAACCACCCCTCTCCCAACCTACCATGCAAGGAGCATGTGGTAGTACTATAACACGTTTTAGTGTTGTTGTTGATCAATAATAACAGACCATCGAATATAGGCGACTTCCCATTGTTCGCTCCAGATATACTGGCACAGTTGAACTAGGTTTGATACCGATGGGATTTGCTTGCCTGTCATCCACTTGGCAACGGTATCACGGTGCACACCAATGGTTCGGGCTAGGTCACATTTGTTGATAGGTTGTAGTGTTGTTTTCAGTTCTTCGTGAAACATTATTCCTCCAATAGTAGTTGTGCGTATTCAATGAGATGTGGTTCCCAGTTGTCGCCATGAATGTACTGGCACAACATGATGATGTATTCGAACTTCGGGTAGTGATCACCTCTCCAGTACACCGAGCAACGGTGTCGAGGGAATCCACAGGCACGACTGAGTTGCGCTAGGTTCATTCCAGTGGAGAGAATGTCACGTCTAATCTTCTTGTGGAATCTACTTCCCTTCATCATCGCCTCCAAACTCTTTGTCCCAGTCACGTTTAATCTTGGTTGCCAATGCACCGACATGTTTACATTTACTGTCACGATACTGATGGTCTGGACAACTGCATGTGTATCCGTTCTCGTCAATCACAGCAGTCCAACGTGGTGTGTGCCCAACCATGCCACCATCGGGTAGCATGTTGGTCTTAAGTTCCTTCAGGGTGTTCTCGATGCGGTCATCCTCAAACAGTGTTTTGAGTCGCCAGTGTTCAACAAGGTCCAGAATGGTGTCGGTTATATTACTTTGCATGTTGAACCTCAAGTGTGTCGTCCATCCATGCCATGACATCTTCAAGATTCTTGTGCTCGAAGTACTTGAGTTTGCTATCTTCGATATTGTACAGGGTGCAGTCGTAGTAGAATACATCCTCGATGGTGTAGGCTACGTACATGATATGGTGGTGGCCACGTTGTGAATAGAAAGGATGCATCCAGCCATAGAGACCATTGAAGTTTGGTGGTGTGGTACGAGGACAGTAGACCCAACCGGCATCTTCCAATCGCTTGTTCCAGATAGCAGTCTCGGCATCAATCTTTTCTTGCCAGTTGGTGGAGGGCAGTTGGCTTTTGATCAGTTCATTGACCATAGCATCTAGGGATTCAATAGCATTGAGGCCCACAAGGATGGCGAAGGATTTCTCCAGTGTAGCTTTGGTTGCTGGGTGTTTTACTTTGTTGATGATGTATTGGTATTCGTCTAGGAAATTAGACATGGTTTGCTCCAGAGTTGGATGGTAGGTTTAGTAAATGCAGTCATCGGGGTCGATGTCTGTCTCATAAGTATAGTGCGTTGTCGTACTGTTGTCAACCTCATATTGACTGCGTACAGGAGAAAGTTTTTGTTCGGGTGGCACATGAATCTGTCCACGTTGGGCATTGTGTACGAACTTCATGTATGGGTTGTCGGCTTGCTGCGCCTCCGGTGTCTTTAGCCATGCTTGCAGTTTGGCATACTGTACCGGTTCACGTTGTTGCATTGGAAGGTACGGTGTCACTGCTGACGTTTGGTACCAGCCCTTTACTGTTATTCGAGCATCCATCTCCATGCGTTGGTACAGGTCCTCACAGGACTTCATTTGACTGTACTTCTGCCTTGCACCATTACAGGTACAACGTGTGATGGTGTTGTATATCTTGGTCTTGCCAGTCTCATGGACTAGGAAGTGTACTGACACCTCTACGACCCCTTCACGTTGGATACACTGTTCACAGAACTCAAACTCTTTGAGGGTGATACCAGTACCACCCAACTCTTTGATGACTACCTCAATCTCTTTGAGCAACTCTCCGATGACAGGTGGGTACTTCCACGTCTTGGAGACGACACGCATGGTGGCATCGTACAGGTGCTTGTCCTTCACGGTTTTAAGGCTGTGCTCCCAGACAGGGAATAGAGTGTCTTTCCATTCGGGTTTCTTGGACCATGTGGCAACAAACATGTTCATGCACAGGTCAATCATTCTACTGGTAGCCATTACTCACCTCCTTCAATGAGATTACCATCCTTGTCGAATGTAGGAATAGAAGACGCTCCAGATTTGGTTCTAACAGACTTTGGCAATGGTGGCAGTGGTTTCACCTGTGATAGAGCGTAGTTGTCGTTCAACTTCTTACTAGACACCACCACAGCTGGATTTACCATTCCCTTGTCACGTAGATACTTGGCACGGTAGTGGTCACTGGTGAATAGCCAATCGAATACAGCACGTGCCTTGTCGCCCTGTCCAGTTCTAACTACACGTGACAGTGTGCCTAGGTCTACTGCTGACACCATGTTGTATTCACCACCGTATTCCTCATAGAGGTTCACCCAGTATTCCAACAGTTCAATCAGTTGCTGGTTCGCTTTGCAGTAGTCATACAGTTTGGGTTTCACTGATGGGTCTACTGGTACTGGCATATTGTTTAGAAGAAGAATTTTACCATCCCCTACAACAACACCAACACTACCATTACTATTATTACTATTATTACTATTAGTGGTGGTGTTGTTTGTAGAGTTAGTAATTTTTGGTTCTACTATATTAGTACTAATATTAGTAATATTAGTGCAAGAATCATGCCAAAGTTTAAGTACAGTAGCATAGTCCTCTACAACACCCAGTGTACCGTGCGTTGTCTGTACTTGAGTTCCATTTTCATCTTCTGTAGCGGATACAATATACCTAGGGTTTACTATAGTGCGCAGTCTATTGTGTAATGTCAGTTTAATCATTTGACACCTCCAACAAGTTGCAACATCTTGTCTTCGATGACCTTGATGACTTCATCCATTGACTCCAGAACATGAAATCTATTGGACACGGTCTTGATGAAACACCCTTGTTTGGTTTCTTGGATTGATTCGATGCGCAATACATTGAACCAGATTGGTTTGTTGTCTTTGTTGGTAAACTTTACCATTGTTTGCTCCATAGGTTGTGGAGGGACCACAGCCCCTCCGGTGGTAGGTTGATTAGACATTATACGTAGTACGTACAAGTTCTGCATTATCATCGAACATCGGGTCGCTAGTCCACACCCAAAGGTAAATCGCTCCAGAGCCATCACATGGGATTTGGAAGTCGCCATCCTTGACGTAGTACCGGTTGTCGATTCCAGTCTCAATGGTGTCGGGGCAGTTGTCACAGAATACACGGTTGGCATCGTCTGAGACTTCATGACATTCCATTGGGGACGTGGCTTTGAGGTTGACACAATCCATTGCACACGTGGGGCAGTAGTTGTAGGTTTCGCCATCTGCATAGTCTACATGTGAATAGTAGTAGCCATTGCCATTGTCGATGTTGTAGTAGAGTGGCATTGACTCACCGTTGACTGGTGTGAATACCTTGATGTTTAATATGGTGTTGAATACACTCATTTGTTCTCTCCTGTGGTAGGTTGGAATCGGGTAAAGAAGCTGGCATAGAACTTGGTGACATAGTTGACAGTCTCATCGTATACATGTCTTGGAAGTTCTTCTTGGGTACATTCTGCTTTGCACATGCGAAGGTGATGTAAGGCATCTCGATATGTGATCTCCTTGTTCGCCATCATCTCTGCCAGTAAGTCAAAGCCGTTCGCCTCGATGGCTAGAATATATACTGTTTGTAATTTAGTCATGGTTTGCTCCTTATAGTGATTTGATCTTGGTTACGTAGGCTGATACCTCAATGTGCTCACCATTGTAGTATGAGAGTACATCTTCAATAGCCTCATCACATGCAATGCTATAAAACATCTTGGTGTTAAGCGCATCTTCGAGTAAGACTTGGGTTTTGATGTGGGTGCGTAGTCCATTGGGTTTGGTAAAACACACATTGACATAGAATAGAATGTCCATGATAGGCTCCATATGTAGGTTGGTAGGTTATGCATCTGTTGTGCATGTACTATATATAGCATACACTATACACACTGTCAACAAAAAGATGAAAAATAAATTAAAAAACTTTCATCATATACCAACAACACCACTACCACCGACACTACCACTAACACAAACACCAAACTCGCTCCAATGAAACTCGCTCCAATGAAGGACACCACCACATCTGGGCGCAGTCAGTTCTGGTGGACCCTACCCACCTCACCTGGATACCGAACACTGTTCGGGCTCCAAACACTGTTCGGGGATATTGTATCGGTAGCGTCGGATTCTTTTTTGCTTTTTTCTATTCTTTTTACTTGACACTATATACAGAACACTATACAATAGATATAGATAGTTTAAAAAGGGCTATCGTTTAACCTAACCAAAGAGGAGACAATATCATGTCTTACTACTCCAAATATATCAAGTCTGAAAATATCGAGGCTTTCAAACGTTACATGTCAACACGTGGAGCCGTTCCATTCCATTCTTTTTATGATTGCATGTTCACAGCCGGCGGTCGAAAGCGTTCAATTTTTACGAAATCAAGTAAATTCGAAAAAATGAACAAAAAAACTCAGTCGTACGGTCTATATCTCGCGCCTGCTACTATGGTCAAAGGT
>Ga0098045_1000147_pt1 | contig 30051 bp, 11 predicted proteins | sample 11_taG_FD_77071 | JGI IMG/M metagenome (GOLD analysis project Ga0098045, IMG submission 77071) | Marine viral communities from the Subarctic Pacific Ocean - 11_ETSP_OMZ_AT15265 metaG | ecosystem: Environmental > Aquatic > Marine > Oceanic | place: Pacific Ocean | collected 2015-01-16 | reverse complement strand
TTATTCATTTTTTATTATGATACCAGCTTTACAAATTACATATGCGTCTGCTATATCATAACAATATTTTTCATATTTTACACGACCTTTATTAGGCCCTCGTGAAATAATTTTTGTAGGCCAATCATATCCACCTAAATCTGAACCGACCCAAGCCATTACCTGCTCTTTTTTGTCTATGCTGCTGTTTTTATCTATTTTTATTCCCAATGTTTTCCTAGCTGTGTTAACATTTATAAAAACAGGCTTAATCCTCGTGATTCTAAAGGATATATTTGAAACAATCCCGTTGAATCTTGATAATTGCATTAATGTTCTTGCTGAAGAGAGGCCTCTACTGAAACTTTGTAGTGTATCTTCTATGTAAATGTGTTTAATATCTAGAATTTCATCTGAAGTTGTATCACTTAACATCTTATGTTTAAACTCTTCTTCAAACTTACTTGCTTTGTCAAACATACATTTCGTCTTTGTTAAATCGACATGCATTAGTTTAACTAATTTATTATCTAAAAAGAGAGACATTCCAATAATTGAAGTTGATATGTCAAGTCCTACACTATATTCTTGTTGTTTTACCATTAATAGTCCATTTTAAGTCTGAACAGGATGGAATCGGATCTTTTTTTCGTAGCAGGTCTTGCTAATTTAGCTCTTCCTACAATATTAAGATTCTCATCATGTAAGTTTATATCTGTAATATAAACAAAACTGTCTTCAGAGTTAAATGCACTTTCATCTTGTCTTAAATTAGAGTCGTAAGTATTATTCTGAGAAGAATCATGCATACCTTTGACTGCAGGTATATTAATTTCATTAACAAACATAAAAAAGTCTGATTCGAAATTGCATTCAAAATCATTCTTTCCAAAATAATAAAGTTCAGGTCTGTTTAGACAGAAAATTCCTTCTTTATAGAATAGATGGCCAACATAGTTCCAGTCTGCAACCTTAGTTAAACAATCATTTCTATAGAGAAGTCCATTATTATCTTTAAAAGACAAACTTATTTTTTGATTTGTTGTATCTAAATTGCTATCTGAAATATTAAATGTATCTCTATTTATTTTTTTATTGTACATTTTACTTGAAATGTCAAAAATACTTATAAAGATACTATCATAATCAATATTAAATACTGAGTATGGAATTGGTAATTTAAGAAAATCTACAGTAACATTATCTTTATATTCTAAAGATTCTGTAGATAAAAAGTGACTAGAAGTTATACCAGTATTGTTAATACTTTGTTTATAATTTCTAAGCACAGGATTACTTTCAGTAATAGAATAAATATCTTTTATTTTATTTTTAAAATCATTTTGTTCATTAAAAAAACTTATATTATTAAGAACTGGATTTAAGTCTTCTATATTGACTATTCTATTGTCATGATAAATAATATTACTGAAGTCATCTACGATATTAAATTCTGGATTTATTATTGTAAATTGTGGGTCATCATGTGCTATAGTGATAACACTCTGTATACCACGTTCAGGATTATTACCCCATACAATTCTATCAAAAGGCATATTTTCTATTAAACTAACATCATTGTTCCAAGATTTGTTATAATTTTCTTTGTTAAAAATGTTAGTTATATTAACATGAAAAAGCTTGCTAATGTCTATTTGTGAAGAGTCGTATTTATCTTTACCATATTCAATTAAAAATTCATTAATAATATCAAATTCTACACTTTGAATTCCGTTGTCATTTGGTAATACTAGTAAGTTTCTATATGATAAATTACTGTCTAAACTATATTGTCTTCCGCTATGAGAAGGAGTATTAAAGTTATCATTATAGATATTATGTGTTAACTTACCTTTTTTAATAGAATTTACGTCATTTTGACTATGAACTAAAGCAGAAATAGAATTAGTAATATTATCATCGTAAACATGAGATGCTACAGATCCGCCTATTGTAACATTTGGTTTACTATGATTAATAAATTCTAGCAAATAATTTTCAGAACTAGACTCTAATCCCCCACAAGTATTTGCTAGAATTGGGTTGTAAATACAACTATATTTTAAGTTTATTTTAGTACCTGAAGCATTAAAGCTACTTTTTCTTTTTGAAAAAGAAGGTATATAAAACAAAGGCAAATAAAACTGTAAATTATAATTTAAAGATTCTTCTTGAATATTTTGAACTATTTTATTACAGTTTTCTTTAATTTTATCTTCATCTAAGCTTTGACCATAAATTCTAAAATCGTGAATCTCTCCATGAAAAGATTCAGAGTTTGAGTTTACACTTTTTTCAAAAGTAATATTACCAGTGTAACTATTTAAAGATGTATCAATAATCTCTGAATTCTCTGCTTTCCATACATTTCTTCGCCCTAATGATATATCTTTATCAAAATTTCTTGCGAAAGCTTGATAAAAAACATGTTCATAGTTTGTATTTGCTGCATAATCAGGCTTATTACCAAGACATACATAACTGTTAAAAACACTACTCAGATCTTTTGTTATTGTTAAATTTTCATCTATATGTTTAGATCCGTCAATAAACAATTCTATGTTATAAGTATTGTTTACGTTTTTATTAAAGTTCAAGCTAATATTATACCATCTGTTATTTGAAACATTCAAATCGGATGTAACGTAGACACTATTAGATGCAAGTTTTTGAGTATTATCTGTGTTTTTGTTGTAATTGCTAATATCTACTAATTTATTTTTTGAATTTGAACCTAAAACAATCCCAATTTTATAATTTTCTCCTGTTAATGTTTTGATTGTATACAAAGATAACAAATCAGGTATATGTACTAAACATTCTGGATTAAGAGAATTTTCATATTTTATTCTTTTATTGAGATAAAAAGTAACATTAAAGCTAGTATTGATAAAATTATATTGATTTTTTGATGTATCTTTAGAATTAGGATAGATTATACAATTTGTATGATTTCTATCAGACTCTATTCTTTGCGAGAAAAAATTTATAGAATTCCAGTTACAATATCCAAAGTCTAAATTATTATAAAAGTCTAAACTAAAGTCTCTTTTGTAAGCATTATAAAGATTGTTTTTTAAATAGTTTTTTTTCTGTAAATTAAAACTTTGAGGTAAGAATTCTTGTTCTATTCTATCAATCTTATAAACATTTCTAAAATTAAAAGCTTTAATATTGTCATTTTTTACACCATTATCACTTCCATCTATAAACGTATTTTTATTTGTCAAGTAATCTTCTTGTGTGTTAACTTTATCTTTTTGAAAATTAGAAAGTTCAAAGAAAGATATTATCTTGTCAATATTATCTGTTGTATTAGCATCTCCTTGAAGTTTTGTAATAGAAGATATAACATTATGATCTAAATTTACAAGCTTATCAAAATATAAAATAGACTTTGTATCTAAGATATTATCATAGACATAAGTTGACGTGTCTGAATTTTTATAATTGACTTTTAAAGTATTTTTAACTTTATTTTTTACAAAGTTTTTGTATGTAAGAGGTATAAAAGCCATATTTTTAGCCTATTTTAGTAATCAAGTCTAATTCTAATTGATAAGTCAGTTTCTGGATTTTTTTCAATAGGTCTAGAAGTCTTTGCAACTGATAGCAGACTTCCTCCTCCGTCATATAAACCAATAGTAGTTACATAACTAAATGAATCTTTTGCGCCATTAGAATTAGAACTAGTAGCAATTATGTTACCATCACTATCAGTATAAGTTGGATTTGTAGAATAATTAAACTGTGTAGGAGAAGCTCTACAGAAAATTAAAGAAGAGTTTAAAACTGTTTCATTTCTAAAAGTAATAGATGACAAATTATCTCTTCCAAATCTTGTCATACAAACGTGATCTAATATATTATCTATGGTTCCGCTAATCCAAAAGTTTGGGTAAAGTTTATTATTAAATAAAAGCTTTCCTGGTTCTTCATTTACAGTACTACCGTTATAATATAAATTACTATTAGCAACATACATAGGATATTGAGGAAATTGGCCTCCAGCTGAAGATGGTGTAGGTAACGACGTTGAATTTTGAAGTTGACCTGACTCGTAGAAGAAAGTTTTTGCTGGAGAAATATCTGATCCGCTTGCATTAACTAAAACAAAATTTGTTAAATCTGTACTTACAGTATGTGTGCCTCCAGATGCTGTAAATACGGGATAATAAAACTTTTCTGCGCCTGAAGATTCAGAAGCTTTTCTTCCATAAACAATAAAAGGACCTGCAACATCAACATCTGATGTACGTGGACTAGCTGAAGCTGACTTGTTTTGTGTTGAGTCAATTAAACCTCTAATTACTTGATCTGGATCAAAAACTCTCTCTGCATCTAAAACAACTATACCACTATCATAAAAAATAACACCAACTTTAGTTGTACCTTGTAAAAGAGTTGCTACTTCTCCAGAAACTGGGCTTACTGTTCTATTAGTAATAGAAGTGCCATCATCAATTACAAGTAAAGAGTTTTCTACACCAACTTCAGCATCAATATTAGTAATAGCAGTTCCACTAGTTCTATCAGCTTCAATGTTACTAAATAATTTTTTTGCACTTTTATGAAGTTTTATACCAAAAGATCCTTTATAAATGTTATCTCTTGTAAAAAGCCTTCTAAAACAAATAAAAATAGCAGCTCTAATTTTTTTATTTCTTGTTAATGCATTACTATCAGTCAAAGCCTCTTCAGCAGTTGCAGAATGTGGTAGGAAAAAAGAAGAACTAGCATCACCTAAGATGTTTTGTGCAAACTGCTTATAGATGTTAATTTTTTCTCTCATCATTGCACTTGTATCACTAAAACCTTTGAGTTTTCCTCCTCCATCTCTAGCAATCTCGCTAGATGGAATTTCATTTACGTTTATTTCTGTACTAGATTCTTCTAATAAAGAACCTATAGTAATATCAAATAAAGGATTTGATGTTCCTAAACTAAAATCTTGATCGTGAACTGTTTGAAATAAAGAACTTGTAATATTTGCAGTACTTGCAGAACCACTAGTAAAGACTTCATATGATTTTCTAGTATTTGTACTTCCGCTACTTGCAATATCTACTTGAACAATATCAACTAATTGCTGTACTGATGATTTCGTAGTTTTAATATTACTTGGCTCTATTGTAATATAAGATCCTGCTATATCTGCCATGTGTTTTTTCCTTGTTTTTTTAGCTACTTGAATTTCTTTTTGTAATTAAAACAGGTATTACTATAGAAGCACCTGAAGATGCGCCTATTACTTGAATAGATGTGTTAATTTTTTTTAAATTACTTCCAATAATTGCAAATTCTTTAAAAGAAGATGCAGAAACTACGCCATTAGTAAAAAATGTAATATCAGCAAAAATTTGATTATTCCATTCACTAGAACCTTTTTTAATTACAGCAGTTGATATTTCATATGTATCAATTCCATTTAAGTCTGTATCAATAAAAGTGCCGTTTTCCATTTTAATTAACTCACCATGCATTTTAACAAAAAACTTTCTATCTGTAATGTTTTTGTCTAAAGCAGTAATGTCTGTTGCGTTTACACTATTTTTAACTTTAATTGTTGCAATAATCCCGCTATTAGTTTTTTCATTTAATCTTGTATCAAATAACTGTACAGTCTCGTTTGTTGCACTGTCATCTCTAACTAAAGTAGGTAATTGGTTTAAACGTAAAAGCGGGTTTGGGAATGAAATCAATGGATACTTAATTGCTAAGTTTTCATTAGGATTAGCTTCAAAAATAGGCGTATTTTTTTCTATTTTTTCTTTTCCTATAGATGGTCCATATTTGCTTATTAAAGAATAATCAACTTCATCGTCTCCAAAAGAAAAAGATCTGATATTAAAAGATCCATCATTTCGAGACAATAATTCTCTACCTCTTTCAGTTAAAACTGCATCTATTATAATGTTGTTGGTTGCATGGTTTAAAAAGCCCATATAGGTTATACCTCTTTCTTTTTTATAAATATAACATTCTTTGTTTAAAGGTAAATATTAACTTAATTAGGTTTAGTAAAGTTTTTAATATTTATATTACTCACAAAACTTTTTCCGTTTTCTAATTTAAATATACTAAACTTGTATTTGTCGCCTAAAGTAATTATTCCATCTTCATCGCTATCAAGTATCATTGAATGCATTTCTGGTGTAGCGTATAGCGTAAATTTACTTACATTTTTTTCGTAAGGTGTATTTTCAACTATTTTATCATCATTATTGAAAAACCTTGTTTTTCTCTTAATCAATAGATTTGGCATATGTAAAGGTGCACCTGATGTACTTACTAAGTCGATTTCTGTAACTTTATCAAATTCATTGTAGAAAACTGCAATCTGTTCACTATAGTTTGAAGTATAACCTCTTGCATCGATAGCACATATACAATAAATCTGTATTTTGTTCTTTATAAAGTTATTATCATAAAATTCAGTCTTTTCAGTCTTTGCTTTTTCTACTACTGAAAATGGAATATTTAAATTTTTATCATAAAAATCTTCTTCATTAAAAAATTCTATTTGTCTAACTAAAGTATAAGGTTCTTTTAGACTTTCTCTTTTAAAAACTTGATATCCTTTTACATCTCCTTGCTCTTCTTGTGATAACGCCCAACTAATTCTCATTTTATCTAATTTATTAAAAAACTTGAAAGATAAATTAGATGGGCATGTAGGCCTTTTAATCTCTTTACACTCAATTACCGGTGTTATATAAGGGTAATCACAAACTAAAAAAGTTTCAACTAAAAAATAATCTTCTTTTTTAGGTAAAGTCATTATATAAACTGGATAAATAGAATAAAAATACGAAGAGCCGTATTGCACTGCATTATCTTTAATATCAAAAAATTCACTAACAGTCAGATTACTAGAAACGTTTTCAAAAAGTTTTTTAGAAGAATAGAACACAGAGTCTTTTTTCACGCTTTTATTTTCTTCTATTTTAAATTTTTCTACTAAAATTCCTACGCATGCATAATAAAATCCTGAGTTATATCTTGTTGTAGAAGTTGTTTTAAAAGATCTAAAGTTTTCTGAGATCTTAATGTTTTCTGCATTTTTAAAATCTATTTCTTCTTTTCTAAACAAGTTTTCAAAAGAGTTAATATTGTAATTTATACTATCTGTTACAAAAATGTTGTTTTTATTGTATTCTTTAAAGTCTTTAGAAAAACTTCTATTGATGTTTATTTTCTTGTTTGTTTTTAAAAAAGATAAGGCACTATTAAATTCAGACTCGTTAGACAGATTATGATAATCATTAATACTATTAATTTCTTCTTCTAAAATGTCTGACTGTACTGTATTTAAATATTTTTCCTGATCTGACATCTTGTTGAAAACTAATAATTCATCGCTAGAAAGACTTTTATCTGTTATATCAAATATACTAGAGAACAAGCTGTCTATGTTTTCTTTATATTGTTGAATTCTTTCATCATACCTTGTGTTATAATTAATCTCAAGTGAAGCAAAACTAAAAGGATTTATACTATTATTTTTAATTACATTATCATCTAAATTTTTTTCATTAGTATTGTAGAAGTTGTATACAAACTTACTTTTTACGTCAAAGTTAAAGTCTAAAGTATTATTAAAATTATATCTAATCATTTTTATATTATTTCAACCTTTACGTCAATATTTATATTTTCTAGTTTGTTATTGTTTTTATAAAAAGAAAACGTTCCATTTTGTGTTCTTGTGTTTTTATAGTTTTCAATTAAAGGACTAAGTTCTTTAAATAAGATTGCATTAGTAAGATAACTGTTTTTATATTCACTATTAAGCAGTTCTATTTTTGCTGCTAAGTCTGTAGACGAGTATTCATAAGATATTTCTTCAAAGTCTTCAATTTGATTACTATCACTACTTAAAGGAACAAAATAAAAGTCCTTAGGATTAATAGATATAACATAATTTTCGTAAATATCTTTTTTGCTAAATATAGATGATTTATCACCTACATTGTTAATATGCTTAAATAATTCGTCATCTTCACTTAATTTGTTGCTTATACTTAAAACATTTTTGCTTTTACTGAAAATATTAAAATATTCTTGTGAACTTAAATTGTCAAACAAGTCAATAATATTAGAATCTTCAGATTCTTTATTTTTATCTGTTTTTAAGTTGTAAAAATTATTTAAAAAGTAATTATTTTTTCTTGAATTCATATGACAGTAAATTAAATGTCTGTACATATGCGAATAATATTCATTAACTATATCTTCTTCTTGACCTAAAAAATTATTATTAGAAAACTTATTTCTTAATAGATCTGTGAAGAAAGTAACTTCATCATCAATTATATTATTGAAATTCTCCAAACCTAATCTATTTCTTATATTTTGATTAATTCTGTAATATCCTAATGCATTGTTATTTGTAATATTATTTGGTGAATTTAAGTATGTAATATCACCAATGTCAGTTAAAATAGGACTAAAAATAAAAACTTTAGGTATATAAAAATGGTTTAAATTAAACTCATCTACTATATTAACAGTAATTTTAATTAAATTGTCATATCTTAGACTGCTCAGTTTTTTACTATTTAATCCAAAATTATAAAAGCTAGAATTAAAGTAATTTTCTTTATTTTCGCTTAAAGAAGTCATTGATAAAGGATCATCTGAGTCAACACTGAATCTTGTCATATTAATAGAATTTTTATCTTTTTCAAACATTTCAGTAAACATATCATTAGTTAAATAGAAATCTAATCCTTCTTCCTCTACACCACTTTTTATTCTTTTTTCTATTTCAAGATTAAAACTTATTTTACTGACTAAACTTTTGCTAAGAGAATTTATATAAAACATGTCACTAAAATTTTCTTCAATTTCTTTAGTTGTTTCTTCTCCTAGTAGTGGTTTTAAATCTTCTATTTTCTTGCTAAATGTTAGTTCTTCTATACTTTTTTCTAATACTTCATCTTGATAGTCTATGCAACCATTAATTATGTCTAGACTTGCTGCTTGAAGAATATCTGACCTGTACAAGCTTTTTGCTACATTATAAATGCATTTAGAATGCTTCGTATAAAAGTCTTTGTAATAATCATCATCTTCAAATAAATTATCAATACTACTGTCATTATTAAAAAAGTCGTATTTTGGTGTAATATTAGAAATATTTTTCAAGTAGTCTTCACTATTAATAGAAACATTTATAATATTATCCTCATATTCATAATATTTTCCAATAATTTGGTCACTTAAAGAGCTTGTGTTTCCTTTAAGGATATGCCCATTAATATTATCAGTATCATCTATACTGAATCTTCCTTTTATTGCATTTGCATTATTTATAAAAAAATCTCTTTGAATTTTATCAAAATTAGGCAAATAAGCATTTTTAAACAAAGTAATAATTTCTTCAACATTTTCTAGCATATTTTCATTTTGACTTATAAAATCATCTATTTCGCTTTCATTTTGAAAGTATTGCATGTCATAGTCTTTTATGCAAAGAAGAAGCATGTTTTGTATACACTTCATAATATCATTAAATACGCTAAATTTATTACTACACACTTCATCAAATAAGTCTTCTATTTCAATATTGTTATACCGTCTTGTAGATCTTTCAACACTCACATCGTTATATTTCGGTGTTAATCTTATCTTTATGTTTTTCGAACCAGTTATATCTAAAGTATCAGTTTTTTCAACTTGATATTTTACTAAAAAAACATTATTATCAATATTAGGAAAATTAATTGAATAAGGTACTTCTTTTATACTATTTTTTTCTATTCTTTCTAGATTCAACTTTAAATCATCTTTTAAATATTCAGACTGTTGAAAAAAGTTATAAAATATATAGTGATAAGGAATTACATTTGCAAAAATTGTTCCTGTAAAAACTAAATATGGCTTATTCGAACTTAAATCTGCTCCATTTGTGGCTTCTAATAGAAAATCTTTAGTTGGACTGTCTAATTTAGGATTTAAATAATTTAAATTATAAAAACACTTGTAATCACAATTACTTGATAAATCTAAAATATTAGAATTTGAAAATACTGTATTTTTAATGATTTCTAGATTACTAGAAGAATTTAAAATTTCATCTAAATAATTGTTTAAGCTTTCTTTTGAAGAATCTGAATAGTTGCTGATTAAAACATTTTCTGGATCATAAGAATAGTCTGATGCTTTTGATTGTCTTAAGATACTTGAAGACTTTCTGTCTAAGAATATTGCTTTTTTTAAAAATCTTTTTGTAACTATTTTTTTGTTTTCATTACTAAAGTTTACTCTATCATAATATTTAAAATATAAAGCTTGCGTTAATTTTTCTTTATAATCAACTGAATAAGTATTGTCGTCTTCTTTAGAAATGCTATTTAATATAAATTTTAAAAATTTAGAACTGCTAAAGTACTCACATTTAGGATAATAATACGACAATAATTCTTTAAAGTTTTTCTTAATGTTTTGTCTGTTACTGCTGATGTTAATGTTTTCTCTTTTAATAGAATCAATACCTAGAAAAGTAATATCATCTACAGAATGATTACTAATGATATCAGTGTGACTATAAATGTTGTTGTCTTTTTTGCTAAACAGTAAATCAAATAAATCAGCATTTTCATCAATTACTGACATGTTTTTATTGTTGTTTTTTGAATATGATACTAGTTTGACTTTTTTATTTGAAGAGTTTATATTCTCAATTACTTGATTTATAATTTTAAAACTAACATTTTTATTTTTTAGAAAAGATCTTTTGACTTTTTTTACATGACTGTCAATTAATATTTTATAACTCAAATTATCATTGCATTTGTCATTATTAATGTCAAATGCTTTTAACAGACTTATTTTATTCAATAGAGGATTTTTGTTTGTATATGCTCTAGCATTGTCTATTTTAAATACTTTTTTGTTTTTATAATAAAGATGTTTGTTAAATCTAAAATTAGAACCAACAAGTTCGTCAAAACCTTCAATGCTTGAAAAGGGACTACCATTTTGATTTATAAAGTAATTATAATAATAGTCATTATTTACAGCTTTCATAGCATTTGGACAAAAATTATAAATGCTAGGAAACAAAATATAATTTCTTAAGTCACTATTAAAATTAATATTACTGTTTTCTAAATTTTCAAGAATTGACATTAATTCTATTAAACCAACATCATCAGGATCATCGGTCCTAAATGATCTAGTATCCATGTTTTTTATATTGAAAAAAATAGCGTATAAAGGGGCAGTCCATACACTTCCTATCTTTTTTTTATCAAAAATATTACCCCAGAAAGGATAATTAGCCTGATTTGAAATTCTAATAAATTTTATAAAATCAGCACTTAGATTAGATTCTGTAATTACTATGTGCCTCGTGACAGCTTTTTTCAACATTAGTCTTTTTAAAAATAAATCAGAGATACTTTTAAAAGCACCGTTTTCAACTGAAATGTTAGCATCATCTTGATTGCTATTAGAATAACTAAAGTTTATTTTTAAAAATTCTTCATATTGTCTGATTCCGGCAGCAGAGCTAGGATATTGACTAAGATCTGGGTCTACTAAATCAATATAATCAGATGAAACAAGAGAATCTTCATTATTTTGCAAATAATTTATTTCATTGTTTGTTTTTAAATAATTATTACTAATAATATCATCAATGTCAGTATTTATGTTTTGTTTATCTATATAAGAAAAAGGTCTAAAACCTTCTTTTTCTGTAACTAGACATTTAATAGAATCTCTGTTAAAGTCTATTTTTAAAATAGAATCACTCTTATAATTATCTACTAAACAATTTGTAGAAATTGTATAAAAAGATCTTGCAAAATTAACAAAAGCTTGAATTACGATGTCGTTAGAAGTAGTTTTTAAGGAATTTACAAAATTAAAAGGTTGATCTTTTTCAAAGCCTATTAATGATTTTTCTAATAATGGAAAATTGTCTTTATTATAATTAAATAAATTATCTACAAAACTTTCATTTGTTTCTAGAAATACTAGGTTTTTTTGCAAAAATTCTCTATTGTTTTCTAAAAAGTTTTCAATAAAAAAATTAACAACTTTATTAAAATATTTCCCTTGATCTGAATAGATATCAGACTTAAGTTTTTCTTCAAACAAATTGTTTTTCACAATCTGCGTTTTTTCTTCTATACCCTCAATTACTAGATTATAAACTTTATTTAATAAATTAAATTTATTTAAAAATATGCTGTGAAGTTTTACATTATTACTATTAACACTGCAAAACATGTTAAATTTATTTTCTATTTTTTGATATTTGTTTTTTAGTAACTTTTCTTTATAGCTTAAAACATTGTCAAAAATCGATGAATTGACTAAAAAGCTATTATTGTTTTCAATAGAGAAAATAAAATCTAAAACTTTATTTTCTGAATTTTTTTTAAGATCTCCTCTGATGTAGTCTTCTAATATATTATCATGCTCATTATACTCTATAACGTCTGCAAGCACATTTCTTTCTAAGTTTTGATCAAAATATACATCTGAAGGATCAACTTCAGATAATCTGGGTTGATAAACCTGTATATCTTCACTTGCAACTGCTTGTCTATTTAAAACAGAAACAATCAATGATGTTTCTTCTAAACTTGACATTACAGGTCTTGATCTAGGCATAATAGATAGTAAATCTTTGTCTAAAGTCGTAGATTCATTATCACTTTTATCTTCACTTTTATTTTTATTAGTTGGTAAAGGAATTGTTAAAAAAGTCATTTTTTAGTCTTTCTAGTTAATTTCTTCAAATTTAATATTTGCAATCTGTAAATTATCTATTTTAATTATTTGATTGTTTAAGTTAACTTTAGGTATTTTATGTGAAAAATCTGTTCTGACAAGTGTATAAGCTCTTAAATTTTCAGTCGGGTACGAGTTTGCCAGCGAAACTCTATAAACTATATCTTTTATAATATTTATTTTATTTGTTTTACAGAATTCAAAGAAGTTAGATAAAAATCTATTTATACTGTTAAAATAATTAGTAACATCTGATGTTCTGCTACTAGTTAAATAATTCTTATCTAATGTAGTAATGACTTGTGTGTCTATATAAAAAGCTTTGAGTATTCTAAATCTGCTTGTAGGTTCTAGACTGCTATTGAATTCATTAACAAGAGAATCAGATATAATACCTTCTTCATTTGTCATTAAAAATCTAAAAGAAGCAAAAGTCTTTAGTCTTAAAACTGAATTATAATACAGACTAAGTCTATTAATTATTTCATTGTCAAATCTGATATTGCCTGTTGCGTTATTTTTATTTATTGTTATTCCTGTCGGTTTATAGCAATTTTCTTCAGTATCATAATATGCATCATCATATGACAAATTATATGGAAAATTAATTATAAATATTTCGCTATCATCAACGTTGACATCATGATGTCTTAAAGCACCAGAGACTAAAGTTCTTTGTTTAAAGATATTAATTAAATCTTCCGATCCATAGATGTTTAATATCTCATCTTTTGTATATCTAGTATCAAGTACAACTTTATTAATATTTTCTACGTTAGAATCTATAATAATATCAAAAAGCTCACTAAAGATATTAGCAGAATACACTGAATCTTCAAAATTTCTAAAAAGACTTCTTTTAATTCTTAACACAGTTTCACTTGATATGTTTTGATTCTGATTATACATAAGTTCAGTAAAAGCAATGCTAATTTCATCACGATTTTCTATATTAGGCTTTATCTCACCATTTTCTAAATTTATGATTCCACGACCAATATTATTAGCTATAATTTTCGGTAAAGGTAATATCTGAATTTCTAATTTATTTTCTAATAAAAAAGACTCACTCAATTCAGACGCAGATATTGACATCGGCAGCCTAACAGATGAATTACTTTCATCAGTCTCTGACATTAAAAAGTCTTTTATTTTACTGTCTAATCTAGAGTTTGCAACTAGTAATTCTAAGTTAAATAAATCATTAGTATGAAGATTAGATTCGATAAAATTATTGTTCGAATAAATAACATCACTTTGTATAGTATCTATTGAAAATAATTCAAAAAAGAAACATTGAATTTCTTTTGATGAAATTGGAATCTCGTTTATTTTTGTTGCTTTTTTCAACCTCAATACACAATTTTCTAGCATTGATGTGATATCTATACTGTTATTTTCAACGTACCCAAAATTAAATGCAATATCATTTAAATATTCTATATTTGAAAAACTAATATTTCGAAGATTGAATAAACTGAATTGTGTACTAATTAGTGGTAGTCTAGGTAAATTTTCTTCATTAAATTTTATATTTTCTTTAAAAATTTTATTAATATTATTAAATCTATTTTGAATAAAATAGTTAGTAAAATTTGTGTTAGAAATATTAAAAGGAGATGTCAATAAAGTGCTATCTAAAAGAGAAAATTCAAAAGTTAAGTTTGCATTTATCTGACTAAGTCTAATCCAAAAATTTAAAGAATTGTTTTGTTTACTAAATAAGTTACTTAAAGAAATGTTTTTATAGTCAATCCTAGATTCTAAATTAAAGCTTTTGTCTGTGTATATGTAGTCTAATTCTTTGCTGTTGTTTTTAATAGATTTTAATCTTACTGTATTCAATATTTTGTTAGCAACTTCTTCTGATTGTACAATTTGCCTTAGACGACATGAAATCTCTATTTTGTCAAAAATTTCTTCTGATACGCCATCTGTTACAGCAGGCTCTGCAAAAAATCTGTCAGAAATGTCATTTAAAATAATTGCCTTTGATACATCAACATATTTATAAGCAATACTTGTAATAAAAGAATTATTTCTATCTAAAATAATTTCTTGAGTTAAATATTTATCACCTAAACTTAATATAACATTGAATACAAATTCTTGAGTTCCTATTATATGATCTCTAGCAATTTTTTGACAAAATTCAGTAAAAGATTCTTCGTTGTCACTTTTCAAGATTATGCCTTTGATATTTAAAAATCCAACACCTTCAGGGCTTTTGAATAATTTTTCAATTATAACATTGTAATTAACAAAATTTATTCTTAGGAAACTAGGACCATTGTCTTCATTGAACATAGAATTTTTGCTTATATCAAGAAGCAGATTTTCACGCCCAGTAACATTTATTTTTTCGATTTCTTGATTAAGTTGTACGTAGTCTAACTTTATTTTATCCTTAATATTTTCCCAAAAAATGTCATAATAATCTAATCCTAAATTTTCTGTGTTTATTTTAATGAATTGATGACTGAGATCAATGTCGAAAAAAGAGGTCGTGTCAACAATATTTTGGTCTTCATCTAGTAAAGATATTTTTATATTACTAATTGTTTTTTTTGCAAAAACAGACTTTGAAAAATTATTATCTAAAGTCAAAGTGTATATATTACTATTATTTTTAAAGTTTTCTAAATTGAAGTCTACAATCTTATTAAAAGATTCATCTTTTATGAAAGATGAATTGTATTTAAGCTGTGTTTTTAAAACTTTATTTTCTTTGTTTTCACTTGAAATTTTTCTGTATTTAAAAGATCCTGTCCTTGATATGTCTGAAAAATTATCATTTAAAAACTGATCGTCGAAAAGAGAATTGTTTATTAGATTTATTTCTAAGAATTTAATTTTACGTAATTCTTGTGTGTTAATATTATAAAATTCTATAGGTATTTGTATGTTAAAATTTACATTGGCAAAATTATTAATAGTAATTGCGTTGTTATCATAAGTAACTGCCTTTACTCTGTCTGATAAAATATTTCTAATTAAATTTGATTTTTTTGTCATGTAAAAAATAACCTTACTATTCTATTATTAATGTAAAAAGGCATACAAAAGAGAAGAAAGCACTAAGCGCAAAACTTTTATCACTATCAAGACTAATATTTCCATCGTTGAAATTAAATAAAATATCTAGATCTTTCGTGTTTTCTCTAGTATTGAAAAACTTACCAATTAAGTAAATTTTTTTTGTTGTGCCTAGATTTTTATCATAAAAGTCTCCTAATTTAACAAAATGAATTTTTTCTAATTCTACTTTCGTAATATTACCTGCAGCATTTATTGTTTCTTGAACTTCATGTAATTCAAAAATTAAAGAGTCACTTTCTGTAGTGTTTTCTAAGATATACTTTTTTTTATGAATTGCCTTGTTTTTTTCTAGATTTCTAACTATATTCAATATTTGTTCTGTTCTCGAGTCAGACTTGATAGTATTTAAATTAGAATTATATGTTGGAAACATGTAACCAATATTATTAGATTCAGACAGTTCTTCTAAATTAGAAAAGCTTTCTGTACTGTAAAGATTTTCGCCAGAAGAATTTATAGGTGGTAAAAACTGAAAATTTAATTTGTGTGTGAACCTTTTGTCTAAAGCAATCACACTAGCATTTTCTTTTTTGAAATCAATATCTCTTATTGTTGAATATTTTAATACACTATTTTTAAAATCTAAGTCTTTATATAAATCACCGTCATTAAAAAAAGTAAACAGTTTGTCGCTATTCAACATATTCTTTGTTTTTAAAAGTTTTAAGCTTTGCAGATAACTTGCTAGTGAGAACTGTGTCAAATACGTATCAACGTGTACATCAGAAGTGTCTCCGTTTTGTATTATATTCGGAATATTAATGTTTATACTAGTATTATCAAAGTATTTTCTGAGATCAAATTCTGGATTAATTGTTGAATTGTTTTTTGTTAGTACTTCTAATGGGATATAATTCAACTCTGCATTTGAAACATCAGACTTGTTAGTTGAAGTCAAATCATGGTCTTTTGTGTACAATATAGATCTATCACTTAAAGAAGCATATTTATATCTAATATCATTGTCACTTAATTGTGATCTACCGTTTTCTGTAATAACATAATCTAAAATTCTACTTTTCTTATCTAATATTCCTGCCATTTTAGTGCCTTTGTTATTTTAAGATGAATAATATTGAGAAATTTGATCACTGCTATTTTCAATATACGGGTGAGTACTTCTTGAGTATAAGTCTGTATTGTAAGTATTAAGATTATCAGTAACATTGACTCTTAAATAATTTACATCAACAAACTTTTTTTCTACTGGGTATTTTTCTATAATCTGACTATTAACAGGATCTTTAAAAATAGTTGCAGTATTAGTAGAACCAGAAACTTTATCAGAAAAGTGACCAAATCTAGAAATATTATAATGATATCTAAAGCTTTGTTTATTTCCTGCTTCAACGCCATATTTAAATCCATCTAGAGACTTTAAAGGATATCTAAATGTATCTTTGCTAAATCCGTAAAAGAAATTTTTAACTGCATCTTCTTGAACTTCAAAGCCTCTATAAGCATTTCTGTTTTCTTCATTTATTCTATAAATAGTACTTCCTAGACTTCCTGGTGTAAACTCAGAAACATCTAAGTTAGTAGTAATATCTAAAGACGACGCTAGTTTTATTCCAGAATACAGTATTTGATTAATGCCATTGTTTACATTTGTAAATCCTTTTGACTTATGTGATAAATCAATTTCAAAGTATGGTACATAGTCTTCTGATTTAAAATTCATACTGTTTTTTAAGTAATTATTTTCAATTAGTTTTGGTTCATATACTCTTATAATATCTTTGTTTTCAAGGTCACCAACAATAAACATATCATCATATTTTAACTTTTCAAACAAACTATAGTCAGTATCAACACCTAATATTTCTATTGCGCTGTATTTAGTTTCTCCGTAATTATTAAAGTACAATGGAGCAGAACTATGCATATTGAGTACACTTAAACTTTCTGTTAAATTATTAAAATCAGAATCAGATGACGTAGAAGTTAAAGTCAAAGTATACGATTCACTACTACCACTCTCAGATAAATTATCATTTATTCCTGTAATTGTTACACTTTGTTTTTGATTCCAGTTAACTGTCGTAAAAGTTAGAGAATTAGTAGATAAAGTTCCTTCTGTTACATCAAGACCAGATATTGTAACTGTAACATTACTACTTGGCTTTGATGTAAGTACAACGAAAAATACTCCTGTGTCTCCGACTTCACTAGTTACAATTTGTCCTCCACTGTTTGAAGTATCATTCTCACTAATCTCTACTTTGAATTTGCCGCTGTTATAGAAACTCGTATTATTTGTATACATGTTATTTATTTTATATAACAAGTAATACTTCGTCTTTATGAAATTGTTTTCTGATTTTTTATATATTTTAGACCTGTAAATTTTTTCATTTAAATAAAAAGATTCAGCCTCGTCTGAAGCTTTAAGCATTGTGTCTTTTCTTTTGTCAATCTCATCTAGATTATTTTCAAAGTATTTTTCACCAGTTAAAAATCTATTATGAAAACTATTCTTATAAAAATTATCAAGATTTGAGTACTCATTGCTTTCTTTAGAATATGTTGGAGTGTTTATACTATCTGTCTTGAATTTAACATTAGATATATAAAATTGTCTATCTTCGCTGTTTAAGATAAGCTTGTCAGAAGGATCATGCAAAGAATTGATAAACCCACCTGATTGGTCATTTGTTATGTTTAAATTACTTAATTCTTCAAAAGTATAAGGTACTTTGCTAGCTTTTTGTATATCTGCATTACCAGTTCCAAAAGAATTATTAATAGGATCAGGTAAAGGATAATATTTAGAATTTACAGCATTTAAATTGCTATGTTCTGAGCTGTTTACAAAAGGTTTGTAGATATGCTCTGTATCTATAATTTTTAAACTATTATTCAACCTGGCATACCAAGCAGGTTGATTATTATTAGAATAAGAATAGAAATTATGATCTTCTTGATATTCTTTTTTCCCGTACTTTACGTAAGCTGAATTATTAGTACTTAAAAATGTATCATCAATTTCTAATGTTTCCCAGTAGTATAAAGGTATTACAATTGTAACCTTATTATCATTACTTGAAGATTTTATTATTTTAGCAGTTTTGCATTTAGGTTTATTGTCACTTAAATTTTCGTATAAGAATAGAAAAATATTTTTATTTAAATAATCTCTTGTTATTTTTTCATGATTTAATGTTTGATTTAAATCTAATAAATTACTAAATGCTAAAAAAGAAAGATCAAATACTATGTGCCACTGTGGATTAAAGTCTATAAAGTTTTCACTACTACTTTGAGTGTCATTTTTATATTCTTTCAAAGACTCTCTAGAAATATCTTTATATTCATAAAACGTAGAATTATTAGATAGGTTTTTATTTTCTAGAATATTAAGGTAGCTATCAAAATATTGCAAAGATGCTGTTTGTATTAATAGTTTGTCTTCATTGTTAATATTACTAAAAACACTATCATACTTTTCAATAATTTTGTCATTTTCAATAAATTCAACAAACTTTTTGGTATTTTCTCTCCATACTCTTAGATCTTTTACTCTCTGAATTTTTATTCCTTGCTGATATGAATTTAAACCTGAAGAAGGAAGAGTAAACTCTCTAATTGTTTGCCCATGTTTTTTAATATTTGAAATTACGTCGTTTTTAATTGACGTGCTATAACTGTTATCGTATAAAGAAAAGTTTGCTGTAGCAATATTGTTGAATTCTCTTAGAGAATTTACAGGCTTATAAGAATTTGAATCAAATAAAACTAATATATCTTTACTGTTTTCATTTGGGATGTTTGAAAAAGGATTGTCGTCTTCTGATCTATTTTCTAAATTATTAAAAAAGCTTTTAAAAGTGTGAAATGGATACGTTTTATGCCATTTATTTATAACATTGATAGAGTTATCAATATTTTCAAAAGACTCAGATATTAGTATGTTTAAAGTGCTTTTATCATTTAAGTCATTATTTTCTATTGTTTTTAGAGATAGACAGTCGTTAAAAACTTTACCTAAACTAGGTAAAACTGTGTCTTTTTTAAATAAGATAGCCTGACTATTGTTAACTTGAATTTCCTCATTAGTTAGTGTTATGATTCCAGAATATGTACCATGATGTCTAGATGAGTTTTTACCTGTAACAATCTTTCCTTCTTTGAAGTCTGATAGTGATCTGTTTAAGTTGTTTTTACTCCATATATTATCAAAAACATTACCTTTTGTTTGGTATATTGTGTTTCCTGATTTTTTAATGTAATCATCACCGATTACAACTTTTCTTATTGACTTAGAGAGATTATTTTTATACTCTATATTATTGTCTACGTAGTCTCTACCAATTAAAATTATTTCTAACTTTTCGTGTAGCTTAAATACTGTTGGCATTACTTGTCCATTAGAATTAGAAGAAACACCAAAAACAAGCTTATCACTTGGTTTAAGTAAATAGTTTGATCTAACTGTCGTATTAAATGCATCACCTTCGTGTAGATATTTTCCTGAAAAGCTTCTATACTTTTGTATACTGTTGCTTTCTAAAAGCTCTTTATTTATTATTCGATTAGAAGAAATATCTAAATTTTTAGACCCTGTAGTTTTACCTTCAAGCACAAAAAATGAATTTTTGTAAGGTTCTGCTTGAGTTATCTCATATTTTCCGTTAGATTCTATTCTAGTTGAAAAATTTGTTGTAAGCATACTAGAAGTAAAATTATCAGTAAGCCTAAATTGTCGCATCTCAACACCATCAGTTTCACTTAACTCTAAGTAATTGAATTTGTGTGACATATTTAATGAAATTTCAGTTATTTTTACATTATTACTATCAGTAATCCTGTTTACTTTGAAAGTATCATCTTCTCTTTTTTTAAAAATCTCTTGTGGGTCTACATACACATTTGTATTAGACCCTGACGGGTAGTGTGTATTTATATAACCACTATCTGTAATTAGCTTTTTGCCTATTAACGCATAAAACAAAAATAAGGATATTCCTGCACTTTGATCTTCAACGCTATATGTATTCCATGCATTTGTACCAGGTGAAAAATCGTCATTAAGACTGCAAGGCAAGTCAAAAACATTATTATCTGGGTATCTATATACAAACCTGTCAGAAAACGTTTCTTTATCATAAACCCTTCCAAAGTCTAAAAGCTTTTTAAGGATTGAATAGTTTTGCCACATATCAAGAAATCTCAAATTTAAGTCTATTTTGTTGACTAGCAAACTTGAATGTGCAGAGTCGACTGAGTTTCCTGTGCTATATGTTATAAAATCTCTAATGTCAACAGAAGGCTCTTGATTTAAAATTAAAACGCCTCCTTTTAAATGAGTACTCGGGTTATTCCAGGCACCGTATATTGGATTGTTATCACTGTCTGTAGGATTTTTAAAAGAAAAAGTTATTTCTATAAAAGGAACTGTATCTATATTGACATTGCTATTTGTATACCCACCTGAAGCATCTAAAATTTGTCTTCCTGAGCTTATTGTAAGTGCATAGTTTGTTCCTGAACCATTGTTTAATGTGTACGGTGTACTCACAGGGCCGCTAGGTATAGTATACCCTAGAATATTAGTTAATGTTGTGCCATCTGTTGTAGTAAAAAGATTTATTTTAGTATTTGACGCAGGTGATGCTGGACTAACAACATTTGTAATAGTTTCTACACTAGTTTCTTCTGCCCGAGCAATACTCGTACTGTAAAAATTAGAACCAAACTCATACTGCGATTCATCTAAGTAATTCTTGTTTGAAAAAGTATTGTTTTTGCAAAAACTCCTAACAACAAAGTCTTTAGGCGAGTTAATGTCTAAATGAAAGTCACTTTGCCCACTTACAGAAACTGCTGAATTTGCAGGCACAACGTCAGTGTTGACATGCAAGTCAATATTTTTTAAAACGCTAGGATCAAAGTTTAGACTATTTTTTTTAGACGTGATAAGCATGTTTGAATAAGTAACAAGTTCTCTTCCTCTTTCTAGATTTAGATTGTTCGTACTTTCTATCTTTATTTTAGCAAAAACATTGTTAACAGTATTTAAGTCTTCTTTAAAATCGTTTGTACCTGAGCTTTCGTATAAGTCTCTTTTTTTATAGTATAGATTATCAACAAAGCTGGCATCTTCTGAACTAGTATTTAAATCTAAATAGCAAAATCTAGATTTATTAAAGTTTGACTCATTAACTAGATCAGTATTACTAGATAAATTATTATACTCATCAATACTATATAATGCATTATTTTCTACTAGATAACTTTTTAAAACAAGTTTTGTTTGATTATTTGGGACCTCATAAGTGCTTAATTCACCTGTTAAATCTTCAATGATAGAATTATTATAATTTAAAAGTTGAATGTCTTCTAGAGTATTTGCAAGTAAAGATTTACTTTTTAGTTTGTGATCATCATGACTTGAAAAAAGATACGTATAATGATTGTTAGCTTCAAAACTAATTTTATTTTGAATGAAATTTTCATTTTCTCTTTCGTTTAATAAAAAGAATGTTACATTATTTGCAATATACTCATATATTGCATCATCTTTAAAAAAGTTTGTTGATGAGCCAAAAGAAGAACCTTCATCTATTCTATAACCTAAGTTTCTATATCTAAAGCCGAATTCTGAAAGATTGGCTACATCACTTTGGCTATTGTCTTGTAAAAACCCACTATAGAAATTTCCGTTATTAACAGGCATTTCTCCTTTTGAAGTAAATTTACCTTTTATAATCATTTTTTCTAATAAGAAATCTTTAGCTATATACTTTGACATGTCTATCAAATGATCATCTGCAGGTTGCCATATGGCTTTATAAGGAAAACCATAAGAGTCAGAAATCTGGCTGATCATTGATTTATTTTCATCTTCAGAATTTATGTTAGATAGTAGACTACCATCATTTCTAAAGCTAGGTGTTGTCATTAAAGGCTTGTTATAGTGAAAATACTTAAACCTTTTATGATTATTTACATTAATTTTTCTTAAATCAATTTCTTGACTACTGTCTACACTAGGATCTAAAAATATGTAATTATTAGGTATTTGAGATTCAATTGTGTTATCATTTATTTTAGCACCAGAATATGCATTTTCAGCAGCGTCTAAGTAACTCCATCTTTTGTTTTTATTGTTCCAATATGCAGTAGGCATATGATGTGAGCTGTAACTTTCTTTATACACACCTTTAAGAAAGTTTAAGAATCTAGTATCATAAATCTTGTTTTTTGAACTTAATGAGTCGTTAAAGTCTGCTTTGTTATTTGACATATTATTGTACAGATTAACAAAAGAAAATTTAGTATTCATTAAGTGTAGATTAAAATCTTCTGAAAAGTCTAATTCTATTTTGATTTGTTTTTGTTGCCCTAGGGAATAGTTTTTTGAAATTTTATCGCTATCAATAGTCTCAGTATAAAAGCTAGATCTTTCATCTTCTTCTTCAAAATAATAACTTTCTTCTCTAAAAGGTTCAAATTTTTCTTCAAATCTTTTTTGTTTTAAAATATGTTCTATATTTCTGCTTGAAACTAATTTATTAGTTATAAAAGTGTTATCTATTTTATTAGGACTACTAAAAACTCTTGAATTATGTAAATCATATGTTTCAATAAAGGAATCATCTGCAACTGAAATTGTGCTTTGATAATCAGGATCTGTAGTGTCTATTAAATCGCTAGCTGTTGTAATATAGAATTTGTCTGCTATGTTTGTTTGCTTTAGAGGCAAACCGACAGGAATATTTACATTATTAAATTCAGAAAATTCTATTACATTAGTTTCATCAAAAATATGATTAAAATTAGCTAATTCTTTTCCTGTTGTTATCTTAGAAGCAGGTAAAGTACCAATTTCTGAACTTCTTTCTCTTATTGAATTTTTTAATGAAACTGATAAAGAACCTGAATTATTGTTGCTTTTTAATGAACCAGCACCAATTTTTGGAAAAACAATTAAATTATTTATATTTGTACTGTCAAATTGAAAATTACTGTTAACACTATCAGCAGCTAATTTAGCTTTTATTATGATTTTGCTATTTAATGATTCACTTTGATAGTTTGAAAAATCAACTTCACTAACAATTATAAAACCACTTTGTATTGAAATCAAGTCAGTGTTAGCTGAATCATAAAAACTTATGCTGTTTGTATTTATTTTTTGATTGATATAAAAGCTTTTTAAAATATCTTTACTGTTTTTATATACAACGTTCCAAGTTTTTACAGCTAAAACTTCAAAAGTTATTGTGTAAAAATAATTTACAGAGTCAGCTTGCACATTTGTTATTTTTGACTCTATAAAAACATTTTTTTTACTATTGACTCTGCTCATTAAATAAGTTCTCCTAAGTATGCAATAGAAAGAGGTAAACCACCATTAATTTTATTACTGTCGTTTCCTGCGCTACTGTACACTGCTTCATCATCGTGATCTAAGTTTATTGTATTTGTCTGTCTAGAATCATCAAAAGGTACAATGTCTAGTTGATCATCATTATAGTAATATGCAATATTTGTTAATCTGTAAGAATGCTCGTTAACATTTTCACCTGATACACTATTTACTACATTTCTACCGTTAAAAATTGTTCTTTGATAAGCATATTTTCTATTAAAGCTAACAACATCATTTGTTGGTAGATCTTCTATAATAGAATCCGAAAAAGACTCTATTTTTTTGTTACTTTTTTCTAATTCCCTTATAGAAATCTTATTAGAAATAAAAATTTCTCTATTTCTTGCATCTCTACCGTTTTTTATTATTTCAACATTCATACCTTGTAGTGGCACTTCAGTAGTCAAGTTTCCGTTAATAGACTCTAAAGTGCCAAACACACTTATGTTTGAATTAAGCTTCGATACTGAGTAGTAACCGTAATAAAACGGATATTTTTTATCTTTTGGTAACTTAAAATATTCATTAACATCTTCTAGTCTGTCTAAATCTTCAAAAGGAATATAATCATCAAAAATAGGATCAGGATTATTCATACCTAAAGTTTTCACATAAGGTACAGGATTCATCCCAACTTTTATTTCTTTACCTTTATAACTACTGTTTTCATTATAAGCACTAAATTTTTCAAATATACTTTCATCTTTATTGTAAAACTTTGAATTTAATATTTCGTTTTTTGTAAAAGACGAATAATATCCTGCAAATAAACTTACAAAAATAATTTTTTTACCATTATCAAAATAATTTATCTTATTAATAATATTTAGATTTTCTTTGCGAGATAACAAATTTAAACTTACTGGCGAAACAGGAACAAAACCTTCAGAGAAAGTTATTTTTCTATCTATTTCTGACGGTGTTATATTAAGGCTTTCTGACATTTTTTATTTTTCTTCTTGTTAATTTTTTGTTATTCTCTGTTTTTATTGTATGCTGAACTTCTTGTTGATAAAATACTTTCTCTTGAATATGATAGCTTAGAAGCACGATCATAATCTATGATAGTATTTATACTGTCTTTGTTTTTATATTCATACTTATGTCTTTCTAAAGCATGCGACTCGTAAACAAGATTAAATCCTTCAAATCTAACTCTACTTGGAACAATATCATACAAAATAGAGTTCATAATATTATCAAAATATTTAAATACATTCCCAATAGATGAGTAGTTAATATACTCCGAGTCAGAAAATTTTTCAAAATACAAGTTCTTTATTTCTTCTAGATTCTTATATGAATACTCATATATGCTCATGTTATTGTTTATTTTACTTGAAAAATCATTCAAGTCAGAAATGATTTTTGATATGTCACTATTAATAGTTTTAACAATTGACATATCAATGCTAACTCTATTTACTGTATCATAATTAAAAAACTTTGGGACTGAATTTGACGGAAAATTATTAAAATTATTAGTAGCTTCTCTGTTTTCTTCATTACTATAACTAATAATATTTACTTTGTTATTTGAGTTTGGTTCGTCAATTTTAATACTATCTTCTTTGATAGTTATAAAACAAGGATTAATTACAATTTTATTGACAAGATTATTATTTTTAGTTTTTACTGTACAAGTATTTAAATTTTGACTTTGTGTTTCTTTGTTATTTGAAATATCATCTATGTTCCAAGTAAAGATACTATTGTTTGAACTATCATAATTCTGTTTGTTTTTTACTTCAATGTCTATAATTAGTGTCTTAAGAGGATCAAAACCAGACTTGCTAAAATTTTTAATATTTTTTGTGTGTGCTAAAATTTCTTTATTATTCAGACAATGCTTCCACATTCTTATCTTAATAACTTCACCTTGAAAAGTAGAGTTACTTGTACCTGAAAGCGCATCATTTAAATGATTGCTAGTGCTATATTTATAGTTTCCTATTCTAAAATTTAGTTTCTTATCATTTGAAAAAAGATAGTTGTTGTTAGATATTTCATTTGATAAGTTTGCTACTGTAACACTACTGGAGTTTGTAATTGCTTTTGATACATCTATTTGTTTTGAAACACTATCTATAGACGCTGTGTATGTAAGTTTGTTATCTTCTCTTTTTTGAGTTATTACGAGATGTTTTTCAATATCATAAATGTTTACATTTTGTAATGTTAACGTCGTATTTGAACTTTGACTCTGTATAGGCTGAATTTCTATTATTATATTACCTAAATTATTGTTAAAACTATTAATTCTGTCATATTTAGCAAAAATGATGGCGCCATCGTTTGTATTAGCGTTTGTGCTACTACTTAAAACAAATAATGTCTGTGTGTCATTGTAAGATATTTCTCCTTCCAGTTTTTTATCAAATGCAGAAAGATTGATGTTTTTTCTTTTGTTAATACTGTTATTAAATTTAAAAAATAATTCAATACTCCAGTCATTTTTTCCTATTCCATTTTCCAATGCATTATCTGAAGAATTAGGGAGTAAATTCTGTTTGTTTATTTTAGATCTAATATCTAATATTTCAAGTAAAAGTTTATTTTCAGAAATACCTTCATTTACTTGAAATGTTGGGGCTCCTGATATATTGTGTCTATTTGAGAAATTAACAGTGAATGTTTGCAAAGAATTTAATTTATAATTATTTTCTTGTGTTATTGTATTGTTTTGTGAATATTCTTTAATATCAATAAATTTTGTGTAATCGATACCAAAAGAATTAAAGCAAGATTCAATGCTTTTAATTGTTCCTTTTGATGTTAAAAAGTCTCTTGTATTAATTAGAAATCTTTGCCAAAGTAGATTTTGTATTTTTCTTATACTCACTTCAGATATGACATCATCAAAATTTAAGTTTTCATTGTTTAGTTTGTTTTTTGTAATAGAAGGTAATACTTCTTTAAAATCAATCCCGTAAATCTTACATAATAGAGGTATTTGCATTGATACTATTGACTTTTTGTTTACAGAATCATAGTCAATATTCATAATTCCTGTTATAGAATTTGTGTATAATTTTAATTTATCAAAAAACTTTGCCCATATTAAAACAATGTTTACTAAGTCTGTATTTGCAGGAACTTTAGGAGTTATGTTACTAGTCGTGAAAATTAAATTATTATCTTCTATTTGATTGTGACTAGAATAATTCGACGTATTACTATAAACAGGAAGATTTTGGAAATTTGACGAGTCTAAGAAGTAATGTCTAGGCATTAATTTAAAAATCAAATTAGGATTACTTAAATCATATTCCTTCGCTATCTTCATTAAGCTTTCTCTTGCATTACTAATATTTGTATAAGAAGAATTTAAAACAGGCGAGTCGATAAGCTTTTCTAACTTTAAAGGAGTATTTAAGTTCACCTTGTGACCTGTAGTATTGCTTAAGACAGTAGGCGAACTTGATAAATTGTTATAGCTTATTCCATGAATTCTGTTTCCGCTATAGTCAATAGACAAACAACTGTTCGTATAACTCCCAGAAGGTTCATTGAATCGCAGATAAAGTCTTAATCCTTTTCGGGAAAAGACGTTTCTATGCATATCTTTTTTAACATCTCGAGCACTTCTTAACTTAAAGTACATTTTAAAGTCATCAATTCCGCAAGTAGAATTATTAAAACCTGTAAGAGTATTTATTGTGTTATTGTTTTCATCAACGTAAAAGATACCACCTAAAGTTAGAGGAATGTTTTTTCCTTTAAATTCCTTAGGGAAACTTTTATTTGAAATATTGTTTTCAACAAGAATTGTTTCTTTTTTAAATTGTCCGTCTAAGACAAAATCTATTTTCTTTGTTTTTTCAACTGATATTCCAATGTGATGCCACTCATCTAACAAACTGACTTCTAATTGTAATTTATAGTGTGATTTTTCTCCGTTTATAATAACAATAAAGTTTAAAAAATAGTCATCACTATCCTTGCTCAAACTACAGATATAACCGTTTTTAATAACATTGTTATCAAATTGTATTTTTTTAAATACAATTTGATTATTATTATTACTTAAACTGTCACTAGTAGGCATCTTGAGCCAAAATTCAAAAGAAAATCTTTGGGATAAAGGGTTTAGTATTCCAATTTCTCTTTCTTTGGTGTCTTGTAGAACTTTGCCTTGTTCATCAAAAACTGTAACACAACTTTCGCCATCGAATAAAACATAACCTTTAGATTTCGGGTATACTTTTTCTAATATGAAATTAGTGTATCCATCATTCTTGTTAAAATATTTTATATTTTCAAATTCATCTTTATCATAAGGTATATTATGTATTCTATCAAAAGAAAACGTTACTTTATTTACTGCTGAATCGAAAAAAACATGATTTTTTAAATCTCTATAGTCTATATTTCCTAATTGTTGTGTTGTAAAAAGCCCGGAATAGCCGTCAACTCTTTGTAACAATATTGATAAATCTTTTTGAGAAAGCTTATTACTGTCTATTATATTAAATGACTTTATTAGGTCTGTAAGATCATCTGCAGTTTTTTCTGTAAGATTTAACTTGTTGTTTTTATTGATACTTTCAATTGTATCTTGATGTAATCTATCATTTTCGAAAGCCATTAAACTACCCTAACTAAATATTTTTCGTTAAAAATAAATTTATCTGTATTAGTTGTTATATCTTTATATCTAAACTTAAAATTCAATCTCATGTTTTTAAACATTTTTGGAACAAACAAATCAAAAACATATTTTTCACCATCATAAAACATTAATGTTGCATCATCATAATCTACTAAAACTTTGTTAGTTTCTACATCAACAACAGAATATTTTACGCTTCCTATGTTTTCGCTTGGGAGTTGATATGGCACTTTAACTGAGTCATACTCTTTTTTAGTATCAACAAAATATACTTTCAATGAATAAACAGAGTCATTTGCAATCACATCATTTTCATCAATAGATATTACAGTAATTAAGTTTTTAAAATCAACTTCAGATGGTTTTTCGCTAGTATTGAAATTAATATCTTGAGAGTGAACTTGATACTCTATTAATTCATATGCATCATCACTACCACTTCCTATACCAGTTGCAGTAAAAATAGTATTTTCATTATTATTAGCTGCTCCTATTGCTACAAAGCTTGTATTTGTAGACGTGTTTATTTTATAACGTCGACCTATAACAAAACTTCCTGCAGATACAAGATTCTCAGGGTCTTCGTCATCTAACCAGTACCAGTGTGCTTTTGTTTTTAAAACATTATTCTTGATCAAAGGTGATATTGTTGAGCTATATCTATTTAGATTAAATAATGTTTCTTTTATGCCTAATAATGTTGTTCCACTAAAATTTGAAACGCTAGAAGATGAATTATCATTTAATATAGTTACTGTTTCATCACTAGATTTAATTCTAAACTTTAGGTTGCATCTATCATTAGGTTTGTTAAAGTCAACAGTATAATTTCCAGAGTTATTATTATATAAATAGATTTTTTCTTGCTTCCCTAGGAATCTTTCTTTGTTAAAAGAATTAGTGGGAATATGATAAGAAGAATCATTTATTTTAATTTGTAATTGCGGTATTAATTTTTTATTTAATAAATGTCGACTCCCGAATCTTTTTGCGAAGTAAGACTTATTGTTAAAAAGTAAAGAATCAGGAAATTTTATCAAAATACCTTTGTCGTCTGGGTTATCTAGCTCAATTTGTGCTTTAATATATTCAGTTACATCAAGAGATAAGTCTTCATTCCCTAAGGTAAAAGTGTTTAAAGGATCTGGCGTTCCTAAAGATTCTATATCTCCACTTGCGTGTTTTGTAATATAACTAGAAATATTCCAAGTATTGTTTATAGAATTATCATTAATAC
>Ga0098045_1000145_pt1 | contig 30167 bp, 42 predicted proteins | sample 11_taG_FD_77071 | JGI IMG/M metagenome (GOLD analysis project Ga0098045, IMG submission 77071) | Marine viral communities from the Subarctic Pacific Ocean - 11_ETSP_OMZ_AT15265 metaG | ecosystem: Environmental > Aquatic > Marine > Oceanic | place: Pacific Ocean | collected 2015-01-16 | reverse complement strand
AGTTACAAAGTAGTTACAAAGTAATAAGAAATGTTGTAAAATCAACCATTTAGACACTGGGTCCTATTGTTAGTTAATAGGTCTATAATAAATTTCATGTCAAAGAATAAATTTGTATAAATAAAGTTATGAAAACATATAAAGAACTTCTTAGTGAACTCAAGGGTCGCAAACCAAAAGGTGAAGTGGTCTTCGATAAAAAGGTCAAAAGAATCCCTGTCCTAATCACTAAGGAGAAGGGCACTCTGCCTTTTGTTGTGTATATTGATGGCGACCGACTGGACGCTTTCAAATCACAGAAAGATGCAGAAAGGTCTGCTATGAAAGTAATAAAGGAATTAACATAATGAAACTTATTACTGAATACACAGAAAACGAATCTCTTCAATGTCTTATTGAAAAGAAAGAGAACGGTGACAAGAACTATGTCATCGAAGGCGTTTTTGCACAAGCAGACGCAAAGAATCGAAACGGTCGTGTGTATCCTAAAGCTATTATGGAAAAAGCTGTAGGTAAATACGTTACCGAACAAGTTAGCAAGAAGAGAGCCGTGGGTGAGTTAAATCATCCTGAAGGTCCTACGGTTAACTTGGATAAAGTTTCTCACCTCATTACTGACCTCAAATTTGAGGGCAATGATGTGGTAGGAAAGGCACAAATACTGGATACTCCTATGGGCAAGATTGTGAAAGGTCTTCTCGATGGTGGCGTTCAACTAGGCGTGTCAACTCGTGGTATGGGTAGCCTTGAGCAGAAGAACGGCGCAATGGTCGTCAAAGACGACTTTATTCTTAGCACGATTGACATCGTGCAAGACCCATCAGCACCAGATGCATTTGTTAATGGAATCATGGAAGGTGTCGATTGGGTTTGGAATAACGGTGTTCTGAAGGCTCAGGTAATTGAACAAATGGAGACTGAAATTAAACACGCTCCGAAGCCCGTCTTATATGAGACGAGTGTTCGGGAGTTCAAGAATTTCCTCTCGTTACTTAAATCTAGTATGTAAGGAGTCTGATATGACTGAAGAAGTAAGAGTCGAAGAAGAACTCCACGATGAAGTAGCAACGGAAATCGTGGATGAAACTCTCGACACAGACGACTCACTTGAAGAAGCAGCCGCTCTGCCTAAAGGTGGTGACGCTAAGTCGGTTAAAACTGTAACCGAACCAGAAAGCGTTGCCTCTGTAGACAAAGCCGCTGGTGCAACTAAGCAAGCACCAGCACCAGGCGGTGTTGCCAATCAAGGTGAGAAAAGACCAAAAACAAAAGCAGGTATGATTAATGCAATGTTCACCAAAATGAGTGGTATGTCTAAAGCAGAAATGCAAGGCGTGTATGACTCATACATAAAGAACGAATCGGTAGACATGGAAGAAGATGAAGTCATCGCTGAAACCAGTGTTGACACTACTGCCGAACTTGATGCATTGGTCGAGTCTGAGGCTACATTGAGCGATGAGTTCAAAGCCAAAACTGCTGTATTGTTTGAAACTGCTGTTAAGACAAAAATCTCGGAAGAGGTTGAGCGTCTTGAAGAACAGTATAAAGACGAACTTGCTCAAGAAATCTCTGAAACTAAATCTGAGATGATTGAAAAAGTTGACGGCTACCTCAACTACGTTGTTGAGACTTGGATGGAAGAGAATAAATTGGCTATTCAGAGCGGTCTTCGCACTGAAATCGCTGAGACATTCATGACTAATTTGAAAGACCTGTTTACAGAGTCTTACATTGAGGTTCCAGAATCCAAAGTCGACCTAGTTGATGAACTTTCTGAATCAGTTGCAGAACTTGAGTCTAAACTCAACGAAACAACTCAGAAAATTATCGACACCAACGAACAACTGGAAGATTACAAACGCGAATCGATTATTCGTGAAGCGTCTCGTGACCTTGCAGACACTCAAGTAGAAAAACTGAAGTCACTCGTTGAAGATGTGGACTTTGACAGCGAAGAAAAATTTGCTGAAAAAGTTGCAACTATCAAAGAATCATATTTCAGTAAAAAAGTAATCGCTGAAGAAGAAGTTCATGGCGAAAATGTGGATGACACAGTTGAAGTCTCTGCTGACATGGACAGATATATTCAAGCAATCCGTAAAACAGCTCCAAGAGTATAAGGAATTAATAAAATGCAACAATCTTATGACCAACTTGTAGAAAAGTGGAGTCCAGTATTGAACGAAGGTGAGCAAATTCAAGACCCTCATCGTCGTGCAGTAACTGCCGCTATTCTCGAAAACCAAGAAAAGGCTCTTCGTGAAGATGCCGCCGCTATGGGTAACTTCATCACTGAAGCCGCTCCTGGCAACAACACCTCTGGTGTAACTAACTTCGACCCAGTATTGATTTCGCTGGTTCGTCGTGCAATGCCAAACCTGCTTGCATATGATATCTGCGGCGTTCAGCCAATGAATGGTCCAACTGGACTTATCTTTGCAATGAAAGCCCGTTACGGTGCAGGTTCAACTTCGAACCGTGAAGCCCTGTTCAACGAAGCCGAGACACAGTTCTCTGGTGACAGTTCAGGTACCCACGACTCAGACAATCCATCAGGCTTCAACGATGACTCCGATGGTATTGACTCTGCTGGTGCCCGCACAACCGACATCTTTGCTGGCGCAATGCCAACAGCCGATGCCGAAGCACTTGGCACAACAACTTCTACATTTAACGAAATGGGTTTCACCATTGAGCGTCAAACTGTAACTGCCAAAAGCCGTGCGCTGAAAGCAGAATACAGCTTGGAACTGGCTCAGGACTTGAAAGCCATTCATGGTCTGGACGCTGAAACTGAGTTGGCAAACATTTTGTCTGCTGAGATTCTGGCTGAAATCAACCGTGAAGTTGTCCGCACAGTCAACACACAAGCTAAAACAGGTGCCCAGCAAAGCAACGTTGCTCAAGCTGGTATCTTTAACCTGTCAAGCGATGCTGATGGTCGTTGGTCTGCTGAGAAGTTTAAAGGTCTGACGGTTCAAATCGACCGTGAAGCCAACGTAATTGCAAAAGAAACACGCCGCGGTAAAGGTAACTTTATCCTGTGTTCTTCTGACGTTGCTACAGCCCTGGCTGCTTCTGGTTCTTTGGACTACAGCCCAGCATTGTCAAGCAATCTGCAAGTAGACGACACAGGCAACACCTTCGCTGGTGTGCTTAACGGTCGCACTCGCGTATACATCGACCCATATGCAAACACTGACTATGTAACTGTTGGTTACAAAGGCACAAACGCATATGACGCTGGTGTGTTCTATTGCCCATATGTTCCACTGCAAATGGTGAAAGCCGTTTCAGAAAGTTCATTCCAACCAAAAATTGGCTTTAAAACTCGTTACGGCATGGCTGCAAATCCATTCGTTACTGGTGCTATTGCTAATGGTGGTCTCGGTACTGTTAAACAGAACCAATACTACCGTGTATTTGGTGTTAAGAACATTCTTACCTAAGGGTAACAAAAATAAGAGTAGGGTTAACCTACCTCAAATTTTTAGAGAGAGTCTTCGGACTCTCTCTTTTTTTTATTCTTTTTTTGAAAAAAAGACTTGACAATCTCTTCTAGATGTTGTAATGTAAAGTATAACTTAGAGAAAGAGAGAGAGAGAATGGCATACGGACTAGACTATGATAATAGACCTACTTGCTTGAACTATGGTTGTAATCAACCTGTAGCAAATGGTGGTTCTCGTTGGCGTCCTTTTTGCTGGAGGTGTCATAAAAATTGTCATGATGTTTCAGTAGAACTAAAGGAAGGTGTTACTCCTTTTAAGACTGGAAAATGTTCAAATGCAGATGGTCATCTAGGTTTTAACTGTCCTATGGATTATGACAAAGCACCATGGGCAATAGGTCTTACACAAGTTGACCATGTTAATGGTAATTTATATGATAATACACCTGAGAATTGCTCAGAATTATGTGAGACTTGTCATAAAAACAAAGGCAGAATATCGGGTGATTTTAGAAAACAACATAAAAAAAAGTTAAAAAAAAGACTTGACAAAGTATGAATAATGTCGTAATGTAAGATATAGTCAAGAGAAAGGAAATGATTATGTATTTGGTAAAAGAGAAAAAGAGTGGTCGGATTCTTGCTGGTTTGTTCGAAGCAATTGAGAGCGAACAAGAAGCCAAGGGTGCGGCTGACTACTTCATCGAGAAGGGTTTTGTTGAAGAAGTTATTATTGAAAACATTGAAGAAAACGCTTGACATTCTCTGTTGAATATCGTAATGTAAGATATAAGTTAATGAAAGGACTTGTTATGAAATATGAAGTAAATATCACTGGTAAAGCGAAAGACACTATCGTCTTTGAGACTGCAAAAGAAGCAGTAAAGTTTGTTCTCACTGAACTACACGATGTTGGGTTCACTGTAGACGGTCGGACTTACGAAGAGAAGTTCGAAGAAATCACTTGGGTTGGTAAAGGAGCAGTAATCAATGCCTAAACTTGGAAAGTATTTTGTTGAAGTCGATGTCTCTCTGACTGGCGGGGAAGTGGCTGGTTACCACTTCCCCTATAAAGAAGACCGTGATGCCCGTGTAGAGGCATTGGTCGAAGAGTTTGGTATTGAAGTAATTAACGCGATTGGAGATTATCAATGACACATATGTATTATGCTGATTTAGAAGTAACCTATAAAGATGGTTCTATTGGAGCCAAACGCTTCGAAGCAATCACTATGGAGTCTGCACAGAAACAAGCAGATGAAAAACTTCGTGAAGTTATCGCAACATCTAAGTTTGCAAAGCAGACTGATGCTGATGATACGTTTCAAGTCGTGAAGCACAAAGTTGTATCGGGGCGGATTGATGTCTAATTGTCCTCGTTTATTTGATTATCCTCGTTTGATTAAGAATGCAGAGAAGGCGTATAATAACGCCAACACTGTATGGGCAAGAAAATACTGGCTGGAAGTGATAACAAAACTTTCACAGAATATCGATAGTCATTAAAACTCTTATAAATAGCACTATAGGAGTTTAAAATGCCCATTGATACAACGCAGATTAATACACAAGTTCTTGATGAAGAGTTGACAGATAATATAAACTATCTTCAGCCGTCTGGCTTTAGAGTGTTGATTGACAGAACCAAGTATCCAAATCTTGAGTTCTTTGCTCAATCTGTTCAGCACCCTGGTGCAAATCTCAACCCCGTAGAACTTCCTGTTCGTCGTATTACGTCTGTCCCTCTTGCTGGTGACAAAATGACTTTTACTGAACTATCTTTCACACTTCTTGTTGACGAAGATATGAAAGGTTATCAAGAAATGTATGATTGGATGGTTCGTATTGTAAATGATGGTGCTGTTTCTGCTGGTGAGAGAGGCACCAAGAAGCCAACATATGCTGACATCACATTGTCTATTCTTTCTAGTCACAACAACACAACAAAGAAAATTCGTTATCTAGATTGTATGCCAACAAATCTTGGCGGTATTCAGTTTCAGTCAACGGCAGGTGATACAACATTCCTGACATTTGACGCATCATTCAGGTTCTCTCAGTTCGAAATTGTTTGACTTTTACTGTAAAGTTTGATATAATTATATAATGATTGATTTAGAAAGCATCCTTGCGGAGTGGAAAGAAGACTCCGAAATCTCAAAGCATCAACTCGATGAAACTTCTCGTGTGACTCCAGCGTTGCACTCGAAGTATCTTGAGTATCATGCTTTGACAAAACTTCGTCTCAAGAAAGCAGAATTTGCACAGAAGTCTCTGTTGAAAGACAAGTGGCTCTACTACAATGGTAAGATGGACGAAGATACTCTCAAAACAAAGGGTTGGCATCCTGACCCATTCAATGGACTTAAAGTTCTGAAGGGTGAGATGGAACACTACTATGATAGTGACCCAGAAATACAGGAGTCCGAGATGCGTATACAGTATCTAAAAACTGTCATTGAGACTTTAGAACAGATTATCTCTAATCTTACATGGCGTCATCAGACAATTGGTAACATGATTCGCTGGAGACAATTTGAGTCTGGTATGTAAGGCATACATAGATGCATGACTTTACCTAATACCATTACTGTTGGTCTTAAAGACCACTCTATGATGCTCATTGATTGTGAGATACATCAGTTACCAGAATTGAGAGAATACTTTTCATTCTTTGCTCCTGGTTACAAATGGATGCCGATGTATAAGGCACGTAAATGGGACGGCAAAATCAAACTCTTCAATCAAGTCACTCGTGAACTGAACGTTGGTCTGTATGAGCATCTGAAGAAGTTCTGTCAAGATAGAATGTATCCGTTGCAACTGCAAGAAACTGAGTTCGGACATCCTGCAAAAAAGAACCACGTTCAGCATCAGAACCTCGTCAAGTTTCAAAGCGACCTGAAGATGCCATATGAGTTGCGTGACTATCAGTATGATGCTGTGACTCACGGCATTGAGAACAAACGTGCTGTGTTGTTGTCACCTACAGGTTCAGGTAAATCGTTTATCATCTACAATCTACTTCGTTGGTATATGGACAACTATGATAAACAGATACTCATTGTTGTTCCTACTACAAGTCTAGTCGAACAGATGTATAAAGACTTTGCAGACTACGGCTTTGACGTAGAGGCTGAGTGTCATAAGATTTACTCTGGTAAAGATAAGACGACAGACAAACAGATTATCATCTCGACATGGCAGTCAATCTATAAGTTTCCCAAAGAGTGGTTTGAGAATATCGGCTGTGTGTTTGGAGATGAAGTGCATCTCTTCAAAGCAAAGTCGTTGTCTGGTATTATGAACAAATGCGTCAACGCTGAGTATCGCTTTGGAACGACAGGCACACTTGATGGCACAGAGACAAACAAACTTGTGCTTGAGGGACTATTTGGACCTACAAAGCGCGTCACTATGACACGAGATTTGCAAGAGAAAGGAACACTTGCAAAACTAAATATCTCTGTCTTACTATTACGATATCATAACGATGTCTGTCATAAATTGAAAGACGCAACATATCAAGAAGAGATAGATTACATTGTCACAAATGAGAAGCGCAATCGCCTCATCACAAACCTTGCTCTTGACCAAACTGGGAACAGTCTGGTATTATTTCAGTTTGTGGAGAAGCATGGCAAACCATTATATGATATGATTAAAGACAGAGCAGGCGACAGACCCGTATACTATGTGTCGGGTGAAGTCGATGCATCTGACAGAGAACAGATTCGTGGAATCGTGGAGAAACAAAAGAATGCTATCATCGTCGCATCACTTGGCACTTTTAGCACAGGCATCAACATTAGGAATCTGCATAACATTGTCTTTGCTAGTCCTTCTAAGTCTCAGGTTAAAGTCCTGCAATCAATAGGTCGTGGTCTACGTCAGAGCGATGATGGCTCGACAACACAACTCTATGACATTGCAGACGACTTACATATCAAGTCGCATAAGAACTTTACTCTACGTCACAGTGCAGAAAGAATTAAGATATATACTAAAGAACAGTTTCCTTACAAGATACATCAGGTTAATCTAAAATGAAGCACGGACTTATGTTCGGAGGATTCTACCCTAGACTTGGTAATGTAATGTTTGGGGTTCCAGGATACGAAACAAACGGAACAGGTAACGCATACAAGAGTGATTACTTCGAAGAGATTGCTTCGATGGCACTCTTTCGCTCGTTTGGTAATCATAAAATTGCAACATATCTTCGTAAGAGTAATTGGGACATTGAGTGTCTTGATTATACGACAGAATTTGACTGGGATGAAATTGCAGAGTATATTGACTCACGCATCACCGAAGATACAGTCTTCTGTGGTTGGAGTGTTGTGTTTACTCTCGCAGGGACTTCTGCTAGTCATGTCAATAGAATTATCGCTTATATTCGTGAGCATTATCCTCATGTAATTCATATTGCAGGTGGATGGTATGGTAGAGCATTACAGGACATTGATTGCGATTACTGGATTATGGGTAATGGTGAATTTGCAATCGAAGCCATTCTGAAGAAGCACACAGGCTATGCAGATGAGATTGAACATCTTCATCCTGTAACAAACATCAATGGCAAAAAGGGTTATGTCATCGATGCAGTTCATAGTAAATGTCACCAGTGCTTTCCAAAACCTGATGCGAACATATCTTACGAAGAACGTGATGGTATTCAGCCATACGAATGTCTGTCAATGGAACTATCACGCGGCTGTAGATTTGCGTGTAAGTATTGCATGTATCCACTTATTGGCATGAAAGAAGATACGACCCGAGACCCGGTATCACTCTATAATGAAATGATGGAGAACTACCAGAGATGGGGCGTAGAAAATTATTATCTATCTGATGATACAGTAAACGACCGACCAGAGAAGATGGTGATGCTTGGCGAAGTCGCAAGAAAACTTCCGTTTCAACCATTTCTTGGTGGTTACGCTAGACTTGATTTGATAATCAATCATGGTCGTGAGTTTGGTCCGTATGGTAAGTATGAAATCTGGGACCATATGATTGAAGCTGGCTTCACAGCACATCACTATGGTATCGAGACATTTAATCATGATGCTGGCAAGATTATCGGTAAAGGTATGCATCCCGATAAAGTCAAAGATGGAATGCTAGAGATTGAAGAATACTTTACGAAGCGGGCGCCAACTGCTTATTCGGGCGGTTCTACATTCATTGCAGGTCTAGAGAAAGAAAGTATTGAAAGTTTGCATGAGACTCAAGAATGGGTTAATAAACACTGGACAGTTCAAAGAATTGGTATGGGCGTTCTTGATATTAATCACTGTGGTCACAGCGACTTTGAAAAGTTTGACTTATCTAATATGTCAGGTAAACTTGTGAGTGGTCGTGAAGTAGAAAGATATAGTCAATCAAATTATAAGTTCTATTCTAAAGATGATATTGACCATATGTTCTTCACAGACGAACTAAAGTATTTCTTCCATCTTAACAAGAAGTTTAGAAACAGAGACTATCTAACAGATGGAACAATCTGGAGGCATCCGTCTGATGACTATGACATGATTGATGCCGTTGAGTTCACTCAACAGTTTATCGGAAGCAGGGATGATATGGGTATTACAGGCGAGACTTGTTTCCGTATGCACATGCCACTTTTGGTAGACTGGGGTAAAAAACGTGACACTGAGATGAAGAAGTATTTTCAGCGATATCCAAAAAAGAAAAATCCACGACCAGTTGTAAGTCATATTAAAAAATATAAAGAGTTTAAACTAAGTCAAGAGTGGGCGCCAGAGAACTATGTCTAATAAACACGGTCTCTTTTTTGGTGGTTTCTATCCCAAACTAGGTAATGTCGCATTTGGCCTTTCGGATACACAAGCAACAGGTAATCCCTATCAAGGTGATATTCTAGAAGAACAGGCTTCTATGATATATCACCGCGGAACTGGTAATCACAAACTTGCAACTTATTTTCGAAAGAAGAACTGGGATTGTGAAGTTCTAGATTATATGACCGAGTTCGACTGGGATGAGATTATAGATTACATCGATACGCGAATAACAAAAGATACAGTCTTCTGCGGCTGGAGTGTAGTATTCTCAATGACTGATGGTGTTCCTCAGTATGTCAACAAAGTAATTCAATATATCAGAGACAAGCATCCTCATGTAATTCATATCGCGGGTGGATGGTATGGTCGCTCATTGCGAGATATTGATTGCGACTACTGGGTTCTAGGCAATGCTGAATTTGCAATGGAAGCCATTCTGAATAAACATACTGGTTACTCTGACGAGATTGAGCATATTCACAAAGTAACAAATGTGAATGGTAAAGAAGGCTATCTGATAGACGCAGTTCATACTCATAAGTGTTATCCTAAAAGAGACGCAAACATCTCGTATGAAGAGCGTGACTACATTCAACCATATGAGTATCTTGTGCTTGAACTATCGAGAGGTTGTCGCTTTACATGTAAGTTCTGTATGTATCCATTGATTGGTATGAAAGAAGATACGACTCGTGAAGAGACTTCGCTTCACACAGAGATGATGGAGAATTATGAGAGATGGGGCATTCAGAATTATTATCTGTCTGACGACACTGTAAACGACCGACCAGAGAAGATGGAAATGATAGCAAAGGTAGCACGAAAGTTACCGTTCCAGCCATTTCTCGGCGGCTATGCAAGGTTTGACATGCTTGTGACACACGGCAAAGAAACTTGGGACCACATGATTGAAGCGGGATTTACTGCTCATCATTATGGTCTAGAGACATTCAATCACAAAGCAGGTAAGATTATTGGTAAAGGTATGCATCCCAATAAAGTGAAAGACAAGTTACTTGAAGTGCAAGAATACTTTATGGAGAAAGCACCAACAGCATATTGTGGCTCGTCAACATTCATTACAGGTCTTGAAGAAGAAAGTATGGACAGTCTAGACGATACAGCAGACTGGCTAAATAAAAACTGGATTCATCAGCGAGTTGGTATGGGAACTCTTGATATCAATCCAGCAAAGAACAATGACTTCGAGAAGTTTGACTTATCAAACATGGGTGGCACTCTCGCATCAGGTCGTGAAGTAGAAAGATATGGCAAGTCAGAATATTACTTCTATACCAAAGAAGAGATACAACACATGTTTCTCGACAAAGGAACTAAATTCTGGTTCAGCATGAATCGAAGATTTAGAAACAGAGATTATCTAAACGATGGAACTCTATGGAGACATCCATCTGACGAATACGATATGATTGATGTCATTGAATGGGGCGGTGAATTTTTAAGACAACGAGCAGATTTAGGAGCGCAGACAGAAACATGCTTTCGTATTCATGTACCACTTGCTACAGACTATGGTAAGAATCGTGACACAGAGATTAGAAAGTATTTTCACAATAATCCTAAGAAGAAAGACCATAAACCAATCATTAAGCACATCGCTAAATACAAGAAGATGAAACTAGAACAAGACTGGAGAAAAGGTCGTGAGTAATCAATATGAATTAAGACAGTTTAAACTGGCAAGTGGTGAAGAGATTGTTTGCGAGATTGTTCAATGGCATAACGAAGAAGAACTCGAACTTGTTATTCGAAAACCAATGAGACTCTCTTTGGGTGAAATGGAAACAGGTGTTCGTTATTATGCATTTCGACCATGGCTGGTCTATGCCGAGAATCCTGATGAGTTCGTTATTCTAAATGGTCAGCACGTTGTAGGTATTGTTGAACCAGCACCGCCGTTAGTGAAGCAATGGAAGGAAGCAGTTGACGAAATGGCTTTATCATATGATGAGCGCATGAAAGAACACGAAGAAACGACTGGCGAAAAAACACAGACGATGACAGAGAAGATGCAAGAGTTTCTGAAACAAGCCTCTAAAGAAGAAAAAGAAGTTCTCTCTCAAATGGAGGGTGATAGTGGAGATAACAATATTCTAAAGTTTGACCCAGGCAAGAGGACTATACATTGATACTTGATTATTCAGCAGGACCTGAATGTATTGTTCATACAACAGTAGATTGTCCAAATGACGATTTCTTGATTATGGTTATCGATAAGTGGGGACATAAACCAAATCCCGACAAACAGAGCATTGCGACTCATGATAGACTTCACGAAAATTTCGAGCAGACACAACCTATTGTCGAAGCCGCAGAAGCACTCACTAAGCAATGGGGCAAAGAATTCTATGCGGCTCAAGAGAACTACTGTAAGCAGTTTACGCCACTTGATGTTCTTCAAGTAAAATTAACAAGCATGTGGGGCTTTCATATCTATCCAGGCGAAGGTCTAGGAAAGCATGAACATTGGCCGGCAGACTTCGTGTTCGCATATTACTTTGACGATTGTGACCCACTATACTTTGCTGAACTTGACCACTACATATATCCAAAAGCAGGCGATATGTATCTGTGGCGCGGACATTTAAATCACGAGGCAGATAATCCTACGACACACAGATACTTAGTTTCAGGCTCATTGAACTTCGATAAGTCTTTTGCTACAGGACATAAAGTGTCTAATCAAAACGATTTCTTTCCTAAGAAGTTTCTAAACGATAAGTCTATTGTATAATGTTTTATAATTGTAATGAAAAAGAACTGATTTTAAAAGAGAATGTCAATCTCTATGACGATGATGCGTTGATTGTTCTTCTAGATAATATTTCTTGTAATGTGAAGAAGAACCCTAAATTTGGTAACAATCACATCACAAATGACGACTTGCACATAGCACATGCATCTACGACCAAGAGTGTTTGTGATGCCGCAGTTGAGATGGGACATAAGTGGCTTGAGACTTACTTCAAGCACTGGGAAGATTCTGGTCATGCTGTCGTCAATAAGATTGAGAATGTTCCGCCATATGCAAATCGTGAAGGTAGTAAACTTGCTGTTCATAAACTGTGGGGTTATAAGATTGTAGATGGCTTTGAAGGTGTGCCTCATAATCATTGGCCGCACATGCTGACTTTCGTTTATTATATGGATGCGTCAGACCCTATCTATTTCCCATATCTTGACCTTGAGGTAAAACCTGAACCAGGACTCATGCTTATGTTCCGAGGCAATGTATTTCATCAAGTAAAGGTCGCTACGAGTAACACTAGATATGTATTAGCAGGAAGTCTTCAGTATGTGGCATGAATCTAAATTTGATGAACTGGTTATGATTGACCATATCTCTGAGGATGATATTGATAACGAACATCTGATGGCAATCATTGACAGATATGCAAATTCAGTTGGCAACTCTACAGCATATACAACACACGAAAGAATGTATAAGAACTTTCCTGAAACAAAGCCAATTCATGACAAAGCACTTGAGATGGCGAGAGAGTATGTTCGCACATATGTTCAGAATGACAGAAGGGCTTTGGGTTTTAATAATTGTGATGAGTTCTATATGACTGAGATGTGGGGTTATAAAATTTTAGGCGACAATCACGATGCAAGAACGCACACTCACTGGCCGCACTTTCTCTCATTTGTCTATTATATGGATGCAGTTGACCCTTTAGTGTTCAACGATATGGATAATTACAGTGTATATCCCGAACGAGGTATGATTGTCATGTTTCCTGGATACACAAAGCATACAGCCAAGACAAGTGACATTAGATATGGATTTGCAGGTAGTGTAGATGCAATAATTCCAGACAGAAATGTTACTGACGATAAGAACGACAGATACTTTCAAACTAAATATGCTACGACATTCAATCCTAAATCATGGTTGTATGTCGATGGTATTCAAGGAAAGAAAAAGTAGTATTCTACCTGCCCTCAAAGAACTCTTTAATTATATCATGGATTTCATAATATGTCAAGCACTAATTTAAAAAAAGGTTTAACCTGTTCAGCATTCGATTTATTTCATGCAGGACATGTAGCAATGCTCGAAGAAGCCAAGAAGCAATGTGACTATCTCATTGCGGCTCTTCAAACAAATCCGCAGATTGATAGACCAGAAAAGAACGCACCACTCCAGTCGGTAGTAGAGCGATATATACAACTGAGCGGATGTAAATATATCGATGAGATTATTCCATACGAGACAGAAGAAGATTTACTAGACTTGATGCAGTTGTTAGACTTCAATGTTCGTATCATCGGTGACGAGTATCGTGAAAAAGATTATACAGGAAAGCAGTATTGTCTTGACAATGGCATTGAAATATATTATAATAGTAGACATCATCGGTTTGCAAGCAGTCAACTGAGAAACAAAATGAAAGTTAGTGATGAGTAAAATAAAACCACAAGATAAACCACACTATGTAAATAATGCACAGTTCTCGCAAGCAATTGTAGACTATGTAGTAGTATTGAATGAAGCCAAGAAGACACAGGAGCCGTTGCCTAAAGTGCCTGATTATATCGCTATGTGTTTCCTTAAGATTTGTGAAGGACTCTCCCACAAGTCTAATTTCGTGCGCTATTCGTATCGTGACGAGATGGTAATGGATGCTGTTGAGAACTGTCTGAAAGCTGTAGAGAACTATGATATCGAAGCGGCGACACGCACAGGGAAACCAAATGCGTTTGCATACTTCACACAGATTTCGTGGTATGCATTTCTACGCCGCATCGAGCGTGAGAAGAAGCAACAAGATATTAAGATGAGATATATTGAGCAGTCAGGCATTGAGAACTTTCTTGATAATGAACTCGGCGATGCACAGTCTGCAAATGTCGCGGCAGCCTTTGTTGACTCGCTTCGCTCTAAGATTGATGAAGTCAAAGAGAAAGACTCCTTCTGGAAAGAGGTTGTCAAGAAAGAACGCAAACGTCGAGCAGTCAATGTTGACTCTGACTTGAGTGATTTTATCTCTTGACTTTTTACTGGAATTGTGGTATAATAAAAGAATGAAAAATTTATCATATCATGGAAAAACTGTAGAACAAGCACAATGGGTCGTAGACAATTATGATACACCTGAGAAGCGTGAGTTCTATAAAGATAATAAAACAATTCAAGCATGGATAGAAGATAGCCGAAGTATCATTGAGGCGAGGAGACTGGATTACTAATGGACAAAGCAAAACAAACTCAAATTCGTAAATTGCGTAAGAAGGCAATCAAACTACAGAATAATAGTCCGTCAAAACTTACTATGGCAGAAGCCATGCGTAGAGCAAAGACTCCGGATAACGTCTAATGCTAGTTGCCATTTTAAACGATACCCATTGTGGTATCCGCAATTCTTCTGACATCTTTATGGACTACCAAGAACGCTTCTACTCTGAGGTGTTCTTTCCATATCTGTTAGAGAATGACATCAAACACATTCTGCACTTGGGTGATTATTACGACAATCGTAAGACAATCAACTTCAAGTCACTACATCACAATCGTAAAATCTTTCTTGAGCCTATGCGTAAGCATGGTATTACCATGGATATTATTCCTGGTAATCATGATGTATACTACAAGAACACCAACGAACTCAATGCACTGAAAGAGTTGCAGGGTCACTATATGAATGAGGTCAACCTTATTCTTGAACCAAGAGTTGTTGACTACGATGGCATGAAGATGGGTCTTGTCCCGTGGATTAATGACGAGAACGAGAAAGAGTCCTTAGAGTTTATTAACAACTGTAAGGTCGATGTCATTGGCGCTCACCTTGAACTCGCTGGCTTTGAAATGCAACGTGGTATGCCTTGTCATGATGGAATGTCTCCTGACTTGTTCTCTCGTTTCGAGATGGTATTATCTGGTCATTTTCATGCTAAGTCTCATATGGGCAATGTTCATTATCTTGGTAGTCAGATGGAGTTCTTTTGGAACGATTGTAATGACCCAAAATATTTTCATGTGCTAGATACTGAGACTCGTGAGATTACAGCAGTTAGAAATCCAATCACTATTTACGAGAAGATTTATTACGACCATGATAACATGAATAAGTTCCAAGACTTATCTTATCTTGATAATAAGTTCGTCAAAGTAATTGTGAACAACAAGGGTGACCACTACGAGTTCGAGCGTTTCATCGACCGTGTGCAAGCACAGAGAATACACGAACTCAAGATTGCAGAAGACTTCAAAGAGTTTATTGGAGAGAATGTCGGTGATGAACAGATTTCACTTGACGATACAGAGACAATCGTGTATAACTATATAGATGCAGTGAATACAGACTTAGATAAAGACCGCATCAAGCATGAGGTCTCTGAGTTGATGATAGAAGCGCAAACGATGGAGATTGTATAATGGGATTAGGATTTGATGATGGCTTTGCGCCCAAGGAAGGTTTCTGGGAGCATGTATGTCCAGTGCATGGCGGCAAGATTGGATTTGAGAAAGGTGTTGAGTGTGATTGGTGTGGAGCAGTAGAGGACGAAGAAACTGCTTGACTTCACCGTTTATATTTGATATAATGACTACATGATTTATTTCGAAAAACTTAGATTTAAAAACTTCTTATCGACAGGTAATAACTTTACCGAGATTAGTTTTGAAGAAACTCCGACAACTCTGATTGTCGGCAGTAACGGTGCGGGTAAATCTACCATGTTAGACGCTCTCTCCTTTGGTCTATTTGGTAAACCGCACCGTAAGATATCGAAGACTCAACTGGTGAATACTATCAATGGTAAGGGTACCTTGGTAGAGGTTGAGTTTCGTATCGGTTCAAAAAAGTATAAAGTTATCCGTGGTATCAAACCTAATAAGTTTGAAATCTGGATTGACGGCAATCTTATGAACCAAGACTCTCATGCAAAAGATTATCAGTCTACGCTTGAGAAAAACATCGTTAAGTTGAACCACAAATCTTTTCATCAGATTGTGGTCTTGGGGTCTTCATCCTTCGTGCCATTCATGCAACTCTCCTCTCAAGCAAGGCGTGAAGTGATTGAAGACCTACTTGACATCAACATGTTCAGTAAAATGAATGGACTGTTGAAAGAGCGAATGTCTATACTCAAAGACAAGATGAGTGATAACGGTCATCAGTTGAGTATGGTTGAAACCAAAATCAATGCACAGAAGAAGTATCTCCGAGACCTGAGTTCAATAACCGCACAAGCGAAAAAAGAAAAACTCGACACTATCAAATCTTTGCAGGAAGACATTCGTATCTTGAACGAGAAGAATGAGGAACTGACAAATGAAATCACTGAGAAATCCCCAAGTATCAACGAGGGAGCAACTAAGGTATCTTCAGATATTACCTCCATTGACAAATACATGGCGCAGTTCAAAACGCAACAAAAAGAAGTTGTCAAGCAGGCGAAGTTTTTCGAAGAGAACGATACGTGTCCAACGTGTGAACAAGACATTGATGAGACAACGAAGAACTATCATCTCGAATCGTGTAAGACTAAAGCAGGTACAATCAAGACAGCCCTTGAGATGGGCAAAATGCAAAGAGAAACTCTAATCACGCAACAAGAAGAGTTGCAGACAAAGATGGAAAGTATACGGGAGTGGCAATCAAAGGTCAATGCTAACACTCAAGAGATTGGGTCAATTAACAGAACCATGGATGTCATTAACGCTGAACTCACTGTATTGTCTGAACAGAGAGGTGACCTCAGTGAAGCGAATACTGAACTGGAAACACTCCGTGTAGAGAAAGAGGGACTGCAAGACGAGAAGTATAGGCTAACTGAGCAGAACAATTATAATGTCGTCAAGAGTGAACTACTCAAAGATACTGGTATTAAGACTAAGATTATCAAGCAGTATCTTCCAGTCATCAACAAACTGACTAATGAGTATCTACAGATTCTGGACTTCTTTGTCCACTTCAATCTCGACGAAAGTTTCAGTGAGACTATTCGCTCACGCCATCGTGATGCATTCTCATACGACTCATTCTCTGAGGGTGAGAAGCAACGCATTGACTTGTCATTACTATTCACTTGGCGTCAGATTGCTAAGATGAAGAATAGTGTTGCTACCAATCTTCTTATACTTGACGAGACATTTGACTCGTCACTCGATGAAGAAGGTATTGAGAACCTGATGAAGATTATCTCAAGTGTCGCCGAAGACACTAATGTCTTTATTATCTCGCATAAGTCTGAACTCGAAGATGTAGCCTTTGCTCGTAAGATTGAGTTCACAAAAGAAAAGAACTTTAGTAAAATAAAGGCTTGACTTTAACCGCACATTGTGTTATCATACATTTATAAGTTTAGAAAAGGATTATATCATGCAACTTACAGATACTACAATCAACGTATTGAGGAACTATGCCTCAATCAACCCGAACATTGTGTTCAACGAAGGCAATACTCTCAAGACTATTTCAGTCGCCCGTAACGTCTTGTCTACAACAGAATTACATGAAGCATTCCCTCAGAAGTTTGGCATCTATGACTTGAACGAGTTTCTGAATGTCATCAATCTTGTCGATGAGCCTCGTCTCAAGTTCGAGAAAGATTATGTTGTTGTTACTGACAAGACTGGTCGCTCTGCTGTTAAGTATCACTTCTCGGATCCTGAGATGCTGACATCGCCAGGTAATGCTATCAACATGCCTGAAGCTGAAGTTAAATTTACGCTAGATAGTGCTACACTTGATAAAGTGAAGAAAGCCGCGTCTGCTCTTGGTCATGACGAGATTGCGATTACACCTACTCAAGGTGCTGTAAAAATCTCTGTTGTTGATAGTGAAGATGCGACATCAAATACATTCTCGATTGATGTTGAGGGTGTCTATCCAGAAGGAGTTGACTTTAACTTTATTCTGAACGTGAACAATATTAAAGTTGTGAGCGAAGACTACGATGTTGAAATTTCATCTAAACTAATTTCACACTTTAAAGGTAAACAATCTACTATTGAATATTTCATCGCTGTAGAAAAATCATCAACTTACGGAGCATAATATTATGGCTAAAGCTGAAAAAGAAGAAGACCACACCGCAATTTATGAACTTGGCAATCGCGTTGCTCGTTCAACTGTGGCTGTTATTGATACTGTCGTTCAACGCGGCGGCTTCAAAGGAGAAGAACTATCGACAATTGGTCAACTTCGTGACCAGGCTGTTCAGATTGTTCAAATCTGCGAAGAGTATCAGTCAGAACAAAGTATCGAAGAATAAGTCTGAGCGTTTCCTTTCCGCCGACTTATGGGTGGGGTGAGCGTCTCCTTTCCGCTCGCCCCACTTTTTTATTGACTTACAGTATATAATATGATATACTTGTTTTTTATTATGGAGACCTCATGTCAAAAGAATTCCTCTTCGTTGAGAAGTATCGACCTCAAACTATCAAAGACACAATTTTACCAGACGACCTGAAGAAAGTATTTCAGAACATTGTAGACTCTGGTGAAGTTCCTAATATGATTTTCTCTGGCACTGCTGGTCTTGGTAAGACTACAGTGGCTCGTGCTATTTGTAACGAACTTGGTCTAGACTACATTGTTATCAACGGTTCTGAAGAAGGTAACATTGATACATTGCGTGGCAAGATTAAGCAGTTTGCATCATCAGTGTCGCTATCTGGCGGCTACAAAGTTGTCATCCTCGATGAGGCAGATTATCTCAATCCACAATCTACACAGCCCGCATTGCGTGGCTTCATTGAAGAGTTCTCGAAGAACTGTCGGTTCATTCTGACATGTAACTTTAAGAACCGTATCATCGAGCCACTGCACTCTCGTTGTGGTGTGTATGAGTTCAATGTGAAGACAAACACAGACCGAGCAATACTTGGACAACAGTTCTTCTCACGAGCCAAAGAGATTCTTATTGGTGAGGGTATTGAGTATAACAAGAAGGTTCTTGCTCCTCTTATTATGAAGCACTTCCCTGATTTTCGTCGTGCGCTTAATGAGATACAACGTGCATCAATCGGTGGCACTATCAATGCTGATGCGCTTATCGAAGATGAAAGTAAATACTCTGACCTATATAAGTTTCTACGAGACAAAGACTTCAAAGGTATGCGTAAGTGGGTCGTCAATAATATCGACCTAGAGCCAGCGTCTATCTTTCGAGGCATCTACGATAGTGTAGAGGCTCATGTGAAGCCTGAAAGTATTCCGCAACTCATTCTCATTATTGCTGATTATCAATACAAGAATGCGTTTGTTGCAGACCACGAACTCAATCTGGTTGCATGTCTGACTGAATGTATGGCTCAAGTGGAGTATGTGTAATGTGGATAGTTTATATCGGAACGCTCATTCTTATTGGAGTGTTCATTTATTTCGGTGATGTTCAAGAGATTCCTAAACGTAGGAAGTAGCAAAGGAATCAAACTTATGAAAATATTAATCTTTGGATTGCCTGGCAGTGGCAAAACTACACTGGCTAAACCATTTGCCGAATTAGTAGGCGGGATACACATTAATGCTGACGAGATACGCAATCGTTACGACGATTGGGACTTCAGCATAGAAGGACGTATGAGACAAGCACAGCGTATGAAACATCTAGCAGACGGTGTTGTTATGGCAGGCAAAATTGCAGTCGCTGATTTTGTGTGCCCAACTTCAGAAGCACGATTACAGTTTAATCCTGACTACACAGTATGGATGGATACTATTTCTCGCAGCCGTTTTGAAGACACAAACGATTTGTTTGAAACGCCAGACAATGTAGACTACCATGTTAGTAAATGGTTTGATAATACACCTGAAACATTGTTGCCTGTAGTAAATAGATTTATGGGGAAACAATACGATGGACTTTAATTGGCAAAAGCCTACTATACAAATGCTTGGTAGATGGCAACCATGGCATGATGGACACACTGAATTATTCAAACGTGCAATGGAAAAAACTGGACAAGTTTGTATTCAAATAAGAGATGTGTTTGGTATAGACGATAACCCATTTACACATGCACAAGTAGCAGACAATATTATTGATAAATTAAATAAACACGGTTACACATATAACAAAGAATACACTATTATGAAAGTTCCAAATATTGTAGACATTAGTTACGGACGTAATGTAGGATATACATTGACAGAACATGATTTAGGTGCTACAATACATAGTATAAGTGCAACAAAAATTAGAACAAAAATGAGAGACGAAGGCACATTAGATTAATGGAATACAGAACTTGGGAAAAGATACTCGCTAGGTCACTTGACTATTATATTGGTCGCACAGACGAAGATGAACCAAAAGTTCCTGTTCTGACCATGCGCCAAGCGAAGCGAGGATTATATATAAAGATAGTGCTTCAGTTAGTCAATTGGTTGACTTGCTTCTTTATTATTGCAGGCGTAATCAGACATTGGGGGTAACATGAAATATATCAATAAAGACGACACCACATCATGGGAGTTAGACGAGTATGGCAATCGAGTGGATAAAAAGACTGGAGAATTTGTTGTCTTCAGTGATAAGTATACCGAACCCAATATTTCACAACCAGAAGGATTCATTCGTATCAACAATGAGTGGGTACCGAAGCAAACGGAATTCAACTTTGAATAAGTGGGATAAAGCCCACATGAAGACGGCTGAGAACTACGCACTTCTCTCATCAGCAAAAAGAGCGCAAGTCGGCTGTGTCCTTGTAAAAGACAATCGTATTATTTCTATTGGCTATAATGGAATGCCAAGTGGATGGTCAAACAAATGTGAGACCACTGACGAATACGGAAACATGCCTAAAACAAAACCAGAGGTGCTTCATGCGGAGACGAATGCAATCGCAAAAGTTGCGAAGTCGTCAGAATCGGCGGAGGGTGCAACACTCTACACAACATGCGCTCCCTGTCTCGACTGTGCAAAACTTATCTATCAGTCCGGTATATCAAGAGTTGTATACGGACACACATATAGAAAAAAAGAAGGATTGACGTTTCTAGAAAAGTGTGATATACTACTAGAACAATTGGAGATTTAAATGAACCCGTTTGATTATGTAACATCCATCAACTACTCTAAGAAAGATGTGATGCTTGAAGAAAAGACCTACAACTCGTTTATGGTAAATCGCAGTCTGTCATACTTCTCCGACACTGTGGTTCTCGCAAATGAGATGAATCTTCATCATCATCTTGACAATCGCTTACAATATCAATTTCTTATAAATATAGTTAGAAAGCGCAAACGCTTTTCTAAATGGTTAAAACCTGAAGTAGAGAATGATATTGAATTGGTGAAAGAGTATTATGGCTATAGTAATGAAAAAGCACGACAGGTCATGTCACTCCTTTCCCCTTCTCAAATAGCAACAATAAAGAAGAAGGTATATAAAGGTGGAAGAAAATAATTTAGTCGCATGGAGTCCAGTGAACATGCTAGAGATATCTCTAGCCGAACCTGATGACTTCCTTAAAGTTCGTGAAACTCTGACACGCATCGGTGTCGCATCTCGTAAAGATAAGAAACTCTATCAGTCTTGTCATATTCTGCACAAGCAAGGACGATATTACATCGTTCACTTCAAAGAGTTGTTTATGCTTGACGGTAAAAAATCAAATCTAGAACAGTCAGACGTAGAACGCCGCAATACAATTGCTACACTTCTGTCTGATTGGGGTCTTGTTGATATTCAAAACAAAGACGTTGCTCAAGATTGCGCTCCTTTGCGTCAGATTAAGATTATCGGATATAAAGAGAAAGACGAGTGGGAACTTTGTCCCAAGTATAACATCGGAAATAAATGATTAACTTCGAAGACCATATTGAAGACATTCGTAATAAGCGTCACTGGTGGACAAAAGCAGATACACAGTCTTATGATTGGAACAAGATGATGCGTCTTATTGATACTCATCCACCAGAGTTATATGCTTGGAATCGTGATAAGCAGAGAGTTGGTCTCAACTCATGTCATTCCAGACCTTCTGCTCCACGATTTGCGAAAGAAATTCAGCAAGATATGAATGACTTCTTTGTATTGCCTGCTCCTAAAAAACTTGAATATGACAAAGGGCAACCTAATATTACTAACATTGCGTTTGTTGGTTTTGGTCAGAACTCGGATTCGTATCCTCGTCATGCAGATAAAATGGATGTTTTTCTTGTTCAGGTTATCAGCGAAGTCAAGATTACGATAGGTTATACAGAAGAGCCTTCGAACAGAGACGATGTTAGAATGATGAAGCCTGGAGATGCTGTTTGGATTCCTCGAGGAACTTGGCATCAAATTGAGCCTAAGACTGCACGGGTCACATTCTCATTTGGTTTTGAGAGTGACTCTGATTGTGACCCCGCAACATTTATTTAACTGAACCACTTGACATTTGAACGGTGAGTTCTTATATATAGTAATGAAGATGCCGATAACGGGTCTTCTTATATGTCTTGCTAATTAAATAGGAGATAACAGACATGACTAATCTAAAAGTAGGTAAACAACTATTCCCTAAATCCGCATTCATTGGTTTTGACCACTTGTTTAACGAACTAGAATATGCGACTAAACATGCGAATGACCACTATCCGCCTCATAACATTATTAAAGAGTCGGACGATGAGTTCACTATCGAAGTTGCTGTTGCAGGGTTCACTCAAGACCATATTCATGTAGAACAGAAGGAACGTTCTCTCACTATCACAGGTGAGTATGAGAGTAAAGGACGAGAAGTTATTCATCGTGGTATTTCCACAAGAAACTTTAAACGTCAATTCCGTCTCTCTGAGTATGTCGAAGTAACTGGAGCGTCTCTTACGGACGGTATTCTTGCAGTAAATTTGAAGTTAGAAATCCCAAAAGAGAAGCAGCCTCGTAGCATTAAAATCAATTAATCACGAGGAAAATAAAATGACACACATCAACCTTCTAAACGGCATCATTGCCGTGGCGTTTGCTGAGATGGCTATCGTTGTTTCAGCGTTAGTCTAATTAGCTTGAGGGCGGTCAACTCGGTTCACCGCCCTCTTTTTATTTCATCATTGACATATCTTGAGAAGTGTGATATATTAACATAATGGACTTTTATACATCAATAGAACGTAGCGGTAACTTTCTTCAGTGTCGTGGCTATACAGGCACGAAACGTATTCAGAAGAAGTTTCCATTTAAACCCACCCTTTATGTGAATTCAGAAAAAGGCACTTGGCGCACACTCGATGGTGTTTCTGTAGAGCCTGTTACCATGGACTCAATGCGAGATGCGACAGACTTCGTAAAACGATACGAACATGTCTCAGGCTTTGATGTCTATGGCATGACGAACTATGTCTCACAGTTTATTACACAGAAGTGGACAGGCGACATCAAGTTTGACCCGTCTAAGATTGCTGTAACGACTATCGACATCGAGGTCGCATCCGACGAAGGCTTTCCTGAGCCTGAGTATGCTAATCATCCTATCACCGCTATCACGACCAAGAACAGTAAAGAAGAGTTCTTTCGTGCATGGGGCTGTGACAAGTTCACTCCACCTGATAATGTTATCTACCAACACTGTGACAATGAACTTGACCTAATAAACAAGTTTCTTGAATACTGGTCAACACATGGCTCGCCTGATGTTGTGACTGGCTGGAATACTAAGCAGTTTGATATTCCCTATCTTGTTAATAGAACAAGAAAAGTTCTTGGTGAGGAATCTGTGCTGAGGTTCTCGCCGTGGGGTGAAGTTCGTCAAAGAACTATACAAGCAAACAAGTTTGGTATGCGTGAAGTAAAAGCATATGACTTGTGCGGTATCGCTCAACTTGATTACTATGACTTGTTTCGTAAGTTTACGCTGAACACTCTGGGTCAGCAAGAGTCGTATCGTCTTGACCACATTGCTAATGTGGTGCTGGGTGAGCGTAAGTTGTCATACGAAGACTTCGGTAATCTGCATACACTCTATAAAGAAGACCATCAGAAGTTCATGGAGTATAACATCCGAGATGTTGAACTCGTTGACATGCTCGAAGAGAAACTTGGTCTGATATCACTCGCATTCACTCTTGCATACAAAGGTGGTGTGAACTATGAAGATGTGCTAGGCACAACAAACATCTGGGATAGTATCATTCATCGTATTCTGTATTCGCAGAAGATTGCTGTGCCACAGAAGATTGAGAAAGCAAAGAGTAACTATGAAGGTGGCTATGTAAAAGAACCGCATGTCGGTTCACATGACTGGGTCACATCATTTGACTTGAACTCTCTGTATCCAAACATCATTGTGCAATACAACATGTCGCCCGAGACTGTATTGTCTGGTCTGACTAACACGAGTGTCGAGCAGATGCTACGCAAGCAAACAGATATTCCTGCTGGCTTTGCACTTGCACCATCGGGCGTAAAGTTCAGCAAGCAAAAAGAAGGTATTATTCCCAGTGTCATTCGTCAGTATTATTCTGAACGCCGTGTCATCAAAAAAGAAATGCTTGACGCACAGCAAGAGTATGAGCAGACACCAACAAAAGCATTGTCAAACAAGATTGCCACTCTAGACAATCAGCAGATGGCGATTAAGATTTTGATGAACAGTCTGTATGGTGCGCTAGGCAATCGTTGGTTCCGTTACTTTGACCAACGAGTTGCTGAGAGCATTACACTGGCTGGTCAGTTAGCCATCAAGTGGGCAGAACGTGCTGTCAACACTGAGATGAATACTCTATTAGAAACACCTGACAAAGACTATGTGATTGCTATCGACACGGACTCTGTATATCTCAACATGTCGAGCCTTGTCGATAAGTTTAAGCCTAAAGACCCTGTGAAGTTTCTTGATAAGATTTGTCGTGAACACTTTGAGAAGGTTCTAACAAAGTCTTTTGAAGACATGGCGTCTTACACTCAAGCATACTCTAATCGTATGGAGATGGGTCGTGAAGTAATTGCTGACAGAGGTATCTGGGTCGCTAAGAAGCGTTACATTCTCAATGTTCACAACTCTGAGGGTGTTCAATACGCAGAACCCAAACTCAAGATGATGGGCATCGAGGCAATCAAATCGTCAACACCGCAGATTGTGCGTGAGCGTATGAAAGAGATGTTTGCTATTCTTGTCAAGGGTTCTGAGACAGAGACACAGAAGTTCATCTCAAACTTCAAGTCTGAGTTTGTAAAACTGCCCGCTGAACAAATCTCATTTCCTCGTGGTGTGAGCGAAGTTGACAAGTGGTCTGACAGAATGTCAATCTACAAGAAGGGAACACCTATTCATGTGCGCGGCGCATTATTATATAATCACTATATAAAAGACAAAGGGCTACGTTATGAGACAATTAAGAATGGTGAGAAAGTGAAGTTTGTATATCTCAAGACACCTAATCCTATCAACGAAAATGTCGTTGCTTATCCTGTGACCTTGCCCAAAGAATTAAATCTCAACAAGTATGTCGATTACTCTAAGATGTTCGAAAAGACATTTGTTGGACCCCTTGAACCCATTCTCGATGCTGTTGGCTGGAGCGCAGAACCGAGAGCGCAACTGGATATGTTTTTCTCATGATGTATGATATAGACCACCTCGAAAACGATAAGCACTACAGAGGCAAGACTTGGGGATGGATTCCTCCAACTCAACCAGTCTATGACGCATTTCATTATGTGAAGAATAATGTGAATCCTCGAAAGATGCTTGAGATTGGATTCTATAAAGGTCACTCGACAAGTTACTGGGCGCAGACATTACCTGACTGTGAGATTTATTCATGTGGTCCAGCGCACACAAAGTTTATGCAATTTGCTCCAATTGTAAAGAGCAAGTATGCCAATGTGAAAGATATGTTTCCTTATGAGTCTCCTCAAGTTTGGAAAGAACTGTTTATATTAAACGGGAGTGATGCTAGAAAAAAGGGTCACACTAAAACTCACAAACGTTTTCCGTTTGTTTTCATTGATGGTCAACATCTATATGGTAATGTTATTCTTGACATAACACTTGCTGTTGACATTCTTAAAGCAGAGTGGGTTATGTTTGACAATCACGAAACGCCAGATGTTGTAAAAGCAATTAAAGACCATGGTAAGTTGAAGTTGGTAAAAACATGGCCGTATGAGTGTGATATGTATGAGATACTTGAAGATGGCACAGAAAAACACACAATATCGAAATTAGAACTTGCTTTATATTGCAAAGTGTGATATATTAAGACAATGAGATATGCATTAACATTGTTCAAAAATACATTTGACAACAAGACTCATCGCTTCCAAGAGTTTGACTCTTGGGACGACTTCGAGACTTTGTTGTATGGATTGTCAGAACAGAAAGGACAAAAAGGTGGAACAGATTCTTCTCCTCTTATTAGCCCCGCTCGCTATCATGATGATACTACCCGGTCTAACAAGAATGTTGATTACTGGTCTGGTTGGGCTTGTCTTGATGTTGATGATTACGCAGTGGATTCTGCTGTTCTAGAGCAGACACTCTACGAGAAGTTTGGTGAGCATCACTATGTTTGCTACTCTACTGCATCATCAACTATTGAGCAACCTAAGTTTCGTCTTGTGTTTCCATTGACTCGTAATGTTGACAGTAAACAGTTGCCTCACTTCTGGTTTGCGATGAACGAAGAGTTCGAAGGTCTGGGCGACAAGCAGACAAAAGACTTGTCTCGTATGTATTATGTGCCAGCGCAGTATCCAAATGCATACAACTTCATCTTTACGAATGAAGGCACACACATCGACCCTGATATGCTGATGAACAAACACGCATATGTAGAGAAGCAGGGTAACTCTTTCATGGACAGACTACCTCCTGCACTTCAGAAAGCAGTGATGGAGCATCGTAAAAATTCCCTAGATAATACTGATTACAACTGGACAAGTTATCGTGACTGCCCGTTCATGCCACGCAGACTTGAACTTGAATACAAAGCGATTACTAACACTGGTTGGTATCACAAGATGTATCAGATTATGATTGCGATTGCGGGCAACGCAGTAGCAAAAGGCTATCCGATAACGGCGACTCAGATAGCAACCCTGTGTAAAGAACTTGACAATGACACAGGAATGTGGTATAATAATAGACCATTGGACAAAGAAGCAGATAGAGCATTGGAGTATATTTACAGAAATGGATAATACAGCAAAGATATTAGTCACGGGTGGTGCGGGTTTCATCGGCACACATCTGATGGCAGACTTGATTGAAGACGGATTCAATGTTATCGGTATTGATAACTATAATAATAACCTTTATGACCCTCAACTGAAGTATGACCGCATCACAGCGTTTCGTCATCCAGTTCTCAATGTAGACATGAAAGACTTTGACAAACTTGACGAAGTGTTTCAGATGTTTCGTCCAGATGTAGTTATTCATCTTGGCGCACGAGCAGGTGTTCGTGACTCGTATGGTAAAGAACGCCTGTATCACGCAGACAATATTGATGCAACACAGAATGTGATTGACATCTGTAAGATGTATGATACAAAGCAAGTCATCTATGCGTCTACATCATGCGTCTATGCTGGCACATATCCACTGCCGTGGACCGAGCCAAACGTTCATGGTCATCAGTTGAACGCATATGGCTGGACAAAGCGTGTGAATGAATCACAGTTCATCTCGTCTGGTCTGAACAATATTGGCTTGCGCTTCTTTACAGTCTATGGTCCATGGGGTCGTCCTGATATGGCTCTGTTTGACTTCACGAAGAATATTCTTGCTGGTAAAGAGATTGAAGCATACAACTATGGTGACATGAAGCGTGACTTCACATATGTTGGTGACATCATTGCTGGTATCAAGACTGTTCTGTTTGAACACAAGAATATTGACAACAACGAAATCTTCAATATTGGTCGTGGTAAGCAAGTAGAACTGATGCACTTTATTGATTGCATAAGTAAAGAGTTGGGTGTTGATGCTAAAGTTAAATTAGCACCACCACATCCCGCAGACACACAAGAGACTTGGGCTTCTACTAAGAAACTAGAAGCCTTGGGTTATGAACCCAAAGTGAACATTGAGCAAGGTGTTCAAGCCTTTGTTCAGTGGTATAAACGTTACTATGGAGTAAACTAAAATGGCGAAAACTAAAAGTAAAAAATATGAACCAGATGATGAAGAAGCAGGTCGTCTTCGTCTTGGCATTGTTGGACATGGCTTTGTTGGTCAAGCAGTTGACTTTGCTTTCACACATGAAGGTCTTACAAAGTTCTATGTTGACCCGAAGCATGACACAACAGTTGACGATTTGATTGATTGGGAGCCACAGCTTGTATTCATCTGTGCGCCAACACCAATGAGCGAAAGCGGCTTTGTTGATGCATCAATTGTAGAAGACGCAGTTCTTAAACTACTTGAGCATACGAAGGCAATGGTTGTTATCAAATCAACAGTTACGCCTGACATCATTGACAGACTGTATAACTCACTGTTTAAAGAAGACATTCATCGTCTACTTTACAACCCAGAGTTTCTGACAGAAGCCAACGCAAAGCGTGACTTTGTGAATGCTCCATTCCATGTAATCGGCTGTGTTCCAGGTGCTGATAAGCCTTTGACTGAATTCTATGGTCTTTTCTCAAACTGTTTGTCAACATCATTTGCTGTTGTGTCTCCTATGGAAGCATCTTACATCAAATACACTATTAACAGTTATCTTGCTATGAGAGTAACTTTCTTCAATCAAATCTACGATTCATGTAAGAAGAATGGTGTCAACTGGCATTCGATTTCTCGTGTCGTGTCTAACGATGCTCGTATCGGACCTAGTCACATGACTGTTCCAGGCTTTGATGGCAAGCAAGGCTATGGCGGCGCATGTTTCCCCAAAGATACTTTGGCATTCACCAAGTATGATAATGACTTGACTTTGCTTGCAGAATGTATTACAATAAACAATGAGTATCGCTCACAATATGAATTAGATGATAGAGAGAAGGCACAAAATGTCAGTTATGAACAAATTACAGAAGAACTCGAAAATCAAGACGACGGAGATACTGTCGGAGAGTAAGTTCTTCACTGAAAAAGATATGGTACCCACAAACGTTCCAATGGTCAACGTTGCTCTATCGGGTTCCATAGACGGTGGTGTAACGCCAGGATTGACCGTTCTAGCCGGTCCCAGTAAGCACTTTAAAACCTCTTTTGCCCTGCTGATGGCAGGTGCTTATCTTAAAGAGAAAAAAGATGCTGTTCTGCTTTTTTATGATAGTGAGTTTGGTTCGCCACAATCTTACTTCGAGCAGTTCGGGATTGACACCAGCAGAGTTCTGCACACACCGATTGCGAATGTTGAGGAACTCAAGTTTGACATTATTGGTCAACTTGAAGAACTTGACCGAGACGATAACGTTATTATTGTTATTGACTCGATTGGTAATCTTGCATCCAAGAAAGAACTTGAAGATGCATTGAATGAGAAGTCGGTTGCAGATATGTCTCGTGCTAAAGCATTAAAAGGTCTGTTCAGAATGGTAACTCCCTATCTGACAATGAAAAACATTCCAATGCTTGCCGTCAACCACACATACAAAGAGATTGGTCTCTTCCCGAAAGATATCGTCGGTGGCGGAACTGGTATATACTACAGTGCTGACAACATTTGGATTCTGGGTCGTCAACAAGACAAACAAGGCACAGAAATCAAAGGTTATCACTTTATTATTAATGTAGAAAAATCTAGATATGTTAAAGAGAAAAGTAAAATCCCTATTTCAGTTTCTTGGGAAGGTGGTGTCCAACAGTTTAGTGGTCTTCTGGATGTTGCTCTTGCTGGTGGGTATGTTGTTAAGCCTAGTAATGGTTGGTATAGTATTGCTGGTGACGAGAAAAAGGTTCGACAAAGCGAAACCCTCACAAAGGAATTTTGGGAACCCGTCTTCGGGAACACAGACTTCGCAGAGTTCATCAAATCCCAATACT
>Ga0098045_1000135_pt1 | contig 31575 bp, 24 predicted proteins | sample 11_taG_FD_77071 | JGI IMG/M metagenome (GOLD analysis project Ga0098045, IMG submission 77071) | Marine viral communities from the Subarctic Pacific Ocean - 11_ETSP_OMZ_AT15265 metaG | ecosystem: Environmental > Aquatic > Marine > Oceanic | place: Pacific Ocean | collected 2015-01-16 | reverse complement strand
ACCTGTTCCAACTTGCATTTCGTCTGTATAGTCTCTCTCACCAAAATCCACTTTTATATCTTTCATATTAAAACCTTCAAAAGTGTTGCTATTATCAAACATACTTTTAATAGCCTCGCGAGTTGTTGGTTGGTTTTCAATATCTATAGCTTCATCATCTAAGTTCCTTAATCTCACCTTGGCAACTTCTCCCGCACCCTCTGCTGTGCCCAATATATTTGAATTTGACATAAATTCTACATAATTATCTGTATCCTCTTCTTCTTTTTCAGACTTGCGTAAATTAAGAATTTCTTTTTGATACTCAGTTAAAGCTGGAGGCTCTAATATCGATGCGCCAAGTTGTTGTTGGAGTTTTCTCCTTACTAAATCTTTCGCATCTTGAAGTTGTTTATCAGTTAATACTACTTGACCGTTAGGACTATAAGCTATATCATTAGTTTCTGCCTTAGGATTTTTGAGGGTTCCGTCTTCATTAAATAACTTAGGGTCAAACTTTAAATTGTATTTTTTACCACTATGGTCAGCAAGTATACTAGCAGCTGCTTGTGAGTTTTTGTCACCCACAATAGCTTCTACCTCATCATTTAAAGCAGTGTTTAATTTGTCTTGAAAAGCTTCATCTCTCTTAAATTTTTCCCTTTCTTCTTTTGAAAGCAAACCTATATCAAACATCGAAACGCTTTTGGTCGTGCCGTCTTCTGCTCTGTAAGTTATCTTACCTAAATTATCAGTAACATTTTTTACCGTATTATCTAATTCAAAGTTTTTAAAATCTGTAGTAGAAAGCTTCAGTAGCATACCTGCGTTCATGAAGTTAGATGGATCAGTTGATACTGTACCATCGGGGTTTAATTTAGAAACATTGACAGATGCCGTAGCAGGATTTATGTACGCACCACTATCTGCAAAATTTAAATAACCTTGCATCTGAGATTTTAAATCAGAAAGCAACACACTAGACTTGCCGTCTAATATATTTTGCATAGCAGAGTCGTAGTTCTCATTAAATTTATTCACCGCAGTGAACATAAGGTCAGTACCTGATTTTAAATTTGCTCTACGGTTATAATATTCTCTTTCGCTTATTGCATTGTTTTTAAGTAATCTTAAATCCGCTAATGCTTGTTGTTGTGCTTGTGATGAAAAATCAGAAACAAATCTGTTTGCTTGTTCATACTGACCAACAGGAGCGTCTAACAAATTCTTTGCGATTTCTGCTGATTGTTTTTCAATATCAGACTTTCTCGCTTCTCTGTCTGTAAATTCATCGGTAATAACTTTACCCATGTCCCTACCCACTTGTGCCCAATCTGTTACGACAGGCTTTGTATCTCTTACATATCCAAATCCAGACATATCTTAACTTATTATTATAGGATCAAGATCTTCTTCCATCACTTGAACACTGTTGGCGTCTACTATAGGTGCCGCAGTTACTGAGCCAAACACATCTTGAAAAGACATTTCTTCAGCTGTATTGGATATTGCAGCAGGATCGACTGCATTATTACCTCCGAACAATGGTAAAGCTTTTAAGCCAGCAGCTCCTGCTGAAACTAACCCTTGTGCTCCTGATGCCATTTGTTGTTGCTGTGCTTGCCTTGCATCTGCTGCCATAGATTGATAACCTCTAGCCTCTTGTTGTCTTAATCCTGATTTAACACCTGCAATCCTTGCGTCTTCAGCGGCTATGGCTTTATTTAAACCAAACTGCATGTTAGCTAAATTTTGTCTAGATCTTGCTTGTGCTTGTTGGTTAATCGCATTCGCTCTTCCTGCCACTGCAATAGCACCTCTTTCTTCTCCCTCTTGCCCTGCTTGCACGATTTGTTGTGTGCCCATTAGGCCAGACAACCTTTCTTGTTCAAAAGCCTCTAATGGCGCCGTCACATTCTCAAGATAGTTTGGTTCTATTAAATTTATTGCTGTATCAAAAGCTGTGCTTGCTTTGTCCGCTGCTTCATTTGCTTTACGTTTTTGTTTGCCAGCTTGTAAAAAATTTAAACCAGAACCAATCAAGCTACTTCCTGCACTAGCTAAAGCTGCAAGAGCCATTGGCGCTATAGCCTTGTAAACCGTTACATGTTCTGAAAATAAATTTACTAATATTTCTTGTGCGGCTAATAAGATTCCTGCCATATTAAATATTTTTAGTTGATAAAAACAAAGATACTAAATTTTAAGGATAGCTTTTCATGATCTGTGCTTGTATGGCAAAGAGCTCCGTAGGCGATGGACCAGTGTTTTCCAAAACAAAACGACAGAAGTGACCAAGCAGCCCGTAGGACTCAGCTGTATTGTTCTTTACGCTAACTAAGTAAGGGTCTACAGTAGTAGGTGAGGTCGATCCAGAAACACTTGCATCTACAACTATATTATTTATATTTTGTTGTAAGTTTATATTTACTGCCGTTACTTGTCCTGCAAGCTCAGGTATATTAGTAAATTCATTATTGTAATATAAAAAATCTCCAATACTCAGGATAGATCCAATCTCAAAAAGAGGATCTGTAGAAAACTCAAACTGTCTTGAGCTTGGAGCTCCTGAGTAACTAACACATCTTCCCAAACCATTTATAGCTCTTGATGAAAAGTTAGCAAGAAGAGCAGGCGACTGTGTTGTATTTTTTATTGCTGCATACCAAGAACCCTCTTTGAGTTCAAACCAATTATTACTTATAAAACCATCTGCTTGCAAATCAGTTTGAAGAGTCACATTCCAAGGCTCATCAGATTGTAGGTTTATTGTTTTAAATAATTTACTAGCAAGAGGCAACTCGTTTATCACACTTGTAATCTCAGAATTATACTGTTCACCATAAAAATTATTTCTTAGTTCGTTAGTGTTATGTCTCCATAGGTTCCCACCATTAAAGGTGTAAAAATAGTTATTCATCCCTATCATATAGTCAGGATTATAAGAATAGAATGATGGCCATCCTTTTGCCTTCTCACTATAGGTTAAAGTAAATTGTGGCCCTAAAGGCACTATAGGTTCAGGCACAGGGTTACTAGGTATAGGAGTAGGTGTAGGGGTTGATGTTGGCACCGGTGTCTGCCCCGCTGGCGTCGGCGTAGGAGTCGCAGTTGGAGTAGGTGTTATAGGGGTTGCTGTGGGCGTGGGAGTAGGAACAAATGTAGGGGTAGGAGTTGGTGTATTGGTAGTAACTCCTTCAACACATATTTGTCCTGATCCAAATGCTCCACTATTTTGTGTCTCTAATTTAAATGTATTTACTGTATAGTCACCAGCTGCTAATGAGCCAATGCTTGTTTGGCTAAACGCAGTAACAACACGGTTAGTTGAATCGGCAACGGGAGCTTGATTAGAAGGATAAAACCTTATCATTTCTATACCGTTGGAGTCCAATATCACTCCTAAGGTTCTTACATATCCTTGTCCAGAAATAAAAGTGGCTGTAGCAAATGGTTGAGTAGCTGCGGTAAAAGTTAACTCTGGAACTTTTATAGTGGAGATATTGACCACCTCATAGGTAACTCCATCATTAGCTGTATAGGTTGAAACAGCGCTTTGTGAGTTAGTTATTTGAAGTCCACAATATCTAGCGATCATAACATTAAATTAGTACACACAAAAATACGATTTTATTTTTTAAGATATTTTTAACCGGTCAATTGGTATCTCCCACAGAAAGTTTTGATTATCTTCTATACCACCTGATATGATCAAGTAGTCACCATCTTCAATCATCGTGGTAATAAACATAAGACTATATCCTACATATGAATTTATAAAAGGAACGGGATTGAGAAATTTAATTTTAAAGTCTTTATCAAAGCCAACAGCATAATGATTATACTTGCGTTCTGAATATATTTTTGTGTGTATTAAATATACGTAGCAATCATGCTTTTCAATGTAGATAGGATTAGTGGATCCACCTGTAGTTGTGTTGGATGAAAAATATAATTGATCTCGAGGTAGTAATGAACTTAAATTATTTATTGTGTTAATGTGTTCCTTAAAAATAAGCTTGTCAAAATCATAACATTTATATATTATTAGACTTGGCGTGGTTGAGTATACAAAATATAGCTCAGTCTCATGCTCAAAAAATAACCAGTTCTTTTCCCAATAAACTTCTTTGTTACTTACAAAAGCCATTCTATGATACTTCTCTATATTTATTTTGCCAAGAAAATTGTAATCAGAATCTAAGACACCCATGTAAGTATTAAAGTCAGTGTCTATATATGCTGTGCATAAATATGTCCCCCCTTGGTATGTAAAAGCTCTATAGTCTTCAAACTTGTGTAATTGATCTGCCCCTTGTATTTGTTTTATTTTTTTCGTTTGTAATTTTAATGAGGCATCAAAGTTATATTCGACTAGTTGAGTACAAGCTCCTAGTTGTTTCATAAACTTTGTCCTAGATGTATCTTCATCATATCTCGCCACACCTCTGTATCCCTCTTGCGTGGTGTGTATAGTAATATTATGAGAAACTGTTGGCGCATCCTCGCGACTTAGTAAGATTATTTTTTTTCTTTCGTTATTACCTCTCCATGTTCCTGCAAACATGTGTGTCAGATACACATCACTTCTGTCTACAGCAAAAGGATTTTCCGATTTGAAGGAGTTGCTATGGCTTTGGTTAGAACCAAAAGCGTTTATAGGTAACAAGTGACTGTCCTTTACTTGTTGTTTGCCTCCAAAGTAACTTATCATGTGTTTGCTAAATCTACCTGGACCTGTATTTTTTAGGACACCATCAACGGGGTTGTTTATTATATCATTGATAATTAAATTAAGAGGCATTTGTTTGGGTGCAGCTGCAAAAGCCCAGTTGCAAACGCTTTTGATTTTGCCATTTACATTGACACCTATACCATCAAAGAAAGTATCTTGCTGTTCTAGGTCTGCTTCAAGGCCTACAACAAGCTCTTGGTCTTTGATCCAATTACGCAATGGCTGATTACAGTATATATCCGCATCTACATATACACCGCCGTTTTCCCAGATGTAGCAGTAACGAAAAAAGTCTGAGCGCTCCCCTCTTTCTTTTAAGCTTTTGTATGCTTCATTGTATATGCTACTAGCAAACCACGCATCAACTTTTTCTTGATTAAAATATATCATTTCATATTCTGGGTTGTGCTTTTCAAAAGACTGTATCATGTACTCATTTAGGTCTAAACTATCGTAAGTTGTAAATATTATAGTGTTAGGTATTTTTTTAAACACCTTGTTGTTTTGCACATAATCAAAGAAAGGTTTATTGTTAAGAGCTTTCATCTCTTCTCGATAAGCAGGGTACTCAACGTGTAAGACAGGCTCACCGTTGTATTTAAACTGCGTAGTAGTAAAGTCGTGTTGTAATATTTTGACACGTTCCTTTCCAATTCGTTGATCGCCAAGTTCGTATTCAGTTTCAATATCTCTACCGCAGACTCTGTTTAAACACTTGCCTAACAATCCAGGGCCTGTGTAATCTAAATAAAACTGTTCGTGTTTAGATTGAATGTTTTTTACAGCTTGATTGATTGCCTCCCACATTAAAGGATGTTTTGGAGTGACAGCAATAAACGCATTGGCTAGCCATTTTTTAGCCATTGGATCATCTCTTACTACCACTAGCTTATCATTAGAATTTATATACTTGTCTATACTAGTTAGACATATTGTGTCGCTGTCGATATATATACCACCTCTGATATAAAGTACACAGTAACGAAACAAATCAGCTTTGAAAGCACCTGGAAGTATGGTGTCGTATGCTGTTAATACAGGTTTTTCAAAATGCTCTTTTATAAAATCTATTCTTTCTGCTGCATCATAAAAAAGATACACATAGTCATGATTGTTTACTCTCCAGCTTTCGCAAGCTTTAGCCATGCCCACGGGTTTGTTCTTGGTTTCAAATGTTTGATGAATTATTTTTGGTATCATATGTTGACCACTGTTCTTTCAAGCCAACCTTTAGACGCACTGTAAGGCCATAATACCCAATGATTAGGTTTTGTCCCATTAAACTCACGCCAAACAGTGAAGTTGTCATTGGCTCCTGACATAAAAGATTGCAATTCATTTTTGTCAATATCTTTTCTATACATCTCTTCGTTTTTGTGATTTTCAAAAATTAATGCAGCAAACTCAATATCTGATTCAGTAAAATGATTTTTAGTTAAATCTATACTATGTTTAAACTTAGGATGATAAATAGCATCAACACTTCCAGGGGGCTCAATGTTTTTGGAGCAGGCTTCGGTTATAGCTCTGTCAATAAATCTTATGCCTGAATACTGCTCGTAATCTTTTATAGTCCTTACAGTTCCTACATTATAACCTTCAAAACTTTTAGCATTACATGGAGAACAAACCTCTCCATCTACTCCTAGTAGCTGCTTTGTTCGATGGTGTGCTCTTTCGTTTTTCATACCCCAATTTTTGTCATCATCCCAATGCTTAGTTCTACCTTGCCGTGTATACTCATGCCAAGCTAAAACTTTATGTGGATGAAATAGGTCATACCCCCAAGTAAACGCTCTCACTCCTATAGTAATTTCTTCACCATGAAAATAAAACAAAGGGTCATGTTGAACTTCTTTACAAAACACACCTAAAGTAAATGCAAAGTGTGCAGAATAAAACCTAGATTTTACAGGCTCTTTTACATAAGCCTCCATATGATAAGGCATAAAAAACACTACACCCTCAGGTGTAAATCTATCAAAGGACATACCCCAAGCTTTTCTATGTCGATCTTGAGGGTCGTTAGCAGGGTTATAAGATGGTATATAACTAGTCAGCAAAGGTTTAGAGTGACCTTTAGACTGTAGACTTTTCAGCATAGAGATACATTCAGTATCCCACCCTTTAATAAATCTATGATGTGAGTCAAGCTGCAAAGTGTAGGTCTCACCGTTATAGTGTTGTTGTATTTGATTACGCGCCCAACATGCTCCTAAAGATTCTTCGTAAGGTATTTCTATAATAATAAACCTTGAATCGTTTGCGTATTTTTGTAGGTTATCCCACTTATCTTCGGTGCTAAACTGATGAGCAATACATATGACTAAACGCTCAGGATAGTGAGCGTTATCAAGAAGATTATCAATTGTGGGTATAAGCTCTGGATCGCGATAACTCGCAATTTGTATAAATATAGATTCCATTAGATTTCATTAGATTAAATTTTAAAAGCCTGTTGGCGGTGGTGTGCTAAACGTTGGTCTTGATCCGCTAGAAGATGACGTTGTGCTGCTTGAATTAGTGCATTGACTACAACTAGATAGCGTATATGCTATTCCACTAACATATACAGCACTTCCTACGTTACTTACAGTACCGCTTATTGTATAGCAAGTATCAGTATCTGATGAGTATACGACATCACCTATATTAATGCCTCTTTGTTGTAAATCAATAGCTGTTTCTTGTGTCAATTCTGTTCCTCCGTAACCAAAACATCTAGTAAGGATGTAATGTTCAGCTGTGGGACAGTTGTAATCACAAGTAGTAAATCCTGCGTCTCCTTCTTTCACACCATTAGCATCTTCACAAGACAAGTTGGTAAGCTCTGTATATCCTGTTGTTCCTGTCACTTGACTGTTAACGAGATAATTATTGTTAGACCCGTCAACCAATCTGACGTTTAATGCATAAGTATTTGTAGTCGCAAACACATAATCTTCATTAGTATTACAATTTCTTACAACATAATAATTTGTAACTGGTTGAATTGGTTGAGATGGACACCCTGCAATGTTTGGCACTAATTCCATAGTAGCAGTACACACAAGTGAAGAGCTGACATTGTTTTTAGCTGTCGTTGAGCTATTATAAGTATAATAATCTTGAGTATTTGGATTTAAATAGCGAGCTCCTCCACCTAATGCAGTTTTGCTAAATATGTAACATGATTCACTTACACTACTTCCAGGACATGGGTCGAGTTGATAGTATTTGCCAGCCACAATAGGTGGTGGCGGAGTTGTTGGTGACGGTGTTGGAGTAGGTGTAGGTGTAGGTTGTGACGGCACTGCTGTAGGTGTCACCGCACTTGTTGGTGCAGGTGTATGAGTTGGTGTAGGTGTAACGGTTGGAGTTGGAGTTGGAGTTGACGTAGGTGTAGGTGTTGGTCCAGCGCAATTACATGTTTCGGCCACTTGTAATAAACAATTTACTTGTTCTCTTGAAATAATACTATCAGAATAAAATCCATCAGGGGCACATTGCGTTAATGCAGAGTCTGTAAATAATGCAGTTGCGGTCGCAAAGCTGTTAGAGTCAAAGTAGAATGTTCCTAGTGTAGCCATTACTTATTAACAATTAGATAGATTATTTACCGTTGAATTTATATTTATTCTAGCAGATTGTCCATTTCCTGAGCCGCAAGGAGAAGGCTGATACCAATAAAGCCCTGATCCTGTTCCTCCTGAAATTGGCGCAACATCGCTAAGTTTTTGTTTTTTAGCCGTATCAACATAAACAATATCATTCAAAGATAAACAACTTGTGTTACCTGTATGATAAAATGTTTGTGTTGGTGAGGAGCTTCCATTTGTGCATGCATTAGATGATGTCGTCCAAAAATAATTATACGCCGTCATTGTAAATTCTTGCAAGCATGTCTCGTAATAACTAGATCCGATAAAGTTAACGATTCCATTTGCACCTATATAAAATTTTAATCCTGGTGCACCAGACGTTTGTAATGCTGATCCATAATACATAGGTAGTCCTGTTCCTGCATCGCTGCCATTAAAGGTGTTTTGTTGTAACGCATCAGTATATGCAATAACCGCATAGTTATTAGAATAAGCAAAATCTAAATCTGCCGTGCTCTGTATATTAACTGGCGAGCCTCCACCTGGGCTGTAGAACAAGTACATAAACGCTCCGCTAGCTACATTATAATTACACGAATCAGATTTATTAGTAAATCCATTTTGCTCACCGCCATTTAAATACCAAGCCACTGGAGATGGATTAGGTGTAGGTGTAGGCGGAGGTGAACATGTTGATAAATTAGATACTTGTCCGTAATTACCGCTAGGATCACCACCCAACAAAAATGTTTGTCCTGTATTTGGTGGATATGCGGTTTTAAAATACGTGTCAAACCCATTGTAAGGAACGTTAAAAGTAGGAGTAGTATAAATAATTAAATTGTTATTTACCACGTCTTGCCAAGATGTTACGTTTTGCGTAAAATATGCAGTTTGGAAATTTGAAGCGACTTGTCCGTTGCAAGCGCCTGAAGCTGTTGAATACCCTGAAGATGGATTTGTTCCGCCTCCAGTATTGCTAGGATAAAACGGTAACGTGTTGGCTAAAGGCGTTACGGTAGGTGTCGGAGTAGGTGTAGCAGTCGGAGTTGGCGTAGGTACGTATGGAGTCACAGTAGGTGTTGGCGTAGGAGTCACAGTAGGTGTTGGCGTAGGAGTGGCTACTCCACCAGGGCACCCTAAAGTATACTGCCATGTGCTATTAGAAATTGGTGCAAAAACTTTTACTGTTGCCGTTGTTGTAGCGGTAGATTTTGTAAACGATGCTGTGCCCGTGCCTACGCCTTGAATTGTTTCTGCTGGCTGTCCTAAGTTTGCAAGAGCCGCATTTAAATCTCCTTGTTGTGACGAATTGCCTCTATAACCTGTATTAATAACCTCAACACCATCAAACTCTACAATAAATTTATCAGGCTCTCCTAATGCAGCATAAGACAGTTCTACTGTTCCCGTACCTGTTCCGAGATCTACATTTCTTATATCTGGATAAGCATAACCGCCGCCTTGTACCGTGTTACAATTTATTGTTGGACCAAGAGGTTGACCATTACAACATGCATCGTATGCAGATACTCCTTGGTTTAAGAATATTTCTGTTGGTTGTCTGTAATCCCAAATCATATAAAGTATATCCCCTACATTGTTTGGCATAGCGAATTCCGCAGAGAATTTATTTCCTGAAGTAACTATTGGTGTTGCTTCGTCTGATGCGCCTAATAATAAATTAATAGAAGAAGTGTCGTTTGGATATAAAGTGTTTGTTCTTAAATATCTAAACTTATTTAGTGAGGTGTTAAAGTTGAAGTTATCACTGAGTATTTTGTTGCTTATCATGTTAACTAACGCACCTTGGTTTGGTATTACACCAGTTCCTATAACTCCAGAGACACTTTCGTATTGTGATACAATTGGGTTGTTTGTAGAGCTAGCAAAAGTTACTAAGCTAGAGTGGAGCGGTGAACTAAATATATTGTCAGTCCACGAGTATTGATTGTGTATTGATAAGCCTGCATCACTTGCGCTTGTTAAAGCTATATTGTATATAGTCAAAATATTTTGTATTGGGCACTCAGTTGTTATTTGTATGGTGTCAGAGACCAACGAATTAGTAGTAACAATTAAAGTAACTTGAGTTGCTTCGACACTATTTTTATTTATTGTTAATGTTCCGCTAACATATACTAATCCTGTTGTGTGTTCCACATTGTTATAAATAGCTTTTATTGTGTAGCCCACACCAGTCGTAGTGCCTTCAGTTCCTATGTCGATACCTTGTTCTGTAACTAACTGTTCGTTTCCTGTGCCTGATTCAGAAAATATATCATCTTCATAAGAGTTCGGAATAACATAATTAATAGCTACATTACCTACGTTTTCTGTTACATTAACACAATAAATAGTTTCCGCCGCAGGATTTACTACAACGTTTTCTGTGACACCACAAGGTAAACAGTTTGTAAAGCCAGCAATATTTTCACCGTTGCTTGCTAATACATACTCATTCATGTATGGGTCATATCCACCAAGTTTTTGATTGCCTATGGTATCAATAAAGAAATCTCTAAACCATCCTCGCATTCCCACTTCTGATATAACCGCTAAGACTTCAGGACCAACTTCACCACCTTTTAATTGTAATACTGCACCTCTTTTTGCATCAGTAAAAAACTTGTCGTTTCCATATACCGCAAAACTTTCAGGGTTATTACTGATGCCGAACTCTTCGTCTCTTGCTATCTGCTGACCCAAAACTGTAGGAACAGAAGTCAAAGTACCTCCTCCTCCTGCGTCAGTTAGTATATCTTTGCCCTGTAATACGTATGATATTTTATCTTCTTGAAATGTAAGTATGTCCGTTCTTCTGGCATGAAGCTTCTGTATAGGGCCATAGATGTCTTCTAATGGCTTAAAATTAGCTAAGCCTAGGTTGAACTCATTTAATTTATTTACGTTCGACTCATCGTTAAAAACACCGCTATACGTAAGGTCTGCAAATCTGTGGGCTCTTTTATAAATCTGAGCCGATGTTGTAAACACTCTATTACCAAAATTCATAGGCTTGCCTACAATAGAATCTCTTATCTTAAAGCTTTCAATACCATCGCCGAATGCTATACAGTTATAAAAGCCTGTATCAATTATTGCATCTTGCGGTGTTACGTTTGCAGCGTTTTGAAAGTTAACAACTTGGTTCTGAACATTACCTGTGTGTTGCCCTAGTGAATCTATATCAAAAGACAAATCGTTTTCATACCATATATCTGGAGAAGCATCTGTTGGTATTGTTTCAAATACGCAAGTGGAACTTGCTCGTATAACTTCAATTTGTAAACTTACACGAGACGTGGCATTATCGGCAGATCCACAAGCGCTTGTTCCTGTTGCCATTAAATATTGTTTTCCAGTAGCCGTATTTTTATAAAACCTCCAATAGTTTACTGTCTCCGCTGCATCAATAATTGAATTACCTACATTTACAACAAACGGAGGAACATCGTTTACGTTTGATGTAGTGTATGCGGTGCTATTAAAACTGTTGGTTGTATCAGGGAAACTACAAGTTCCTCTTGGCCATCCGTTACATGACTCACCATTATTAAGTAAAGATGCTACATTATCATTTATAAAAAAATCTTCAAAATCTGAGAATTCTCTAGTTGCTGTAAGATTTAATAATAATTTATATGATCTTTCTTCACACGCTGTGCTTCGTCCTCTTCGAGTATTACTGTATGTAATTTTTATGCGACTACCTGCGGGGATAGTGTAAACCTCGTCCGTTAAAGGTGATGTCAATCCTCCATTTGATACTGTAACAGGGAAACTTACAACAGGATAATAGTTGGCTTGTTTTGCAGTCCAAACTTTTGCTGGAAATGAAACAAAGTTTCCACCAGGATCCTCATTAGTGGTAGCCGAAAAGTTATTAGGGTTTAACTTCATGTATGGCCCAGAAGGAATCTCTATAGTTGCGTTGGCCACTAAAGGATCCTTAATAGTTAAAAAGTTTTTTTCTTTAACTTCTTTTTCTAAAACAGTTGTAAATACACAAGTTGATAATGATCCATCATTGTCACGTTTTACAATAAGCCTATCACCTGCGTTTACCTTCTGTGCATTTTCCCCTTCTAATAAAAAGTATACTGCATTACCATCGGGCTCCTCATAGAATATGTTTGTGTAGATGGTTTCGTAATTATCTCTGTCAGCTTTTATTACAAACTTGTATCTCTCTGCCCAATATGGAGCTATTTGTGCGGGTATAATTCCACCGCCAGGAATGGTTACTTGTATTTTATTTATAAGATTTGAGTTGGAGCATGGTACGCTAACCGTATCAAACTGACTAATTTGTGCAGTAGACGATCTGCCAAACTCGTCCATATAAACAATACCAATCTGATATCCACGATTACTATGTAAACTATAGTTGTTTGTAGTCTCTCTATAAGAAACGGTACCAGCTGTTACCTCATAGTATTCATAAAATGTTTGAGTTGGAACACCTATATTATCTACAAACTGCATTGCAGGAAACTGTAAGCCTATCTCTGTACTGTTCGCGCTAGTATATATTTGAATAGGCTGATCTACAGCACTTATACCACTTGCTTTTTTATAATACGCATCTAGTTGATTTGGTATTTCACAATTAAAAACGTCTGTAAAGGTAGAGCCTGTACAAGAGTTTGCTACTGTTGAAATAGTTGTTGCACTACCAATCTTTGCTACAAAATCAGGATCTGTGGCTAAATTAAATACTGAGCTAAAGTCTTGCTGTAGTATGTATGTGAAATTAAGATTTTTATCAGTGGTAGTATCTGTCGGAAAAGGAGTGTTACCGCTAAATGAATTGTGCAAAATAGATATATCAAACTCTATAGAGGCTCCTTTTACTAGCTTAGTTCCTTCTAAATCAAAATTAAATCTTGCATTTGGTTTATTAATCCATCCATCAATTACGTACTGTGCATCTGCTTGAGAAAATGGTAGTGTTTCAGCACCCACCTCACTTGTTTCCAAAGTAGTGCTATAATTAAATTGAACTGCATCGTTGAATTTATCAACTAAATTATATGACTCAACATAGTTACCGTAAAACAAACGGTTACCCATTATTGTTTGAGCTTGAGCTTTTAGAGGAACGTTATCGTACAACCTAAGAATCTCAGTCTCAGGTAATACAGTAAATATTTTTTGATTGTCAAAAACAAATGTAGCTATATCATTGTCAGCTAATCCTAAATCTAATTTATTTAGTTTTTCTACAACCCTAATTACAGGGTTGTCCATTTCTTTAAATAATATCTCAACGTCTTTGACTAATGGACCTCCTGTATTATAAGATAAAGTAACCGCATTCATTACATTGAGCATTCCCTCATTTAAAAATGTGCTTATGTCAAATTGAAAATTACCAGCAATAAATGCAGGGTCACTAAACTGTGAAGTTGCCGAATACTCTCCGTCTGCATATTGATAACGATACGCAAAACAAATGAACCTGTCTTGTAAATAAGTATTGTCGCCATTATTTTTAAATGGTACAATAGTAGGCGCTTCTATCGGAGGCTTTTTTATAACCAGTAAAGATTCTGCGGTAAATTGATCTATATATGCAGCCATGTTAACTAGTTAATGTATAAGTTACTTGATCCGTTAAAGTTAATCCGTTTATTATTACAGTGCCCCCCGATTCAGGATTTTGTGTATCACCGTTCCCATCTGTATATGAAAAAATTGAAGGCGTGTAGTTTGCCGTAAAAGTTCCTGTAGAACCATCATCACCTTTTATTGATCCAGCTATGGCGGATGCGCCTGGATTTGAAATAGTGTCAGCATTTATTAAATTAATTGTAGATGTTCCCGAATTTGTGTTAGTTGAAAATTGAGTGAGTGCTAAGCCTTGAGCAAAGTTGGAACCTTGTATACCATAACCTTTTGTAATAGGCAACCCCAAATTATCTGTATAACAATCTACACCAGGTAAAGGTATTTGATTTAAACTTGGGCTTACACCTTGACCAAAACCTGACAATGGATTTGGACAACCCAACAACGTACCTCGATGAAATCCTATAAACTCTGTGCCTGCCACTAATAATGATTCAGCCTTAAATTTCCACAAAGCTGCAATAGGCCCTGGAGGATTACCATCTAGCAATGGCTCTTTGTAAGAACGATTAACGTTTATAAATCTAGGTGCATTTAAGTTGTCAGTAAAAAAAAGTAATTCACCAATAATATTTATACCTGTTATTAGATTCTGTGGATTAAAATTAAGAGTTGTATTTATACCGCTGCCGTCATCCGTACTAACTACATGATATGTTACTTGCGCTGTTTTAGTATCAAAAGATACAATCATATCACATTTACCTGTATCGGCCAAAGTAAAATTTGGATCATGCACAAACCAATATATGGTTTCATTTGCACTATCTTGAAAAGCCCCGATACATCTAGCTTTAGGACTTAACGCTTGTTTATCTAAAAAGAATAGCGCGCTAAGTTGAGAGTTACCTTTGGTGTTTTCTACTGAACCTATTTCGGATGCCTCAGTAGAACCAAGCCTTACATTTAAAGCATCTTCATATTCGCCATTAGGTATAAGCCTTTCATCAAGGCTTTTATTCATACGGCCTGCAATAAAATTTCTTTGCGATTTTGCCATTACTTAATCCACTTATTCTCTCCTCTTAAGTTCATTAACAACCTACCAGGATGAATATCACTTAATCGGATTTTTGCATTTCTTAATAACGCTGATTTATCTTTTCGTGCTCTGTTTATTATGTACTCTTGAACACCAAATTTATTATTTAATAACGCATATTTTATATATGCGTATATGTAATCTTCAAATAGTTTATTCACACTTATTTTTGAATCGTCTCCATTTTCCATACCATCAGATATGTATTCTAAAATACATTCTTGATTAGCCATAGTAGAATCAAAATTTATTACACCTGCTTTTTTATCAATAGTAAAAGTAGGATTCATGTTTGCTGTTTCAGTATTTAGTCCATAACGAGCTCCTATGTATGTGTCGTAATAATCTTCATTAAAAGGAGGCATATCCACTCCCTCCATCCTTGCTTGATTGAGATAGATACTGTTTAGAGCACCGTCTTGTCTAGCTGTATCTAATGAGGAGGTTTTGGTATTAACATTACCGCTGCCGTCATATGTAAACGTTGCAGTTGCGGATTGCACATACGAGAGAGCAGATTGAACTTGAATGTTTTCAACAAGAGGAAATATAGTGTTGTCTTTAAATAGAGATACACGGACCCAATTAACAAAATCGGAGGGTAAAACAAATCTTAAATCAGAATAAACTGTAAGCTGTAAAGATTTAATTTCTTTGAATGCATCATAATTTAGTTCTTGAACACCTCTTTTGGCGTGAAACAATATCTTATACCTTTCCTCGTTATTAATAAGAGAGTGGTTTCCATTGTACATTAACAAAAAGTTTGTAACTATATCTGCGAGACTTACATATTGATAAGAACCCCAATTTTCATTAGTGGGGTTTATGTTATCATTAGTGTAATATTTTTCCTGATTTATGTATGCCATAATTATTGTTCTTGATTTTGTGTCTGTTCTTCAACTTGTCCAAATTTAAATACGTCTCCCTCTCTGATTGATATACCTGCGTATTGTAATATTTTAGATACTAGATCATTCCCATCGTCTAATGGTAATTCAAAGTCTTGATAATCAGGTTGACTCTGATCGAATACTGGATCTCCATTTGATATAGTGGTAAAAGTCCACTTAGGGTCTTTTGGATACCTTATGTATTGTGCAACCACTTGCCCCATGTTAGATACTAATGATGGGCTTAAAGTTATACTATTACCTTCTTGCGTGTAAGCAGGATATGTAATGTTTGGCTGCGTAAGCATGGAATTGTTTAATAAAGTAATCTTACTATTATTTACTAGTTCTGCTTCAGCCGTTAAATTAGACTTTAAGTATATACTGTAATTTTTTCCTGTAGAAGTTATAGCTGTTGTGTTTACATTCAAAGTGTTTGCATCTACAAATCCTGTTATTAATGCTGTGGTAACTACATTGTTATTTAACACAATAGACACAACTCCTCCGACCATGCTTGCAGTAAAAGTAGCTGTTGCATCAATTAATTGATTTCCTGCACTAGCCGCAGCTGTTCCTGTATTTATACCACTTGCTGTAAGAGTATTGTATATTAAAACCTTGTTTATTAAATAATAATCTGTTCCTGTAGTTGCCTTCGTAGGCATTGTGTATACATTAGCAAGACCTGATGGTGAAACTGCTGTGGATGTTGTATATGTTTGTGCTAGAGTTGCTGTTTCAGAAAAAAAATCTATAACTTCTTCATAACCTTTTTTTATATCAGCATATCCAGTTCCCGATAATCTAGCATTTTCTTCATTAATCTGTTGATTATATTGAAAAAAATATTCATCAAATAAATCTAGTTGTGCTTGTTTAGCGAAAAGGTTAAAATCGTTAGGAGATAAGTATCCGTAATTATTTTTATTAATAATCGCTAAGACAGTATTTCTAACAGAATTTATCATTGTTATTCTTTTACACAAAGATAAGTAAAAAAAAAAGAGGTCAATTTTTCATGACCTCTTCTTAGATTTTCGACTGAAACGAGTTTTATGAAATCGTTGTTATCGCTTGACTTAAAGTTACGTCAATGGTTGCGTTAGTATAACCTTGACCCCAAACACTTACAAGAGCAGCTTCGATAGCCGTTTTGTCTGCGGCAGTCATATTTCCTGAACCTGCTAAAGTTATTTGCTTATCACGATAGTTCAAAACAATATTGTTTGTAACTAATCCAACGTATAATACATCGCCTCCAAAAACATAATTTCCAATTACTAAAAATTTATTCATAATTTCTAAGATTTAAAAGGTGAATGTAAAGGCGTTTACCGTTTGGCTCAAAGCCGGTATAACGTATAATACTTGAGTCCATTTCTCCTGTTGAGCACTTTTAATACCATCAAATACGATGTCTACGTCTGCTTGTACTAAGGCCGAGCCTGACGCAATTTTACTTTGAGAACCATCAATGTAATCGATTACAATATCATCTGAACTATCTAAATAGCAAGATGCTACATCTTTTACAGAGAACTGCTCTACTCCACCGCCAACGGTGATACTTGCATACTTGTTCATAATAAAAAAATTTATGTGTTAAAAAAACAAAGATACGTAAAATTAAAACGCACTATTTACATATTTTTCGCTAGAGCCGATAAATGCTTTAATGCTTCTAACCCTTCATCACTTTGAAAAAATGAAGATATTATATAAATAGGGTCCTCTTGATAAGGAACATTTAACATTTTCTTTTTATTAGAGGGTGTATTAAACCACACCTCCTTGTTATTATTCCTAAACTGTAAAATCTTTTTATCAAAAAATAATTGTATTTCAGCATTTAACTTTAATGCAGGATCTTTTAATAGTAATAAAAAATCTTTAGGTTGATTTTTTGCAAATACTAATATGTCTCTTCTAAGCTCTGCAGTAGTTACGGTTGTTACATCTTGCTGAAACAATACTCGACCAATGTTTTCCACTTGGTCTACAGTAAGTTGACGCGCTTCTATTAGTGCATCTACTTCTGCATTTAAGTCTTTTACAACTTGTGCAGCATCTTTAGCTTTGTCAACCTCCACATAAACCCGACCTTTACCAGGATGGTATTCTAAGAATTTTTGTAACACTTGGTTTTCTTTACGAACTGTTAAAAACCCATTTTCAAAAACTATAGGCTCTAATATTGCATTATCGTCTTGGTCTTCTTGAAATGGAGAGTTTTGGTTTCGTGCATAGCGCAACGCTTTATTTGTTCCAGTATCTTCATCAAACCACAATAGAGGAAATCTCTGTGTATGTCTTGATGCTAAAATTAAGGAAAGGGGCGCAGTCTCGCGCGTTAGCTTGTAGATTTTATCTACGTATTTAGTAGTAGTTTTCATTTGATTAGATTTAAATTTTATAAAAAAAGGGGATCCTAAGACCCCCCGAAAAAACACTTATTATCTACTCTTGGAAGATAAAGAAATTGTTAGCACCTAAAGTACAAACAGCTCTTTCTGACAAGAAGTTAACTTGCATGTTATCCACATCACTAGTTCTTGCACCACCAGCAGAACCAGTAATCCAAGTCTTGTAACGTCTGTCTTCTGTTTCAGAAGCTCTATATCTAACATGTAAGAAAGGTCTCTTAGCATTTTTACCAAGGATTTGGTCATAAACACTAGTTGATCCAGCAGGCACAAGCAGTCCGTTTACACGTCCTGATCCTGCTCCAGTTGGAAGTCCACCTCTCATAGTTGGGTCATTTAAGTATTTCCAGTCAGTTTTGTAGAAGTCATAACCTCTTCTGAATCCTGAAAAACCTAAATTTAACGCCATCTCTTCGTCGTTGTCAAAAAGACCATATGAAGTACCACCCGCTCCGTAAGAGTTTTGGGCAGCTAACATATCATCAATATCAAAAGCAAACTGACGATCAACGAATAATACGTTTTCTTCAATTGCTCCTTGCTTATCTAAACGACTAATTACATTATCAAAGTCAGCTAATACTGTTGGGTTTCCACCGTCCCAGATATTACCTCTTTGTTGTACAGCATAGAAAATACCATCTGACCCAGCTCCTGGATCAGCCGCAGCACCAGCGCTACCCAAAATGGCAGCAGCACCTGAGTTTTGCTCAGCAGGTACAGCTTCGATCATTGCTGTTTCTAAATAGTCATCAAATCTAAGTCGTGTTTCATGCTCAGATTTTAGATACCATAGGTATCCTGTTCCGCCATCTTCAGTGGTAATTTCAATCCATCCAATTTGAGCCATGTCAGATCCAGATACATTGTAAGTATCCTTGATGATAATTGGCTTATTGTCAAAGATGAAATCATTTGATTCAAGAGAACCGTCCATTCCGGCTGTCCCTTTTTTAAATTCTGATCCGTAAATAAACACTGTAACATCAGCATTACCTGCTCCTGTTCCTGCAGTTACTAATCCTCCAGCTTCATAAAAGTCAGCTGTGAATTGTCCTCTACCTCCTCCAGCGTTATTAACTGCACTTACTACAGCTTTGTTGGAGCCTGATCCGTTGTTTTGAACAACTACAACAGTTTGTCCTACACGAATAACTTGTTCAGCAGCTGCTGGATCTAGTACGTCATTTACTTGAAAAGTAACTTGGTCTGCACCTTGTGCTCCTCCACTTCCTACACTAGTGTATTTAGTATGTAATCTACCTTGTTCTGCCCATTTGATAAGGTCAGAGTTAGTAGGCATCTCTGCTCCTACCATACGTAGAAATGAAGAGATAGTTCTGTTACCATAACGCTCGAATTCTTTTTCGTAAGTGTCTGGTAGATATTGATTTAACCAATCAAAATCAGCATTGGTTAAATAGTTTTGAGCTGTTGGAGTTCTTTCTGAACTCGGAGTAAGCGCAAAAGTTGGTGTGGATTTTACTTGTCCTGCCATGATTATAAAATTTTAAATTATTATTAAGTTCTCTTTATACTTCTAATTTTTAGCCCATTGCTCGAAGGCGATGAAACTGATTTAACTTGGAACCCTGATTTAGCAACTGTCTCTGGTATATTACGCTCAGACATGTTAATGTTTTTTGTTTTGCGCATTACATCCTCAGTGGCACTTGACTTCCCTTGCTCATAAAAAAACTGAGCAAACTTGTCGGGATTCATAGCTATAGCTAAAGATCTGTGGTATCCTTCTGGATCATTTAAAAGTCCTTTATCGTCAATAAACTTATTTACAAAATTCATTGGCGTCTCTTGAGCTTTTTTTAATTCAGAAGCACTCCCAGGTGTAAAGTATATATCGCTTTCATCTAAATTGAACTTAAAACCTTTAAATTCACTGTTGAACAATTCATCACTTTTTTTGACAAACCATTCGCTTTTGCGAGTAGCTTCTTCCTGCTGACTTTGAGCCGTATTCACATATTGCTTATAAGCTTGATATTCTTCAGAATTTGTGAACGAGTTTTCCCTTGACTCAAGGGGTAACTTGTATTGTTCTTGCTGCTCTTTAAAGAATCTTTTCGCTTTAGCAATAATCTTTTTCTTTGCTAATTTAGTCTTCTTGATTACTGATTCGTCATCTAGTTCCTCGTCATATACATAGTCCTCCATTAGTGAGTCTATGTCTTCAGGGTCTAAACCTTCTTCAGTAACTGTCAAATACTCTCTTACCAAAGTCTCAGGATTAACATCGGTATAGTCTTTTTGTAACTTTACAAAATCCTCAATGCTCCTTCCTGTTTCTTTTTTATACTTAAAGTAAGCTGCAATATCTTCTGGAAGCTTTTCAGCTTCATCTCGTGTTGCAGTTAATTCATCTAGTGAATTAATTTCCTTACCGTATCTTTTTCCAATAAATGAAAGAACGTCTTCTTCTGATAATTCAGGAGAAGTTATTTCTTTTTCAGTAGGCTCAGGCTTTTCTTCGCTTACTGTATCTTGCGCCTCTTCGGTCTTTACCTCTGCCTCTGGAGGCTCTGGTTTTTGTTCTGACTCTTTTCCTTTAGTATCGTCAAACTTTAATTCTTGTTGAGCTTCATGCTTATTTAAAAGTTCTTGCTCGACTTCTTGAACTGATTTTTCTTGAACATCAGTTAGTTCTCTTACTTTAATTTCCATTTGATTCAGATTAGATTTTATATTTTACAAAGTTATATAAAATATTTATACGTTTTAAGGCCTATCTAGGCTCAAACTCAGCCAAGTCAAAGCCATCTAAACTATCTTCATTTGACTCAAAATTTTGAGGTGGTAGATTATTTTTCCTTTGGTTTATTAGTTTTGACTGCTCAGTGTTTTGCTGGCTTATCCTTTGACTTTTGGCATCTTCTCTTGATTGTTCTCGTTGTGATAATGTCATCCCATCCATTTGTCTTAACTGAAGGTTGTAGTTAAACTCTTGCTCCATTAATTGACTTTTAAGCTGCGCCTCCACTTTGTTACGCTCAATCTCTAGCTGCATTTCACCTTGTTTATACTTTAACTTACCCTGGGTTTCCAATTCAATTTTTTGCATTTGTACTTGCGCAGCCATTTGTTGGGATTTAACTTGTTGCTGAGATAAGATAGCTTGTTTTTGCAATTCATTTTGCTGATCTTGCTCTTGTTTAGATTTTCTCTTAACTTTTAAAAGTTGATTTGCTAGTTTAATATTTTTAATCTCCCTAACATCAATAGCATCTTCTAAGTTTATATCACCCTTGGATAAAGCCATTTGTATGTTTTGTTCTAGCATAGCTTTTTGCTCCTCATCTGGTGATAGCTCTATGAAAACACCGAAATCATAAATATAAAGATCAGATATTTCACTAAGTATACTCACGTTATATTTACCTATTTTATTTATAAAGTCTTCTTTAAAATCTGAATACTCTAATATATCAGCTACCCTATACGTTAACGCTTCAGCTAACGTGCGATATATGTAAAGACTTCCATCTAATATATGGCGGGTAGCTGTGTTGGAATTAAGTGCGGCAAGCTTTTGTACGCCTACCAAAGCTTCAGGACTAGGAGTGGACCCATCGCGAGCTTCATTAAGACCAGTCACTGATCTAATCATGTCTAGGTAATGATTATAATTTGAAATTAGCATTTGAGTTTTTGATGCACCTGAGTTACTTGTTAGTTGTTGTATCGGCACTCTTCCTTGATTAAACTCTCCTTCTTGAGTATAACTTCTCCCGATCACACTACCAGTCTGAAAATATAACCGTAATGCGTCTTCTGGATTATACGCGGCACCTGTTCCTAAATCTACTTCATTTAAACCATCAGCATCAATATATACACCATCAGGAACTACTCTAGCGATTACTTGTTGTAATTTTAAATGAGTTATTTGAATCAAATCTGCAAATGGGATCATACGCCGCACAAGAGACTCAATTACACCTTTGTACATTCTTGGTGCAGCTGCCACATAATTAGGTAAAGCATGCTGTGAACTTGATTTTGGGCGAACCATGTTTTTAGATAGCTCCCATTTTAAAATGATATTAGTACCCATTACCATTACACCATCGTACCAAACATCAATAGTCTTTTCAATTTTTTCAAAGTTTCCTTCCTCAAGCATTTCATCTGGTGGGTTAAACTGATCATCTTTCTCAATCATTCTTGTTGTCCCGTTGTCATTAATTTTTTTCTTATAAACCATCTTCTTAGTGGTTTTATAATTAAAATACATTAATGTACAAGTATCACGATAAAATATATCATTTTCATAATACTGTGCAGTATTAAAATAATCATACCAGCTTTGGCTATATTGAGATATTTGCTCTAAATCTTCTGTTGTAAGAGATGGGTCAATTTTATTTAGTTCGGTAAGTGAGACAGTTTTGATTTCCCCCCAGTAAAAACAATCTTTAAAAAATGGATCTTCAGTGTAACTGTAGACAACGTTTGCAGGGTCTACATAAGAAACTTTAACCCCAGTACCAGCAAGAAATTCATGCTTTGCCATGCCTACACCGATAACCATTTGATCATAATCTATTCTTTTACGCACATCTTGATAATGATTTTCAGCTAAAAGAGTATCTATTGCTTCTTCTTCAGCTATCTCTATAGCTGGTTTGTAGTTTAAATTCATGTACAATGATAGCTCCTCATCGTTAGAAGGTAATTCGTCTGGATCCATTATAAATGGATCAAAGCCCGTGCTTTCTTGAACAACTGATAAGACATCTTTTGCGGCCATTTGACCTTCTATCATGTCTTGGTATTTGCTTCTTTTTGATTGAGAGAGAGCGTCTTGAGCATAAGCTTTTACTTTAAATAGACGATCTTGCATGCCATTAACAACAATATCTACAAACTTGGGTAATATAGGAACAGGTGTCCAATCAAGGTTTAAATAAGATAGGTCGCCATCAACCGCTAGCTCATTTTTATATTTTGCAATAGACTGCTCGCCCCTCGCATATAATCTAAGCCTGTTGAAGTCACGCCATTGGCCATAATATCTACAGCCATTTGAATCTTTTCTAAACCATTCATATTGTATCGCTTGTCCTATCTGTAATCCAAATTCTTTGGTGGCTTTTTCTGAGTCCGATACAAACTGACTTGGAAAACCTACAGATGAAATATTAATTTTTACGTCTTCCATCTATTTGATTAATTCACTATAAATTCCTTTGTTAGCATATCTTGCAAAGTTAAGATTTATTTTGGTTTGTTTTTGTTCGGGTAAATATAGGTTCTTTTGATTAGCCATTATCGCTAATCCTGAGCTAATACTAGCATCAAACTTTGTTCTGTTGCTTATGTCAAACCTTGCCCACTCATCTAAGGTTCTAGTAAAATACATACTCCCCATAGAAGTTGAATCCCTATAAGCGCCAGACAAATCCAATCCAATATGCTTTTCAATATACGACTCTATAGCTGAAGCATGTGATTGCTTCACATCTTCGGATGTATTTGGTATACCTCCTAATTCTTTTTCTGTTTTAGAAAGCTTATTAAAATGTTTATCAGGTCTGTTCATACAAAAGCCCCTATAACCTCTGTTTTTAAAATGATAAAGTAAACGAGGTTTATTGTTTTCAATTAATATTGGCATACTGTAAAACACACAAGCCATAAGCACTTCTTCAAAAAATATTTCTGCCGTTTGAGGTCTAGCCACGTACTCTAGAAAAAATTCATTACTCGGTGCCTCTTCCATGTTAAATTTAGTCAAGCCGTGTAAGGCGCCATTAGAGCCTCGTCCTACTACTGTGCCCGATATATCATATGAATCACATCCAAAGGCGCCAATGTGCTCATTCATAGGGAAGTAATGATTAAACTTTTTATATTTTTTGTTAGTTATATTTTTATTAGGCAGCCATGAAACTTTAAATCTGCCTTTCGGGTCAGGTGAAAAAATAACTTGTGAATCTTTAACACCATCTTGCCAATAAAACTTTCCTCTAGTTACATGCTGCTCTATAATTAAAGAATCATTGTAGTCAATTTGTTGATATATTTTTGTTAGATTAAATAACGAAGTTTTGCTTTCATCTCTAAATGCATGAGATTCAGTCCTAGGAAATTGTCGATAAAATTCATTTAATGCATCTGCATCTTGGCTTAGTGAGTCAACTTCTGCTTGCCAATAATCTACTGCACCATTACTAATCATTTCACCATCAACTCCTAATACATTAGATTCAGGTCTATGAAATACTGGCATGCCATATCTATCAATAAAACCCTCCATGTTCCATTCCATAGGAATAAACAAACTGTACATCCCGCTTTTTGTTTGACCATTTTGATTACGCGTCTCTATGTCTGAATCTTCATACAGCTTTTTAAAATTATCACCACCCTTGCTTAACGCGTTAGAGGTTGAGCCCATCATACATTTACCTATAATCTTACTTCCTAATCTTAAACATGTTTTAGTTACTCTCCAATTGTTGAGAATATTATTGGGTTTTATCCATTTACCGCTTTCATCATGAACTAACAATAGTAACTTTTCACCGTCATAAGAGTTTTCATCTGTATTCTTCCAGTCGATAGTGGTGTCTAGACCATACAGCTCTTCATCAACAGCGTCATACATATTTTTTTTAGTAATCTTAGAAGCTGGTATTCTGAAAGCTAATTCAGTTTTAGGTTTGTCCATACCATCTTGAATAGGTTTAAAAAAGAAGGGTAGTCTATTTGCTATAGGCACGACTTTATCTGTAAACATTTTTTTGGCATCTGACCCTGTCTTTGATAGTATGCCTACCCTTGAATCTTTAACCAAAGTCCCTGTGTTTACACACTCTGATGAGCCCATAAATGAGAATCCAGAACGTCTTATTTTTAAATAAACCAACCCAAAGCACCTAGGATCTGCTTTACATGCTTCCCAAAAAATAAAAAATATTCTATTTGCCTCTCTGAAATCAGGATATCCTACGTCAATGCTAGTCCACTGCAAGTACATATAATGAGATCCTGTGATATAGGTAGGTTTACCATTATTATAAAACCAATGCCCTTCTTCTCTTCTATCAAACTCTTCTTCAATATAATCAACCCACTTGTTTTTAAAAACACTAGCCATTTCGTTCCATTGAAATATTGACTGTATGCGGCTTAGCTCTTTGGGCAACTCTTTTCTTTTCCAAAACTGTTTACTTTTAATGTCAGATTCTTGAACAATATTGTTAGGTCGTATAGGTAGAGCTATATTTAACCCGTTGATATTTACTATCTCTCCAATTTGGCCATTTTTAGATATGACCACCATATCATATTTTTTACTATAACCATAAATCCAGGTTTTAGCTTTATTTTTATTACCTAGAACAAGTTTAGGCACTAGGTTTTTTACTACATAAAACAATCTATTTTGATCGTCTTTCTGCAAACCCTTGTTTAGATTGGATTTTTCCTCCATTAGTTTGATTTATAGTTATGTTCTCTTGCTCTGCATCTATCTTATTTAATATATCAAAAGCATCGAATATTGCAAGTTTTTTTGTCGCTGCTGCATTTTTTAATCTATCTGCTGCTAACTCATCTTCAGGATCAGGCTTTATTATATCTTCTTTGGCGACTTTAATTAGCTGTTCTACAGCCTTTCGCCCTGCTGCTATAATTTGTACTTTAAGTAATTCTGAGCTCATAGGGTTAATGTTATTTGATGGTCATACATTCGATAAAGTTTCTCACCATCTACATCAAACTCATATTCGCTGTCAGGCTGAAAACTAACTTGTGCCCCTGGTTTTATTCCTTGAGATAAGAGATACTCATTTGGATAAACCATTTCTCCCATTAGCGGCTCTTCATTTCCACGCTTAAACATAAATGACTTTTGTTTTTTTATTGGCTTTACGAAACAATATCTATCGTGGCTATGCCACTGATTATTATGATTATACATAAAAAACTGATCATTATCTATAAAAAATAAATTATCCTGGAAAAAGCTTTTACCACTCTGCTGTCTGCCTTTCATGTCATTGTAATATTTAAATACATTGTGGTGAACTAAAAGTATATCGCCTTTTTCGATTGGACCTTGATATTTCAAAGGAACTTCTTTAACAATACCTTTTCGATTAGAGACGGTAAAATCTTCCTCGCTTGTGCTAGTAATAAAATCTAGCCCTGACATACTTTTAGTGTTGTTATACCTTTTTCCCTCAACAGGCTCAACTATAAAGTAAAACGGTGATTTCATTAAAAGTTAATATTATATTCAATAGACACGGGCACGTAAGAACTAAACTCTTTCCATAACAGAATCTCATCTTTACGCTGTATCCATATCTTAATGGAATGCTTGTCTGCGTCTTGCTGTATGAGGTGTATAAAATACTTACCGTTTAAAATCTCTTGACCCACCAAGTAGTGCATCGCTCCAGACTTATAATCTGGCCCTACAGAAATTTTCCTTATATCCATTAGATTTGATTTAATTTGAATATAAAGATACAAATATTTTAACGCCCTTGTCCTCGGTATGCTTTGCGGTAGTTCTTAGAAGATTTTAAAACCGAGCTCTTGGTTTTTGAGTGTACCCCTGGTCTTCTAACTTTTGATTTAGTTTGGTAAGTTGATAAATTAATTGCTTTCGCCATTGCCGTTCATTAAATTAGTTTTTTGTTTGCTCCCAGCGGAGGATCCAAAGTAGTATCCTATTACTTGAGTAAAGGCTGCTACCACTGCTCCGAATCCCATGTCGAATAATCTCTGAGACTCTTCAGGTATTTGCCACAACCCTATCGCTCCCGCAATTACACCAATAAAACAAAGGGTGATACCCCACCCTACAGTTTTAAAAAGAACATCATTTGACCCTGCATTCAAGGCTGCAATCTCTCTCTGTCTAGCAGAAGCTCTATCCTCTACCTCTGCTTGATATGCATCTAAGACCATTTCTTGAGCTCTAACTTTATCTGCTGCTGGTGCGTCTGAGTTTTTAATTGAGGTTACAACCTGATCAACAGACATGTCGCCTTGTATAATACTTCCAAGAGTGGGATTAATTAGTCCTATAGAAGCTTTGAGCAGCTTCCCTACCGTAGTTTGACCAAATTTCTTCTTTGGCTTACTCATATTACTTGATACGTTGTTTTACCGTTTTCTTTTACCGCTCTTAGTGCGCGTCCTCTATTCTCACTATCTGAGACGTAGCTAACATGTACCCAATCAGGATTAGTGTCATCACCAAACTCCCATATTATCTGATCATAAGATAGGTTATTTTTAATATGCTCAAACATCTCTGCATTTGTTTTATGTCCGAAGGTATCATCTAGGTCAATCGCACGACCCTGGCAATGCTGGCTACGAGAACTTCCGCCAATAGCTTGATTCAAATTTTCAGACCGGTAAAAAGAATTTATTTTTATTGGGCCGCCTACCCATTTTCTTAATGGCTCAAAAAGATTGTCAGCCAAGATACCCATATTGGAAAGCTCATAAGAGCCAGGGGTATTGTCGATGTTTAACCTAGTAGCAGTGTTTGACTTTACACCTTCTTTGTACGATACGTGCTCACTTATTCTTTCCATGCATTATATACCATTTGTGCAAGGTATATCCTATGGCCACAAGCGTTGCAATAATTTTAAGAACTACATCAATATCAGTCATTGACGTAGCTAGAGCTCCTACTGTGAGAGCGTATACTTTTGCATCAGTCACACTTAATTTTTTTAGATTTAACATAAATGTAGTTTACTGTTATCTCTCCAGCTGTGGTATCTTGCACGTAATTCATTTTTTCTTTGATTTTTTTCCAGATCTATTCTGACCTTTCATTGCGTTAGGCACATCTCCGATTTGGTTACCTACTTCTTTTATAGCTTTTGTAACGTCTTTAAGCTCTTCTCCGACACGATCAACACGCTTAGATACATCATCCTTCATCTTAGCAAATTTCTCCTCTAAGATGTCGGGAATCATATTGTTGTTCTCGTCTTTGGTAAGACCTTTCTTTGTAAGCCATATTGCGGCTATGTTTATTACGATCAGTAAAACTACTAATCCAATTAAAATAATTATTGTTGTGTTCATAAGATTTAATTTTATTTTATTGCTAAATATATGTAAGTTTCTCCACTTCTATTATATGAAGTACCATCACCAAGAGTAAAGCCATTTGTATCAAAAGATTTAACGCCATTGTCGTTTGAATTAGTTTGTTCAGGATTTGGTAAATCTGCAAATAATTCTTCTCTACGTCCTCTTGCTGAATCAATCATATTCCATTCTTGACCCGCTAGTGTTGTAGATTTTATCAGTAAAAAACTTGGAGTAAATCCATTTGCACCTCCTGATAGTCCATTGTCAGTTGTGTATATAGGTTGAGTCGTTCCACTAGAAGCTGCCGCATTTCCTTGATAACTCCCTATCTTCTGATAACCTGATACGCTGTGGAAAGCATATATTAACCAGTCTTGACCTGAGCCATTATAAGACGGTGAGTTAGTGTTAAACCTAATTACAGAGTTTGTGGGAGACTGCATTGATGAATCATTGTTTGTAGTTCCAGAAGTGAATTCTAAATAAGCTTGATAATTATTAACGTCTTTATGTATAATATTCCAAGAGCCAGTAGAGCTTGTTCTCTTATATATAAACATTTCTGGAGGACTATTTAATCCGTGACCTACTGAAGAATCATTATTACCATTACCTTTATATCTAATAATTGAGAATCCGGCAGCTTGATTTGCACTTACTATACTTGTATTGTCCCCATCACTATTTATAGTAGGCAACCCTCCTGCTTTCCAACACCATGAGACGTAAGTTCCATTCCCTGAATATGTTCCGCCATTTGGTCCATTTATTTCATAATCTCCTGCACTTGTATCTTTTACAGTAAATCCATTACTGTTAAATGAAGTTACACCTTTATCTGCTGAAGATCTATCTACAGTACCATTTGTTGTGTTTGGCATTATTTGCATAAATGCACCTCTAATAGTATCAAACACTAAATGATTTGCATTACTTCCTGTTCTTTGCTTTGTCCAAGTAAAATCAGGAGCAAAAGGAGTGTATATATTCTGCGTTCCACCATTACCTGTGTATAAAGTAGGTGAAAAGCTATTGGCCTGCGTAGGAACTGAACTATCTTTGTCAGCGGCTATTGCTAGGTAGATGTAAGTTACTCCTGAAGTGTTCCAATTACCGTTAGACTTCATCTCAAAACCATTAGAGTAGAAGTAGTTATCGCTATCATTATACTCCGTAGAAGATAAGTTAGGGTATAGCTGACTATCTGCACCTCTTTTATTGTCCATAATTAGCCAAGACCCTGTACTTGAGGATGGTTTAGCTAACACAAAAGCAGGTTCAAATCCTGTTTCTATAAAGTTACCTGATGCTCCTGTTCCTGTATAATTCCCTATCTTCTGATAACCTGCGATGTCTGCAAAACAATAAGCAATATGTGCTCCAGACCCTGCCGCATTAAAAGTAGTTGTTGTTGGTGCTGCTGAACCTGTAGTACCTTTACTTGCGTCCGAATCTAAAACCATATAATAATAAGTGGATGTAGCGTCAATAACACCTGGGGCAAAATAAACATACCAATTACCTGAACCTGTTGGCTTTTGAATTATCATTGATGGGGTCACACCTAACCCATGCCCTATTGTGGAATTTGATGCAGGACCTGTATACTTCACAATACTAAATCCTGCTCCTGTATTTGCTGATATATTTGTTGCAGGTGTTGCCCCTGCTAAAGCTGTAGTAGAATTAGCTCCATCTATTTTTACACTTCCCGCAGTTGGGACATTCCCTGCTCCCGCTGAGTTTGTAGCTGTAGGAGCTCCGCCGCCCTTAAAAGCCCAAGCTACATAAGAATTAGGGGCTCTATTAGTAGCGCCATTATTATCAACAGTAAATCCATTTGTATCAAAAGAAGTAAAGCCTTCATATGGTGCTGTATTAGTAGCTTCAGCAAGTGAATTATCAGATGAAAGTTGCTTATTAATTCCCCTAATACTATCATACAAAGCATGAGATTCAGAACCGCTAACTCTTCTTTTTACCCAAACAAAATCTGGTTGGAATCTCAATCCCGTATAGCCGATGTCTGTTGTAACTCCTCCGTATGTGCCGCCTACATCTGAAGCGTCACCATCTAACTGATAAGCAGCAACACATCCTGCTCCCACTGGGAAGTTTAATGTTGCAGCTGTTGTTGTTGTTTCATTAGAATAAAGAGCTGTTATGTCTGAAGAAATTATGGGCGCATTAAAAAATCTTATTTGGTCTAACTTTCCTTTCAAAAAATTTCCTCCTGTCGCATAATAACCAACTTGAATAGCAACTGCGTTTTTAGTTCCACTTGTTAAAGTATGATTAATGTCAGGGGTACTATTGCCATCAACAAATAATTTTTGCGTATTATCACTTGTGTTATTTATCAAAACAAGATTGTGCCAATTACCATCATTTATTGTAGCCGTACCACTTGTAAAAGAACCAACACCATCCATATAATTACCTATATTAAGAGTTCCGTTAGCGTTCATTTGGAGATAAAATGAATAATCAACACCATCATAATCACTAATAATTGCAGAAGCAGATGTTGCTTCCGTATTAACCCATATAGAAACAGAAAAAGATACCCTTGCCGTTCCATTATTTCCTATCCCGCCATCTTGTATGATTATAGCGCTACTACTCCCATTAAAATTCGCAGCCTCATTAAACTTAGCGTCTATTTTGTGACTAGCATCAGTTCCAAAGTATGTGTTTACGTTGAAGTTCTGAGAAGGAAAGTCATCAGGGTTAGGTAACTCTTCAGTGTCTATTTGTCTCCATGCACCGCCGTCCCAAAACTCAACATACTTTTCAGTAGTGTTAAAACGCCACTCTCCTGCACTAGGACTCGTAGGTCTTTGTGCTGTTGTACCCGTTGGCAATTGTAGCGCTGTGTTTGTTGCGCTAAAGTCAAATAATTCTGGTGTTGTTATTTTTGTTGTTGCCATAATTTTTAACTAAATGTTATTGTTCCTGTCCCATTTGTTCCCTCTGATGTAACTTTAAACATACTCACTTTGAAGTTTGAGATAGATGTAGTGTCTACTATTTCAGTTAAACCCGAAGCACTACTCAATGTACAAGTCTTTGTGTCAGGATATTTTATTATAAGCACACCTGAGCCTCCTGTATGCCCTCCTCCTGAATTACCGCATGTGGCTCCACCTCCGCCGCCACCAGTTGCTGCTGTTCCATTAGAGGATGAGTT
>Ga0098045_1000132_pt1 | contig 31742 bp, 41 predicted proteins | sample 11_taG_FD_77071 | JGI IMG/M metagenome (GOLD analysis project Ga0098045, IMG submission 77071) | Marine viral communities from the Subarctic Pacific Ocean - 11_ETSP_OMZ_AT15265 metaG | ecosystem: Environmental > Aquatic > Marine > Oceanic | place: Pacific Ocean | collected 2015-01-16 | reverse complement strand
GGATATTGTCTATGGTTTTGATTCCTACCAACTGTTATGAATGTATAATCCCAATTAGGTAATCCCATAGTTTCTTTAATTTGTTTAACTTGCTCATCTTCAAGTGTAGTAAATCTTGTGTCAGGCGTGAATGGTATGGTTGCTATCGCTTCTTCCGCAAACCTATCTAAAAACGGTGTTCTTTGTTCCTGTATGACTGCCGTTCCTTTGGAGTTATACCTTTTCACCAAATCCTCAAACCCTGCGTAAAGAGCATGTGTTTGAAACACCGGAGTATGAATCATAGATAGAAGTTCAATGTACTTTCTTGATATTGGAAGCCCTCTCTGTGTAATATAAGATACAAGAGGTATCTTGAACTGGTTACACGCTTTGACTAAAGAACCAACCGCCCAAAGAGGGAGGTCTGTGTAAACTACATTTGGTTGAATCCGATTGAGTTCTCTATCCATAACTGTTACACCACTAACACCGTTTAACGGCGTAGCACCGAAGTTAGAGCCACCTGCGGTCATAATCCACCCTTCGGGGTGAAAGAAGTCCTGTCCTTGATGATTAAACGCCATGCAAAAGACTTCGTGGCCTTGACTTGCCAAGTGTCGGGCAAGTCGTCTGGTTTGTTGTGAAGATGAAGTAGTTAGTAGTGGTGATTCCGATGCAATTAGTATTCGCTTCGCCTCTGTCATGTATTTTGGTGAACCTGCCACCTATTTAAGTAATTAAGGCTCAAACATAAGACATTCGTTCCATCATTCTCATTCTTTCTTTTTTAATAGCCTGTCTTTGTAAGTCATAAGCAATAAAAGCCTGTTCCATTCTATCACAAGTCCATTCGCCATAAGTTGATTCATACTCATTAATTAAAAAGTTCATTTCAACATTAATTGCTCGGTGTTTCTTAGGGCATTCACCATGAGGGTTTTCTGGTGATTTGTAGCCACCTGCACCTGCGCTACATGACGCATTCTCTGCCATGATTTGATGTGCAATAATTTGTCGGGCAAGTTTCTGTTCGGGGGTGTTCGGTGTTCCGTTCATGATTAGCCATTAGGCCAGTCCTATATAAAGATACCGCCTATTTAACTAAAAGATGGGGTGAAATAACCTTTTGTTGGGGCTACCGCTTTGTAATTATTGACGGTGATAGTTCCTATTGTCTGTGTTGGGTAGGTGTTCTCATGTGCCTTTCGATACAAAGACCCACTTCCACCAAAGACTGATGGGGCATTAGGCCAGTCATTGACATAACTTGCCGTCAATGGTTTTACATTAGACAACGGGGCAAGTTTCTTATTTATAGCACCGGACATAGAAGTTAAAGGTACATCAAGACCAACGCCTCTTTGAAATGGTAAATATGCGGGGCGCATGAACATTCCATTCGTAACCGCTTGAGAAAAAGCCCTAATTGTTTGAGGCATTCCCCAACTGGTTTCAAGCCCATTAGTGGTATCAGCCCATGTATGAAACCGCTCAACGCTTCTTGAGTATTGATTCCCTACCATGTTATATGTTCCTTTTTTCTTAATAAAATCATAGACAACATATCTTCCTGACGGATGGATAGGACTAATGTTTGTTGCTACAAAATCTATTGAGTCCGATATTGTAGTTGCTTTCATGTATGTTGAAAGTCTATTACTGTCAATAGTTTGATTCGCTCTCGTTAGGTACAATGCCAAAAAACCTGCATCGGTTATTGCGGGGTAGTAAGGATTTGGTATAGAAGGCGAAGGACCAAACATAACAGTGTGATTAATTGCAGTTCCGGCATAAAAAAGAAAGTGATTTATTAAAGCATATTTGAGCGGGGTGAATATGGGTGCAAGTGTACCATCAGGATTTGTAATAAAAGATGAAGCCGTCATCCCTATGATGTAGTAATTGTCGTTAGCATATACATCAGCGTTATACGATAATGTGGCAACAGTAGCGAGCGCAGCATCTTGATACAGAGAAATAGTGTCACCGCCACCAACCACATCAAATACAACAGTTGCATTATGCCATTGTCCTACTGTCAAAGTCACATTCGCATTGTAAGTATTTAGCGTTCCATTTGTTGCCAAAACTTGTAATTGAAGTCTTGAAACTCCGTTGTCATTAAATAAATTCAAATTTACTGCTGGAAATGGGTTTAGATAACTGCCACCCACATTACGATTTATACCTATGATACCTGCCGTAGTTGAATGAAAAGCAACCTCATGTTGAATCTTAATCCAAAAACTGAACCCTCCTTTTTTCGCATTTGCAGCATCAGGAGTTGTTAGACTACTTGGGTTAATTGGCAAAAGGTGACTGTTTGTAGGAGATAATGAAAGTATTGAACTATCCGTATAATTTAAAGACATATTGTTAAAAGAATCGGATATTAAAGACGGATTAGGCGTGTTAGCCAACCCGTCAAATAACCCAACGGCTTTTAGATTTCTCCGCCCCATAGATGATTGTTATGCGATACGGATATTAACTAACTCTGTAATTAGACAATGTGAGGCTTTTCCTTAATGGGGTAGGTGTGCTACCTCCGGTGGCGGTTAAGGAAATGTCCTCGCTCATCTTCAACGGTCTTTCTATTCGCTTTCGGCGACCAAAACTCCAACCGCAGGGTTTTCCATCTTTATGATACACAATGCAATACCTACTAACTGGGTATTTATCCCCATCTTTCATCTTCAAGCGTCGGTAGCCTTGTTTCTTGACCTTGCCAACACATACTGCTGACTCATAATCATAATCTCTATCCTTTGATGTTGAAACAACTGGATTCACCATACTCAAACTTCCTCCGCAGTTAGGACAAGGCATACTCAATCCTCCTTGTCAGGGTGACTCTTGGGTAGGCTCTTACGCCTTGTAGCAGCCATTTTGTCAAGGTGCTTTACTAAGTTTTCAGCCGCAGTATCAAAACGCTTCTTAGAATGCACATCAACTGCCATTTGAGCATAAAGTGCGCTCAAGTCTATGTTCTGTGTTATGTATTCTATTATTTCATACTCGGCATGTTTTACACTACCTGCTCTCATACTCATGAGAGGGTCTTGTATAACCCACCTATATTAGGTGTGAGAGATTTGTAGGCCGATTCTAACGGTTCTTTTGCATAAGGTATTGCTCGTTTGGTGTTGAGTAATCCTTGCCTCTCAAACTATCCTATGGGTCAGTCCTATATAAACCTACCGCATATAATGTTTATTAGAAGTGATTAAGCCCTGACGATATTCTTCAATCGCCTCACGCATACATGCCTTACACTTATGCTTGCCTTCAAACTGTGGATTGTGAACCAAAGGGCGAATGCACTTCATCATTCTTCCTCTCGCATTTCTCTTAGTTTAGCATCCATGTATTTCTTACGCTCATGCCGCTTTCTTCTTTTTCTTTCTTGGCGGGTTTTATCAGCCCTGCCTTCGATTTTTTCATTATGCTTTTTGCCCGCCAAATGCTCTTTGTAATGTTTTATACGGTGACAATTAGAACATATTAATTGACACTTAGCAATCTCTTTTTCTATTCTCTTCCAAGAGTAGCCGTTACCAACAAGATAAGAAATTGATGCAACCTTGTCATCGTGGTTAATATGATGATAATCTAAAGCCCATGTTGCTATTTGACCCGATAGGCCACACACAACACAAGACCCCTCCGCTTTTATCTTCTGGAGTTTTTCTCTTGTTTGCTTTCGTCGCAGTCTAACCTGCGCTCTCCTTTTATCAGCATTACTTTGATACCATTTCTTGTGATAATTTCGCTGATATTCTCTGCGTTTATCAGCATCTTTGAAGGGCATTAACGCCCGCCTCATTCATCAGCAAGTTTTGTCAAAATGATTCTTGGTTGTCCTTCCGAGTCAAGTTTTGATTTGTAAAAAGACATTTCATCCTGTGTAGGTTCTCGGCCTCTGTAAAAACCGTAAGCCAGTTTGATATATTCCTCTGTTGGAGTTGCATAATCAAGGGGTGAAGGACATTCATTTAGAATCTTAGGTTCGGCCTTTTTGGTTGGCTTGGTTGCTTTCTTTTCTTCAACAACTTTCTCTTCAACCTTTACTTCCGCTTTCTCTTCCGCTTTCGCTTTCTTAGCCATGTTTGTTCCAAACCCATGAATAGTTATTAAGCATTATCCCATAATATAGTCAGTTCTATGTCAGTTCGCACACCGCCTATGGTGTTGCCTTCAAACCCTTTACCAAAGAAAGCCTCCTTGTCCTTGACTTGTATGGGTTCAGCGACATTGACAACATCGGATATTTTAATGAATTTATATCCATAACCGCCCCATTCTGGGTTAGCACTTCCGTTATTAGCATTGACAAGCACTTGCTCTCTTATTATTTTCAATAACTTCCACATCTGTTCGTCAGTTGGTGTTAGCAAATGAACCACGACATAACCAGTATTTGTTGTCGCTGCAATCGTGGCAGCAGGGTTCATGTTAGCGATTTCAGTTTCTTGATAAAAATTAGTCAATACAATTTGTGGCACTTTTTGATTCTTCATAGAAAACCAACTATCAGTTTGTATTGTTATACTTGGCAGCCCCGCAGCCGTGAGTTTAGCAGCAAGCCCTGATTCTAAGATAACTTTGGTAAGAGCCTTTGGGCTAAGTGTAGGCTCATTATTTGTAGCGGGCATATCATGCACCGCCATTACCAAAGACTGCTACGGCCATGAAAGAATTAGCCTTGACTTTCTCCAAGTATTCTTTGTATTCTTTCTCCGTTGAGTCTAGTAATGGTCGCCAAAATTGTTTGATTCTTTCAGCCGAGTTCTCATCATTCAAACTCGCTCTTGCCGCCTGTCTAACAACTAAGAGAATTGTAGCCATTTTCGCCTCGATTGGGGCAGTGGCAATTCCTGATGTGTAAGTTATTTTGAATAGTTGAATAGCATTTAGTCCGACGAGGTTATGGAATCTAATAACTCCGGCTTCCGCATCATCCAACCACCAGTCATCTGTTCCATCTCTTTTTCTTCCTTCTTCAAGAACAGTAGTCGAACCATCAGATTTAGTTTCTTCAACAGAGGTAATAGAAGCGACGGGTCTATTTTTTAGAGTAATGTGCCTCATCCTGTATGTTGAATCATGATATTCGACATGGCTAACAACACCTGCTAACTGCCGACCTGCATACATATCAACCAAGCGTGAAGCATTGGTTATCATTGTAGCCAATTCAGCATCAGTTGGTCCGATGTTATTACCATCAATTAGACCCGAATAAGTTCTAACCTCTGTCACTGTGCAGTAATCTATTGCGCTCATAACATATCCCTTGTCAAGATGGGCTTTAACGGTTGAGCCTTAGCCCCCTCTCTTGAGGGCTATGGCTTACGCTATCGCCTTTGTTAAAAGGTTAGTTAATCAGCCTCAAAGAGTTGCTAATCCGTGAATGGTGCATATTGCCTCATCATAGCGAACTGCGAAGGCAACATCTTGCTTAGGAATAAGCACGAATCTGTCCTTTGTTGGTTCGTCATGGAAGCCAATACTGAATCTTCTCTCTGCAACTGTTGGGTTGCCGATTAGTGGAGAACGGACATTCACTAGCATAGCGATTGTACAGTTTCTTACAGAGTTAGCAACGCTTGATAGAGCAAACTTACCTGTGTGGTTCATGTTGGTTGGAATAACGCCAGTAGCGAAAACTCTGACACCATAGATTCGACCAAGTTCACCGCTTAGGATAGTAGCACCTGCACCGTATTTATCAACAGTTTGTAGTTCAGTAAGTCCTAAGAGTTGAACCTCAAGGTTTCTTGGAACTATCATAGCCAATTCATCTCTGTTGTCGGAGTAAACACCCAACTTAGCGATAGCACTTCTCATGTGAGCAAGTGTGAAGGCTGAACCTGCATTTGCTTGGGTTGCATCAACAGTAACCCCTAATCTATTTCCGGCAGTTGCACCAGTTCCGATACAAGCAGTTCTTAGACCATCAAACAATAGAAGGTAGTCATTTACAGTTCCGCTAACACCAGTTGGGTTTAGTTCAGCACCAGAAGTTGCATGTGGTCCGTTAATGTTGTCAGCAAAAGAGTTACCAGTAGCAGTATCACCGTTAATGAACAAAGATTGTTCGTTAGTAGCAAGTTGTGAAGCAATATCATCTCTTAGAACTGCAAGCAATCCTTCGACACCGTATGCAATCAGGTAATTACCGATTGGAATATTAGCAATCATTGTCTTAAGTTCCAACTCAACTTCGTTAGTAGCGTTTCGGCTCTCCCCTGCGGCAGTTCCGGCTTCGGCCATTGTTAGAGTTTGTTGGTGGAATGATACACTACCTGTCAATTTTGGAATCTTCATAATTCTTCTCGACATTGGCATAGCAGGGAAAAGAGAACGCATGAAGTTTCTCTCATATACTATTCCGATTATCTCTTCAGCAGTTTCAGTAGGAAGCATTGTTGCACCAGTTGTATTTGCTACACCTGCTAACGCTGCTTTCACCTTTTCAGTCATCTCATTAAAGTTCATTTCTTCGCTTGTCATATTATATCCCTTTCTCTATTTGGTTATTAAGTATATCCTAACTTCAAAGTCCTCTTCCTTCAATTCTCTCGGATAGCCAAGAGCCAAGTCCGGCCATGCCTTTGCTTACTTCTGGCAAAGGGTCGTACTTGGTTGTTCCAGTTTTCTTTTCAGTTGGAGTAATGTTAGCCGATAGGCTTTTTCTTTCAGCCGGTACGGATTTTGTTTCAATGTTTAGTTCAGCCATTTTTTCAGCAAGTCTTTTACCGACCTCTGCTTCAATTACTGCTTCTTGCTCTGCAATCTCTTTCTCTTCGGTCAAAGATGTAATTAGTGAATCTCTTTCAGCAATAATGCTCTTAAGTGATTCTGTTTCATCGAGTTTGTCTGTCAGGTTCTTTAGAGTTGCTTCCATGCTTAGAACGGATTTTACAACTTCTTCTAATACTGCATCATCGTCAAGAGTTTTCTCTTCAAGTTCTTCGACTACTTCTTCTTCAAGAGCCTCTTCCTCAACAAGTTCTTCTTCGACAAGTTCTTCCTCAACCTCTTCTGTTGCTTCTTCAAGAACTTCTTCTTCGACTGCTTCTTCGACTGCTTCTTCAAGAACTTCTTCTTCAAGTTCTTCCTCAACCTCTTCGGTTTTAACAGTGACTATTTCTTCGGTTGGAACTTCTATTTCTTGTTCCTTGATTTCAACTTCTTCAATTACTTCTTCGGAGGTTTGCTCATCAGACATGGAACTTTCCTTCTCTATATGGGTATTAACGCTATCGGTGGCAATAGCCTGTTTGAACTTTTCTTCCAAGTGTGCTAATTGTTGGCGCAGTTCTTCCATTTCAGTATCTTGGTCGGGTGCGCCCATTGGCTCGGCTTTACCAAACTCGATAACATAACTGTCCTCGGTTTCTTCAACTGCTACAATGTGCTTTTCCTCTGTATGATTTCCACCACAACCGCAACCACCGCAACCATCTCCGCCAATAATGTCTTTAGAACCTGTATAAGAAACTAAAGACTTCTCAACATCAAAGAGAGCATTTGGTGAAGCGGGAATATCAACCACGCTTGTTTCAATCCATTCAATGTTAGTAAATCTAACATAGCAAGATTCATCTTCCTTGTCATTAGGACATTCCTTTACTGCGGCTTTTGCTATGAAACCAATAGAGAATGACCTAAGCATTCCCTTTCTAATCTTTCTAACAATGTCTTTTTCTCCACCGTCAATTCTTGCACGCCCCATAACTGTGCTAATCTTCCTGTCCTCATCCTCATAAGAACCCATCTCGACATTTTCCATAACTCCGATAACGCCGTAGTCTTTTCTATGATTGTATAGAATAACTGGATTCTTCATGTAAGATTTCCAAGAGTCTAATATTGCTTTAGGCTCAACCATTTCCTTGTGTCGGTCAAGCATGGCTTCATCTCCGACATATACCGGACCATAGACAACAACATCGTCATCGTCTTTTTTGTAATTATCTTCATCAACGCTTTTATCAACCTTGAAAGGAACAATCATCCTGTATTCAAATACGGCTTCTTCCGTATTGCCTTTAATGGCATTGAATATTTTATCGTCATCCAAGAAAACGGCTTTACCAAAGTCCACCATAGAAAGGTGTCTATGATAAAGGGTTTAATACACTTCCTTTGCTTCATAGTTCTCTGGAGTTTGTTGAAAAATTTCTTGATATAGATTTTCTAACCATTCTTCATCCTTAGCAAAATGCCATGTGCTATGCTTTGTTCCCCTTATGTTAGTCCATCCCCAACGCTTCAAGAAGTAAGATATTGTAGTTGTTCCTAAGTATTTGTTATGTGGAGTAAAGTTATTCCCAACCATTCTTGGTTTGTTGGCTAACACTATGTCAAGTGCCTCCGAACCGTAAAACAGTTTCTTTGGATTTGCCAATGAATCTTTAGCCAATAGATAGGCTCTATAATTTATCCAAAGTGGAAACTTCTTCAACTTCTTAGCATTCTTATCCAATTCACACCCTCGATTCGTCAAAGAATTTTTGTGCAACTTGGGTAAAAGCCTGAAACCAGTCGTCTGTTTCTTTATGCTTTGCCAATACTTCATCTATAAATTTCATTTTTCCTATTTCTTCCGGTGTCATCTCTCTCGCCTCTGTTTAGTCCTATACATCACTACTATATAAGCATATTGTATATACTTTAGTAAAGCAACCAACCTAATACCATTTGCTGAAAGTTGTTGTTGTCAATTCGCACATACAAGTGGTGATGGTAACTCCAACCAACTTTCTCTGCAATCAATACATGAGAGTCGGAGTTTGCTTCAACTAAATTATTAATGTGTAGTTTTTCATCAGCCGTCAATTCTTTGAGAGAAACAAGGTAAGTTAGACCTTGATAATATTCGCCTTCGTGAGAAAATGATTCACCCGATAAAGGCGTGCTATTCTCTTTCTTCCTGTATGCTCTTTTGTAAGTTAGGTTAGCAACTGGGTTATCTGTTCCTGTCATGTCTGGGTTCGGGGGGCTTGCGTCTTGCATGTATAGTCCTACACGATGCACCTATATAACAGTTTTGTCTATACCATGATTCTTGGGAAGATTCTTCTAAACTTTTTGTTGAACACTTCTTGAGGAACGGACTTCATTTTCTTTCTCGCCATTTGAGCGGCAGGTCGTAAATATGGTTGAGGTCGCATTGGTGCAAATGCGGAACGGCCATATTCAACCACTGACGCATATTGAACTTTAGAATTTCCAAACCTGACTGTATATCCCTTCCTATCGGGGGTCATAACCACCCTGCCACTTTTCTTAAGTCGCCCAGTCCTAACTGGAACTAATTTTTTTGCTTTTCTCAAAATAAATTCAGCAATCCTCTTTGAACAATCTCTGCTAAACTCACCGCCCATTGTCGCAGCGAGCATGTGAAACTTCAAACCTATTCTGTTGAATATAGCATGATTTACACTAACAGTTGCATTCATGTTTTGAAGCATTTTAGACAAGATTAATCCTCCGCATCTAAGGCTCTTTTGAGTTTAGAAGCCCACGATTTACCCGCACGGCCACCCCAAAGCATAGCCGCAGTCCATGCTGGACTATCTTTCGGCTCATCTAAGAATCGAGCGTTTCTTCCCCACCATCTAATCATTTTCTTAGCCTTGAAAACAGTTATTGCAGTACCCCGTGCAATTGCTCTTGCTTCTTTTACAGTTGTTCCTTCTAATCCTGACCCACCGTAACCATCTTCAAAGAGTTTTATTCCTGTCTTACAAGCACTTCTAACTCCCTGTGGTGGGATTCTGTCTTTTTTTGTTAATGCTCTCTTGTCTATAATGTCCTCTGTTATCTCTTCATCTTCAACAGACTTCTTACTTGATAGTGGGTGTCCTTTTGGAAATAAATCTTGGTCATGTTTGCCACCCCTCCACTTGCCATTTTTCAAAGCATACAAGAATGAATTGACTCTCGCATAAGCCCATTGGTCAGCACTACTCACGGAAGGTCGCACTGATTGAGGGTTAGAATTGTATGCACCTACTCCCCTTCGGAAGACTGACACAAGGGTTCGGGTGCTTGTCTTTTTAGTGGGTGTGCTAACAGAGGCGTTATGTTTCTTGGCTTTCTCTGCCAATGTCTTTCTCACACCCGCCGCCACTTTCTTTGTTTGTGGTTCTTTAATTACTCTTAGCATAGATACTTTTACTGGAACGCTTCTATCACTGCGGCTATATGTTCCATCTTCGTTATCAACATAAACAACAACCCGTGCAACTGCATTATCTTCACTTGCCTCAATTGTTTCTTGTCCTCCACTTGAAGTAACAACCGCTACTTCACCGGAAGTTATCACTGATGAAACCTGACCGACATATTTTCCTTTTTGGGTAGTCCAAGATACATACTGTCCGTTCTCAACACTATCGGCTTTCATAACCCAATAGTCATAATGCCCGACTGGGGCTTCCGAAAAGTTTTCCGAAAAAGTTTGAAAACTTTCTTGACGCTGATTAATAGTTAATTTTGGTGATAAGAAAGACGGGTCATCGGCGTTTGCTTCGGGTATTGCTTCAAGTCCGAGCATGTGCCGTGACTCATTGATGCTAATAACTCCCTCTTGTCTAAGAGCGGCGATAGCCTGACCCTGCGCCCTAACAACTTCGGCCATTACCTTTTGTTTAGATGGTCGAATTGAATTAAACTTGAACCTGTAATCTTTAACCCCCAACAGTGGTAGTATCTTATGATTTACCATAGATTCTATTCTGTATTGATATGCTTCAACAACATCGTACCAAGAGTCGAGTTGTGTTTCTGGATTTGACATTTTACCTGTTTGCACCCAACCAAGTTTCATTGGAGGTATGCCGAATACTGCACATATCTCTTCCCTGTAATAGTAAAGTAAATCCAAATGCTGACCATCTTTCATAGAGTCGAGTAATCGAACAGTTTGAAACCCTGTTCCACCATTAACCGCTACAAGACCAAATGGTGATTTGCCCCCGCTCAACTGTTGCTCAAGCATGGTTAGCATAGATTTCATTTCAGCGTTAGAAACATCTCCAACATTGAGAATCGTCTTTGGTAATGTGCCAGTGAATGATTCGTTTATGTAATTCGATAAGTTTAGATGCCCTGCAATAGTATTCATCAAAGGAACAATCGGTGAAGAACCATACCCTCTCCCTGCTTTGTATTTTGATATGTGAAGAACTTTTGTTGAAGTGAACATTCGTTTCTTGCCATTGATGGTTTGAACATAAGCCATAGCAGGTGGTGCAGGAGTTCTGTTAGCAGGAACAAGCCTCATAGTTTCAGCAGGAATATTCCATATAGATGTAAGGTTGCCACCAAAATTCCAGTTTTGACCATTGTTAGTTGATTTATCTTTTGACCCATCCAATTCTAAATACGCATCACCAAATAGTGCCAAGTCAAAGATTAACGATTCAAGCCATTCGTCGCCATTATCGTCAGGGTTTGGTGTTTTGAAAAACTCTCTAAGCGTAGTTAGTTCAGCATCATTCCCTTGTTCGATGCCGTCTTGTAAGTGAAACTGATAGCCGTTACCTAATGTATCATCAACTGTCCTTCTTAGAATGGCATTTATAACTTCATTTTGAAGGCTAATTTGTTTAATTAAAGTGTAATCAATGTCGGGGCTTGCACTTTTGCTATGATAGCCTTTTCCAGCAGTTTGCATACCTATTTTTGTCAAAGAGGCTAATGCTTTTGTATCTAATTCCCCTCTATCTGGAACGGGAAGTGCTTCTATTCGATTTCTTTTAAACAAATCAAGAAAACGCCTACGCCCCTCCGCCATGAACCTTACTATATGCCTTTGGTTCTAAACCTTATCGGCTTATTTTGTTTCAAGTTTCAACTTTTCCAACTCAACCTTCATCTCATGGTCATGTTGAGCCTTAGCCAAATTCATTTCATGCTCATGTTGAGCCTTTGCTCTTGCCAGTCTTGCTTCGGTTTCAGCAGGAATAGCATCAACTTCATTCTTTTGTTCTGTTTTCCAAAGTTCAAGAATGCTATTCATAAACATGAGAGCCGGACCACTTATGAAACCCAATAAGATACCATACTCTTCAAGCCTATCTAGTAGTTCGGGGTTGTTTAATCCTCTCCAAATAATAAGACATGCGAACCCTACAAATGCAAGTATTGATGGAACACCAATAACCCACACTAATTTATCATTTTGACTTGCTTTGTTATTACTCATATTATCATCTCCTTTTACATAATCACTGGTAATCCGAGAACTGCGCTTATTACTCCAATACCAATCCCGATAACTTTCTTGACGACGCTTCTTAGTTCGCCTTCCACTTCTTGTTTGAATGCCATTACTACTTCTATGTCTTTCTTCATCTCGGCTTGTTCTATTTTCATCTCGCTTATGTCGTCGGCTATGTGAGCCAAGTGGTTGTCTCTGATTTGAACTACATCGGCGTGAACCTGTTTCATCATCACTAACAGAGCGTCGCTTGGTGACATTACTTATTGACAGTAATACACGGTTAAAAAGGTATATGATGTGACGGGGTATAGTCAGCATCAAGGGAGTCAAAACCCATATCCATAAAGCGATTAGATATGATAGTGGAAGTATGAAAATTACATCAAGCACCAAAAGTCCTCATCTCCATTACACCGCCCCCATCAAAGACTTGTAATGCCAACCTTGCATAAAGTAAAGCATGAAAAGCATGGTCGTCACTATCTCTTCCATACTTGGTTAGAGTTTGTCCTCTAATCGGTTTGGTATTTTTCTCATCCTTTTCAGCCGATGAAGTTATTGAAGTCCATTGATGAATCACCCAGTCAAGCGACTCATCTTCATATGGTAGTGATATTTCACCACGCTTAATTTGTTCTAATGTTTCTTCAACATAAGTGGTTCTATCAACTACGCACATATAGATTAGATTCCTGTTGTTATCCCTGCGCTTGTATTCGTAAGGTGTCATTGGCCTTGATGAATAATAACAAGACCTAACTCTTTCTCCAAATTCCTCTTGAAGTTCCTTGACCTGTCTTGCACCATAACCAATATCAGCAACAACTTGAACGCAGTTATAATCTGTAATAAGTTTCTTCAATATGGCAACTTCATCACCTTCGCCTGATTCTCTTGCATCCAGTTCAAGTGCATTTAGTATAACTCCCTTATCGGTCATAATAACTACGGTGGTTGTTGCTCCCCAATCAATACCCATGAAAGTTTCCTGTGGTGGTAAAACTCCCCTGACTATTCCCCTATTTCTATCAAGACATGGTAGCACTTCATCGAATGTTAGAGGTTTAGAAGTACCCGCCCAAAATTCACCCAGTACCTCATTTGCATATCGTCTTGGTGTGTATGTTTCTTTCTTTTGGGCTATATCGGCTGAACTAATATCGGGGTGCATAGTTTGTGATATATGATAACCGATAATGTTAGCCTTGCTATCTGTATGAACCCATCTTTGGGCTTCTTCATCCCATTCTCCCTGTGTTGATTTTTCCCACATTTTCCAAAATTCCGAACCCTGTTCACGGGCAGTTCCAGACACAACTACCCATTTGTAATCCGATTGAGCCAACATCTCAACCAACATAGGCAATACATCGGAGTCGGAGTCTTGGTATTCATCAACACAACATAAATCGGCCTCAATACCCAACAGAGCGTGAGCATCACCCCAATTAGAATAAGCGTATAGGTGATTCAAAGATAAAGCCCCAACATCGAATGTTTGGTGACTGACACTTGATTTGATTCTTGATTTTAATAAGCACCCACCGTTAATACTGCTCATCATAGCACCATTGAACCTCTCTTCAACAAACCTTGTCACTTGAGGTTGTCTTGGTGCAGTATAGACCGCATTGAAATAAGGTATATTCAACAAAGCGTAAAGCAATAAGTTGCATATCGTTTCAGTTTTCTCAACCTTCCTACTGCATTTTAGCATTATCATTTTGGTGGTGTCAGACTTTTCCATAGCCCCGAAGTGCCTATAAATCTCAATAAGATATGGCCGCTCATCAAGCATGAACGGTTTGCCGTCAATAGTTCGGAAGTATTGCGACCATCTATCGGGGTAAAGTGCAACGGCTTTCGCCTGTTCCGCATTGAGCCGACTGGTATTAGCAGGTTCGCCCATAACCCCGCTTGGGGCGTTAGGGTTTAGAACCGTTGTGGTTGTTCATACTCTTCTATCAACTACCCAATGACGGATTCTGTAATTGACCCATTCGTAAGTATCACAACTCTTACAATAAATTACCTCATCACCTGCAACATATACATTTGATTTGTCGCAACAATCGCAGTTCACTTTTGTAGTTATCTTCCCTCTTTGGTGTGTTATCGCCATGTTACAAGATGGGGGGTCGCCCCTATATAACAGTTGTGTCTATTCTTCCACTATTTCAACCAAATTATCAGGAGGAAGGCTCGCCAAGCCCCAAAAAATACCACATGGTTTGCCACATATCACGGCTATGTTAGGCCATTTGTTGCCGTCACCTAACCACAGAGCGTCTATTGGTCCGGTTCTTTCACAACTCGGACATTCTTTGACAGTGCCTACTCCACTAACTTTAGTTTTGTAGCCTTTGTCATCCCCGTTATTTGGAACAAGAACCATAGATGGTATTTTTTTGTTAGTCAGCCATTGAGTCATCAACGCCCACCGCCATATATTCACATCTAACTCTGGCGTTACCATGACGGTTAATGCCGTTCTTAGAAATCTCAACAGACTTTATCTCGCCTTCCTTTGCCAGTCGCTTGAGAATGAAACTCATTTGTCTTGGTGTCCTTTGGTACTTTTGAGAGTTGTTTACTGCGTCAGCAATAACACCTGCACCCAACGCTCTTTTTTCAGTTGCCAGTTTGTCTTTTATTGCTTGCCGAATGCTTTTGGGTATCTTCATGTCGCTTTCTCCTGTATAGTCCTATATACTGGTAGTATATAACCTTTACCCCAACCTACTCAACAATAAGTCCTTTTTTCTTGCATTCAGGACACTTCAAGTTAAGCGATGGCGGGGGCATATCACCCTCATTAAGCGACACTATAACTCTTTGCCCGCATACTGTGCATCTAACTTGGTTTATGTAATAATCACCACTTGCTTTGTTGTGGTTGAGTCTTATAGGCAACCGCTTATCTAAATAAATTGGAGGTATAGGTTTAGAAACATTTATAGACTCCCCGCCCACCTGCGTATCGCCTCCGCCTGATTCAAGACCCGAAGCAGGGTCTATTGGTTCTTGTAGTTTCATTTTACTTCTAACGCCATTGGCAGTATATTTTCCATCAAGTAAAGCCGATGAATTGTAACCGTTTACATCAGCACTTGTAAAATAATTAGGACTGAAAGCCCATGTTATCACATTGGACTCCTGCAAGATGTATAAAGCCGAATTTGAAAGAACAACATTATGCGAATTTAAGTGAGTTTTTTGGTCATAACCTAAACAATCCTGACCTGCTGATGGATTTTTGGCATAGTGACCTATGGAATATAATAGCCGTGCAATATAATCCGAGCCTTGTAATGATTTATGATATGACCTCCATTCGACAAATCTCGCTTCACAATCTTTCATGTAAAGTTCCTGTGTCTTATCATCATCAATTGGATTTGGATATAATGCGTGTATAACAGTTGATTGCGCCCCCATCCTTCTTTGAGCATAATTACTTTTAGTCACTGTTGCATTTTCCAATAAAACAAATGTCAGGAATATATCTTGTGTTGAATCAACCGGCTTATTCATTACAATAGCCCATTCCCTGTTTAATTTTAACTCCATTGTTGTATCAGATTTTTGATATAAATATCCAACAACGCATGAGTTCGCACTAGAAAGCATTTCCTCATCTTCCGAAGTGAAACCATGTCTTAAAGAACCGTGAGTTACCCCCCGTAAATTGTGTTTCGCAGTTATTCTAATCATTGGATTAGGTAATGAACTTCTTTCTTCTAAGATTGAGTTGTATTCGTGCATGGAAATTTCTGGATTATCATGCTTCATAAAGTATTGAATAGCATACTCACTTTGTAAGCAAACGCCGTCAATCAAAACTTCGTCACTGGATTTGAAAGGTAAATGACTACTCATGCTTCAACCTCCTTCATGGCTTGATTCCAAGTGTCAGATTTTACGCCCCCATAGAGGACTTCTAAACCCGCCTCAATGCCTTCTTCTTTCATTAGGTTGTGAACCTCCGTTGCTATCAACAGAGCCAATTCCTGTATGTTAGGAATGTCTATTGGTAGCCCTTCGTCAGTTTGCATTCTTATTGCTATTGTATCGTATTTCATTTTATCACGCTCGTAGTGCTTTCTTCAAACATGCCTTTAGTGGCATTAGAATGTCTTGGGCTAAGTTAGCAGTATTAGAAACACTTGCATGGCCGTGATTGCCATAGTATCGGCTTGTGTTCATACCTGCAATACCAACAGAGAAAATGATTACATCTTCATCTTCCGCTTCTTTACATACACTAACTAAGTGAGAGCGTGAAGTGTGGTTTGGTGGAGATGGACCGGCAGGAGAGCCGTCACTGATGATAAAGACGATTCTCTTAGCACCTTCGTTACCAAAGGTAGCAGTTCTGTCAATAGCCCACCTTAGAGCGAATCCATCAGCATTTTCACGGCCTACATGTGACCTTGCTATGCGGCTTTTGGTTTTGGTATTCAAAGACTCATCGAAACGCTTTCTTGTAGTAATTCTTGTTTCGCCGTTAGGGGCTTGTGTCTTAGAACCTCTTCCATATTGTGAGTAAAAGTCCACTACCTCATAGGTTGCACCAATGTTTTCAAGCACGGATGAAATAGTAACTGCCGCTTCCGCCGCACAGTCAGCACGGTTTTTGTAACCACCACTCCTATCACCCGATACAGAGCAACCCATAGAGCCGCTTGCATCAATCAAGACAACTACATTAGCCTTGAATTCTGGTGTAATTTTGTCAGTCTTGAATACTTTGTCACTTGAAGAATGCGCCCAAAGTCTGCGAGTATCTAGTTTACCTCTCTTCCTGTGGGAGTTAAACTTGGTATCAGCACCCTTGACTAAGTTCTTCATGACCTTGCCAATTCGGTTTATTCCGCCTCGGTTGGTTCTTTCAACAACTGCATAATCTGCTTTGCTACCGACTGCATGTTCAAACTCACTTGCACTTTGAATAACTACATCGTGACCAAAGAAGCGACCTCCACCATCTGCTGAATCATCCTCAAACATATCGCCGTTCTCTTCAATGTATTCAACCTCGTAGTCAAGCATTTCGCCCATACCGTCAAGAAGTTCGCTCATTTCACTTAGCATTTCAACATCAGCCGTACCTTCGCCAGTTTTAGCCAAAGCATTACCTACACCGTGACCGGAGTTTTCATCAACTTTACTAGGCTCTGTAATGACTTCACCTTCAACATTGGAAGCGATTTTGTCATCACCTTGACCAACGCCGGTATTTTCACCTTCGCCATAGACTTCATCACCTTGACCGTCAGGATTGGAAGAGTTGCCAGTTTGACTACCGGACTCGCCGTTATCGCCTTCTCCTTCGCTTCCTTCGCTTCCTTCGCCTTCTTCGCCACCTTGACTACCGGACTCGCCGCCTTCGCCGTCAGCACCCTCTAAAGCATCATTAAGAGCATTTACTTGCTCATCATCGGAGTCGGACATATCTCGACCCTCTGTTGGGCGTTCCATTTTGTTAAATCTCTTGGTTCTAACTTTCTCTGCTTCTTTCTTCATTTTCTTTTGGTTGTTGGCCGCTTGAGTAATTTTTTGCATTGACATATCATCAGCAAACAAAGCCTCGCCTTCCGGTGAATCGGAAGCACCATACTCACTACCGTTTGTTTCGTCAGCAGGGAAATGGGTTCTGTATATCTCCAAGATAACTTTTGACTTCTTAATTACTGTTGAAGTGTCCTGTGAAGCAATAGCATCAGTGAATAAATGTCTAACATCATCCATCATAGCAATTACTTTTGGATGATTGACGAAGTGTGGAGTTGCCAAGATAACCTCTGTGGCAATAGCAATAACACCAAGTTTAGGGGCTTCATTGTCATTAATAGTTCTTCCTTTCAGGGTTGATTCATGTTGAGCCATAAGTCTGTTTTGGGTGTAGTCTAAACGCTTTTTAGAACCTGCAAAATCTTGACCTAGTAAATAATTAACTCTTGCATCTTCAACAATGTTTACCATGTCATGAAGTAGTCTATCTTCGTCGCCTCTTTTAATTCCGTCAGCAATTCTCTTCCATGCGTTAAAGTTGGTATATCTCAAGTGACCTGCCGCTTCATGGGCTAAGATAGCCTCGCTAATAACAAGGTTCTCTGCACCACTTGTAACATCGGGCAGTATAGGATAGGACAACCAAACAGTGCTACCATCAGTTGCACATGGGTTGCCAGCGTTAATATCGAGTTTCTTAATGCTACGACCTTTGCCGTTTAGTTCACCGGATAGAACTTTAGCAATACGGCTTAGGTGTATTGCGACTCTTCGGCGGCTTGCTTCATTAAATACATTCATATCCGCTTTTCTTTCAGTTGCGAACATTGGGTTTTCGGGGGTTTGGTTCTCTGCCATGATTAGTCCTAAGCATAACACCTATATAAGCAGTTCGCCCTATTGAAAATCATAAGCGTTTATTTGACCCTTTGAGTTTTCGTCTGGTGAAGGGTGGCTTGTATGTTGTATCAGTCCTTAGTTGCTCTAATAGAGTTCTTGATACCTTAGTTAAATCATCAATCTCCCAACCCATAGAATACAATCTAAGTGCCTCTAAGCATTTTGTTGGATTTGCTTTATTGTGAATCGCCATTTGAATAATAGAAAGTGGATGACATGAAGAATAATCATATCCTTGTTTCAAAATAATAGCAGGTTGCTTTGCATCTGGAACTGTTTGTCTAATCCTATTGGGTTCAATACCATACTTCAAACAAAAGGTTGCCATTCTCCACGACTCCGCCTTATCGCTAATTTTTTCAATTAGCGAATCGGCTACATTGAGTCCAAGATGGCGGTTCAATTCCGTAAGACCTGCAATCAAAAATCTCTTGGCGGGTTTGGGTATCTCAACAACCATACATTTCTGTCTAAGTTTGTAAGGTATGGATTCAAGGAACTCGCACTCTAAAATGTAGGGCGGTGGATTATCGGTTTTAAGAATCGCATTGTATTGTGACGCTTTTAGATAATCAGCACCCTCTATCAAAGCAAGCCTGTAATTCCCATCAAAAGACGGGTGGCGAGCATCCGACAATAATTTAGTGGGATTGTCATTTGATTCAACCTCTATACTGTATTTGTTAGCCAAGAATCTGATAATTGATGTTTTACCTACGCCAGTGTTACCATACACAATCAAAGGCTTAGAAGGCGTGTTAAACCATGCTTCTAAGGGTGTCAATACAGACTTAATTATGTGTCGAGTTGGATTCAGCATAAATATCATTCAGTTTCTTTTGAGCATAGTCTTTGTATTGCTTGTTAGGGTCAAGTGCTTTTCTTATGTTCACTATCAAATCTTCTAATGCTTCTATTCTCGCTTCCAAATGGTTTATCCTTTCATCAGTCATATTGCTTAGGTTATTATCCACCTATATTAAAGGGAATAGTGAGAGGGGGAGTAAGGAAGACCCGTTACTCTCCCCCTCTCGTTTTAACCCAAAGTTAGCAACGGGAGTTCAATAATCAGCCAGTCTTGCTCTGCAAGCCGCTTCAATGTGTGGTCGCTCATCGGCATTGTATTTGCCAAGCATAGAGTATTCAATAGCCTCATTCAAGGACAAATGCTTCATCAATCCAAACATTTGAACAAGAGTTCTAGTTGAAGTGTCGGTTTCAAGAAGTCCTTCTTTCTTCAATTGTCTTAGGTCATTAGCAACAAGTACCATGCCTCTAATTGTTTCTTCATCTTCAAAGCCACTTTGACCCTTGACAACTTCTATTTCTTTTTCTTCTTTAAGGTAGTCGAATGTCAGGTTCATTGTGAAACGGTCTTTGGTTGCTTGGTTCATAGCATTGACACCGGCATAATCTTCCGGTGGGTTCATGGTAGCAATAATTTGAAAACCATTCTTAGCCTTGACTACACGGTTGTTATCTTCGCCAATAACCAAAGTGCCTCTATCCATAGCGGCATGTGTAGCAATTAGACAAGCCTCTCTTGCCGCATTCAATTCATCAGCCAATAGGCCAATTCCATAATCCATAGCAAGTGTTAGAACTCCATCTTGGAATACTACATTACCATCAACAATAGTTCTTGAGCCAATAAATGTGTCCTCTGTAACACCATCGGACATATTGATTTGAAGTAGTGGTGTGTTGATTTGGCCGTAAAAATCTTGAGCCAACATAGATTTGCCACACCCTTTAGGTCCTTCTAAAATCATGTGAGCATCTTTTGTATTACCCTTCAAACTTTCTTGGTAGCACATAGCCATTAGTCTAAATTCCTGTCTGTCGGACTCAACAAAGCCTCTTGCAGTAGGTATCATAGTTTGTAAGTGTGCTGAAAATTCATCAGGGTGTCGGCGTGGTATGCCATAGAATACTCCGCCTTGAGGCGTAGCCTTTGGTGTTGCAGTCTTTTGTTCTTCAATTACACCTATTTTTGAATGTTGCATCATCATTACTGGTGATGGTTCAGCACGGCGACCCTCAAGGGTTGCTTTAATTGCTTCAATTTCCCATACTTGCTTATCTTTACCAATGGAAACTCTAACTATACCTGCTTTGTGCATTCTGTTTGCAGAGAAAGCATTACTCTTTAGTGAAGTTATGCTACTATCTCTTCCTTCCGCTATGCACGCTTCATGTATAGCCTTGAGGTAATCCTCTTCGCTAATACTTCCGCCTTCCGTTCTTACTACATCTCTCATTATTTCGATTGTTGTTCTCATCATCATTCCTTCCTTTATTTCTTGGGTTATTTTGTCCTATGTACCACACCTATATAACAGTTGTCATAATGTTTTGTTTCATGTGTTAGTTCTGTACTCCTGTTCCGGTGCGGTATAGACAATGGTAGGTAGCCCACCTATATAACAATTTCTCTATACTAAGTCGGGTGGAAGTAAGCCTTTCACTATCAAATATGTTTTCAGTAAGCGGGTTTGCCATTCTTCACGGGCAAATTTTCTTTCTTGATTTTTCTTAGACCGTTGAGCATTCCAAATCTTATTTTTGTCATCTGTCGTATAATCCTGACACTTAGAAAGCCATACAACAACCATAGAGGTTATTGCATACGATAGGTCTTTGGTGTTAGTTTCAATAGCATGTATAGTTTCTTCAACCGTATCTCTAATACACATCAAACCGATTTGTTCAACAATATGTTCGCATGAATCTTTGAGTATTCTTTTTTCAGCCTTCAATACATCAGCCCATCTTGGACTAGGGAGTATTTTAGTTACCTCTTTTATCATTTCATGAGTAAACTGGCAATCATCCCTAAGTGTTCTGTATATTCGTCTTTCTTTATTCATTCCCGTCATTCAAACCATTCTCCCATAGATGATACCCCAACACCGGACATGCACCGTTGCCAATTAGTACCTAATGCACCAAGTATCGCTAAGAATGAGTTGCTATTGGCAAACATAGTCTGTATTGACATATCCCTGTCAATAACCACATCGTAGTCATCTGGTGAGTCGCCCCATTCAATTGCTATCCTTCTATTGCTTGGTAATGGTTTTTTACTGGATTTAGCGAAGTAAATACATGGTTTATCTCCCAAATCAAACTCCGTATCAAGGTTTTCATTACTCCACATAGCCGCATTGTAGGCAAATGTACCCTTTTTCTTGATTCCGTATGGTTGTCCGAAGGACATAGAGGGGGTAATATCGGGGTTTTTCATGTCTTGAATCTGTTTTCTTAGCAATTTGCCTATCTCTGTCCTATCTGCACCGTCTAAAATAGCACTAAACATCTCTTGTTGAACCGTTTTTACCACTTGTGGAGTCGAAGAACGGCGCATTTCAACGCCTCTAAAGCCGTGTTTATTGTTATAATCAAGGTATGCGTACCTCTTTTTGACTCCCCATTGGAAGTATCTCTTGTAATATGCGTCAGGTTTTATGCTGAAAAACTCATTTTTCTCCACATTTAGGCATTCTTTTACAAAATCATCGAAAGAATCATTCAATTCACTACACAATATCTCTGCCATATCCATAATATCTCGCTCTGTGAACGGTCTAATCTTGTTTTCTATCTCATCGTGGTTGGTAATTGCCACCTTGCATGAGTCCGTGTCCTGATATAGCGTACTGAACCGGACTTCCATACCCTCATGAGATGGGGGTATATAGTCTTTGTGGGTATATACTCCTTCTTTACAGAACCATAGCGTTCTTTTGTTGATGTAATTCTTGTTCCAGTCGTTGTGGCGACGGGCAGTATCGGTAATATCCGAGCCAATTTCAGGGTCAGCCAGTCTAAATGGTCTGTTTTTTGTCTTTTCAGTTCGCCCCGAACCCAACACACCGTACCAAGAGTTCATATTCTCTTTCATAACCCTCTGTTGCCTATCTAAAACCATAAGTCGCTTAGGGTCTTTCTCTATTTTCATTTGGTTTTTCAGTTCTTGCCTTGCTGATGCAAGTTCTCTAAGAACGGTTGGCATAATTCCTACCTTATCCCTGCGGTATATTCTTCCGCCCTGTGTCTTAGTTATTTGAAATGGATAACCATCGGGATAATCATCGGGATTAACTTTAGTGTCAGGAGAAAAATTACCTGTAATAATTGCTGACGGATATTCCATTGAGTTATCTAACTCAAACGCATTTCTCCAAACTCCAATAGGTGCTTCCATGACAAACCCTCCCTGCTCGATTCCTCCGTCAGGCATGTTGTCAGCAACCACTTTAGCCGAAGGCATGACAATATCTTGACTCCATAGCAAGTGACCCATCATGTCTTCAACCAACATCATGTTACTGTGGCTCTTGTGTAGTGTACTATTGTGATAAGCAGTTTTCATAACATAGAACGGAAGTAAATCTAAGACCTTCATACATCGAGCGGCAACTACATTATCCCATGCGTTATACACGGCTAACATCATTGGGTCTTTGACCATCAAGTCTGTAATTCGATTTCTTGGAACTTTACCATAACCAAGTGTACTTGTTGCCATCCAAGATAAAGAAGCCGCCCCTGTGGTTGCCGCAGTTCCTTGCACCTGTTCAGCGTATGCTAACTTGGTATCGAATTGAGGTAGTCGCTTTAGATATTTTAGATTAGGAACTTTGAGTCCTTGTCGTTTTAGAATCTTAGCCCTGTTATACATATAGGGTATATCGTAACCTTTGATATTTTGACCTGCTATAACATCGGGGTTGTAGTGATTCAATCTTGCATGAAACCATCGGAAGAGTTCGGCTTCTCTGGCATCAAGGTCTGGGTTGTCAAAACTTTTAACAAATATCTTATCGGCATCAATAGGCTCGATTGGTTTAGTATGTTCAACAACTGAATGTAACGCTTCTTGTGAGGACATAAACCTTCTAACCATCCTCTCGGAAGTTGGCGAGCAAGTTCCAATTTCATGTATTCCAGTTTTCTCATCGTAAAATGCGATTGACACAACTCGCTCGGTTGGGTTCTCTGTGTCTAAACAATCCTCTGTTTCAATATCCCAATACCATAAGTCAAGGTTGAAGTCGCTTGCCGGAACTTCGGATTTGTGAATGTTGATTGGTCTTAGGTTGTTCCAGTCCTTTGTGTTATCAATTTCAATAACTGATTCCCAACCATATATCCATCTAACCAAAGATGACCAATGAGCATCAGCCGAATAGTGAGGATAAAAATAATCTCTAACTTCTCTTATCTCAAATGGTGAATTGACACAAACCTCCATTAGAGGTTCGTCTTGAATAGTAGTTTTATCACTCGGCTTAATGGACTTGATGCAAGGAAGATTCGTAAGTGGAGGATGATTATCTTTAGGCTTTGCAGTCCAAAACTTAGGCTGACAACCAACAATCCGAACAACATGACTTGAACCATCCCGCTTCTTGACCCTCAACACCGTCGCCCAGTCTTTAGTGTCACCTACTGCGGTGACATCAACTATCAATAATGGTTCTCGCATGGCAATCCAACCTGCGCCCACCTATTTATTACGCTTTCTTGCTTCTTCAATGCGAATTAGTTGTGTAGCCAAATAAACTGACAAGTCAAGTGCCTCTTCCAAAGCCATTTCAACCCAAGAGTCATCTTCCGTTCCCCATTGGGTCGTATCGTCGCCGTGTCTAAGACCGTGACCGTATTCTTTGACACCTTTACCCATAGCAATTTTGATTAGTTCAATTATGCGTGGGTTATCGTCTGTCTGGTGTGCGTCACTCATCCTTGTCACCCCAATGGTTGTCGCTGACAATCTTAAATTTGCCAAAGACTTTATCCCAAAAAGACCGTTGAATCCAACAATCAATTCCTAAGTGGTGTTCAATTTCTCGCTTCATGTTATTCGCTTCAACTCTTGTTGAAACACTTGTTAATACTACTTTATCATTCATTCTATCATCACCTTTCGCCACCAACATTTTACTGCCAGTATATCATCTTGTGAAACTGATGTATAATATAATCCCTCGCCAAGCGATTTCAAAATATCTTCCTTGAGCGCACGGGGCATGGGGTCGTCTTCGTCTGTTGTCAGGTTGTAAATTGAATGTAAGATTTCTCCACCACTCATACCTCGCCCTGCTAAATCGTCAATAGACCTATCTAACTCCATACCTAATTGGTGAACCCTATCTTTGTTCTTATGACATTGAATAATTTTTCCAAGCATGTATTTTGCTTGTATTGGATTTAATGTTGAAATATATTCTTCAACATCTTCCGGCTTGACTTCCGATGGAATGCGGGTCAAAGTCCAAAGTATATTGAGAGCCTTTCTCATAGAACCACTTGACGCTTCACTAATCATTAGTAATGCCTTGTAGCCGATATTGAAGCCCAATGTATCAAGGTATGTTGTCATGTCCTCATCATTGATTGGTCTAAATCTGGTATTGGAAAAAGCGCATCTGTCAAGTACCGGACTAATTATTCTGTGCGGGTAGTTGCCGGATAAAATAAATCGTGTGTTCCTGTATTTCTCCATGATACGCCTAAGAGCCGACTGTGCTTCTTGTGTCAGGTTGTCGCATTCATCTAAGAATATCACATTGAAAGGTATCGGTAGTTGCACACCATCAACCTCAAATGAACCCAAGACTCCTTTCTTGGCGAAGCCTTTGACCTTTTCTCTAATGACACCAATAGACCTCTCATCGGAGGCGTTGAGTTCAATGAAGTTTCTATCCCATTCTTCACCAAATGCGTCTTTTAGGAATGCAATAGCCGTTGCAGTTTTACCTGTGCCTTGCTTGCCAAAGAAACCCATGTGAGGTATTTGTTCACCGTCACCGGCTCTAATAATATCCACCATAGACTTGAGTAACTTTGTAATGTGGTTTTGACCCACTATACCATCAAGAGTCTGTGGTCGTAGTTTTTCAGTCAGCATTATTCTTCACCTTATCTTCTCTCAAACTCTTCTCATAAGATTCGTTACATGGGGGGCATAAATCACAATCAGGGTGAATCTGTGCGCTAAGAACAAACTTATCATTACAAACTCGACACTTTCTTTTAACAATCCATATATTCGTCATGTATAGTGTTAGGTAGTCCACCTATATAACAGTTGTCCTATTCTTCTTTCCAAGATTTGTGATTCGTTATATCATGAATAATCCTAATCTTGTCGTCAGGGTCATTGATATTACCAACAAACGGTGTGCCAAATAGTTTTTCCCATTTGGCAACTATTAGTTTGTTCCAATGTGCTTCACGCTTCATGTTTCTAATGTATCTATACTCTGGACTCATATTATCACAAGTCCTCAACAGTATGTGAACTTTAGAAAGCCGACTTTCTTTTCAAGTCCATCTTAGCCTTTCTTGCATCAGCCTTTGCTTGCTTTTCAGCCTTCGCTTGAGCCGATTTCAATTCTTGCTCATAGATTCCTCTATGTAGTTCGATACTTAGGTTGATTATATCACCAATAATTGAATCGTTCATATCAACAATGTCAATCTTCCAGTCCAAGCCTCGCTTGAAAAATGATACATCTTCAACATTATGTGAGTCTTTACTAATACTTCCAGTTGTTTTTAGAGCCTGTAATACATTATCTCTAACCCATATTGAAGCACCTACGCCTCTTGCACCATATACACATGCAACATTGGTCATCGAATCCTCGCTAAAGCGTATTGCCTGATAGCCTACCGCACCGGCTGACCTTTCAATGATGGTCATTCCTTCGTCTGTAAATCCTTTTAGGATAAATTCTTTGGTCAGTTTTTTAATCTCGTTTTTTGACATTCCTTCGGTCATGTTTCATTGTGTGTAACCCCACCTATATGAAGGATGAACCTGTCGTCATAGTTACCTTTAGAATGCTTTTCACAACAAGAATGGCACACTGCGCCTTTAATTGGCTTATTTTGCATCATAGTTTGCTTACAAAATAGACATGTATAGATGAATTTATGTTGGTTTCGGGAGAGCATTCTGGCAAATGTTAGTGTTTTCTCTTTAAAGAAGTAATAAAACTGCCATTCTTGCTCATAATTATGGAATTTTTCACTGTGTCCTTCCTGCACACCTAACATATAGTGGCATAATTCGTGGTGAACTAACCCCTTGACTAAGTGTTTATGGTGAAATGCGAGCGGGTGTATCTCGATAACTGGCTGATTTCCATCAAAATACAGTCTGGATTGAACATGCTTGTACTCGATAGGTAGGTAATTCCATCTAAAAGTGGTTGGAAAACCGATAGACCAACTCCGTTCTTTGGATAATTGATAGAATATATGGTGTATATGCGTTCTATGGTTCTCACTAAGCGACATTTTAATCCTCAATCAATATTATTTCACCGTTCCTTGACAAAGTAAAGGTTTTGTCAGGATTCATAAGAAGTAAAGCCTGTAATTTTGCGCCTAAGATTGACGGGTTATCCATCAATAAGAATTGAGCCACCTTCGGCATCTTGCTCATGTTACCCTACGCATAGGTGGTTTATGAATGTGCCTATACTAATTAGACTTATATGGCTCTAATGCCATTTCAAATGTGATAGTGGTCGGTATATCGCCCCATGTGTTGTATGAAATGGTTTGTCTAACATTAAATATTTGAAAATCGAAGCCCTGATGCTTTCTCAACCGTTCAGCGAATACATAGACTGCATCGCCCGTTTCTTGGGTATCGCATTCAATAACATCTTGTATCTTCCAACCTGCTTCTTTACCCATCTTCGGATAATCGGCTTCAACTTTATAGACGGCTTTGCCATTGTGTATTCCATCGTATGTTAGTTCCACATATACTAAGAGCATATATATCCCTACACCCACACCTATTTAATCAAGCGTGGTCAATAGTGACAGTGATTGTACCGTGACCGTTTGAACTAACTCCGGCTGATAGACCCTTCATTAACTTTAGACCTGCGGGGAAGTCTATTTGATAAGTTCCTCCCAGTTTATCGTTCATTGAAAAGAATGTCACACCGTTAGTGGCATTTATTTCAGCCACAGTTAAACAATCTCCAACCATAACTGTTAGGTTGCCTGATGGGGGTTGGCCGCCCACTGGCTGAACATCAAAGGACAATCCAAAGATGATAGTTCCGGCTAAATTAATCATCCCATCGCCGTTGGCTTCTATATCCATTACTACCTTTGCTTGACTCATGAGTTGCTACTGTACCGACTGTGGTTAATAAGCAATTTCTCGCCGTTCACAAATCTTGCCATTCACAAATCATTTCATCGTTAATCATCCAGATGAAATGGTTTTTGATTTCCGAATGAGCCATACAAGATGATTCAAACATATCCAAAGAGCGTCGGCATTCATAAACTGCTTCTTGTCTTTCGTAAATTCTTTCGCCGTTCTCATCTCTATTCCCGTAGTATCTAAAATATACAAAGGTGATTTCTGTTTTTTCTTGTTCCCATTGAGTTTCTGTTCCGCTCATGTTTAGAGGATAGGATGCGCCTATATAAGCATATCCCCTATTCGATTTAATTATCAGAATTATTCGGACATTTTAGCCCCAAGTGAAAAGTTTACCTATACATCTCGACACCGCTTAAACCAAAAACACCCTATTAATTCCAATAATTAATTTGGGGTCAAAGATATAAGCAGTCAATTGAAAACACCCTATCGAAACTAATAATGATGGGAATGGCACATACTATACTACACACACACCTTACCCCCTCTGTCATGTGTGTGTGTTAATACTTTTTTATTTGTTTAATTAATTTATAATAATAATAGATAATAATAATATATAGGTAAACATAAGTAAGAAAAAAAATTCTCGCTCGGAAGGCGTATGCGGTAAAAATCGAAAAAAATTATGGTACTTTGAAAACATAGGGGGGGCTATGTCAATTTTAAAAATGGTCGTTTAAATCTGATTTTGAGCCTTTGTTTTGGGCGGGGGCGTTATACCCCCACCCTATACAAAACGACGGCATATAGAGCCTTTAACGGGCGACTACTTGCCAACCTCTTGCGTCTAACGCTCTCATCGCTTTTTGTGTGTGTTCATTCTCAAGGGTTCTTGCATAGCATACGGAATATGCTTGAGGTGGTTGCATTTTGAAAACATCTTTCACGATTCTTAATGAAAGTCTGTGTGCTTGCTTTTCATGGCCTACCAAATAATAACCCTTTGTTGTAACTGGTTTTCTGCTTGTCTTGTCTGTGCCTGTTGTAAACTCCATGCCTTCCGATGATATGCCAGCCCATGAAGGAGAGTAAAGGCCAACGGCTTCAAGGACACGGTAGGTTATTACTCTCATGTTATTTGTGTTGTAGTGGTTTGTGACTTCACTGAATAAACGGTTTCTTTTTACTGTGTTGAAGTGCGCTCCTACCTTGCTTTGTACCCAGTGAATTAATTCATGAGTCAAAATAAGTAGCCATTCGCTTTCATTGTCTGTTGGGTTCATTGTTCCCTTTTGTAGGTTAAAGTCTATCTCTGTTACTTCTTGGTGTCCTGTTTGGCCTTCCATCTCCATCCAATTACCGTTTCTATCTCTCTTTGTTACTTTGGACTCATAGGAATGAACTATGAAACCTTGAGTACGACCTGCACCACTTCGGCGCAGTTTCATGGTTATGGTATCGTTTGAACAATCAATTTCAGGTATCATCAAATTCAATACTTGACTAACTCTATTTGAGATATGTTCTTTAAGTTCTGTGCTTCCAACTTTTTTTGGAAATACGATTTGTGGCGGGTTCGGGTGGCTCATTACTTGGCGGCTCATATCCTTGCGTAGTGGTGCAGGTATATAATATGTAGGTCAAATGTATAGAATAGAAAAGACTATATACCCCCAGTGTCACCGTTCCAGTGGATGCGCTCTAAAAAAAGGGCGGCTCGGCCAAGAACTTGCTCTCTGTCTATCGTTTTTCAAAAATCTGAATTTTTGTTTTAATCTTTATTCCAAAAACTCGCCCACCAATCATTAAACCATTGGTCTTGGCAGTCTGTCACCTGTGGTTGTGTTTCAAAGAGTAGGTCGAATATTGGTCGGTAGTAGTCTTCAACTTCCATGCCCCAAAAGTCGTTACAGTCGCCAACTCTAAAGCCCATTCTCTTTACTTCTTCATCAGTATAAGCCCCTATGATGGCTTGTGGTGGTATGTCGCCAAATACTTGCGTGTCGCCTCTTGTGCCGTGACCATCAGCACACCATGAAACGCCACAATCAGCGAGAATATTCATATCAATACAAATATTCATGCCATCGTCACGACTCCATGTAGTTTCAACGCCACCGAATTTAACATAGGTGGATTTGAACACAAACTCGGTTTCATCGTCGTCAGTGGCGAACTTGAAACCAGTTCCGCCCGCCTTGATTTGCTCAAGGGTGAAGCCTTGACTCTTCATAGACATGATGCCATTTTGAAGGATAGCATCAACAAACTCGGAGTCGGTTCGGTGGAAGGCGACGGGGTAGGATTCGGGGCGGGTCATATATGTGCGTAGGGGTGCGAGTATATAGTATATGCCTTTTTTGTATATATTAGAAAAGACTATATACTTCCAGCCCTGTGCTTCCAGTGGATGCGCTCTAAAAAAAAAGCCGACTCAGGCAAAAAACAAATGACTGAGAGCCTAAGCCCCCAGTCAAATGTTTTTTTATTGATTTAAATCAAAGTTGGTCTTTGTAGTTCTCCACCCAGTCTTCGCCGAATACTTCCGATGCAGGAAGGTCGGACCATACTAAACGCCCATCAACGGAAACTGCTTCAATTCTTTCGCCGTTGGCGTTAGTTCTTGTTAGAACAAAGAAGTTTTGATTTGTTTTACTATATGTCGTGTGAACTCTTGCCGTTAAAGTGGTTGGAGTTCTTTCGGTTACGGTTAAAATTGTTAATTCACCTTTTAACTTAAGGTAATAAATTTCACCAACAACAAAGGCAGTCGGGGTCAGGCTCGGAGTCTTCAAAAAGTCGCTCATGGTTAGCGTAGGGGTTGCCCCTATATAAGCATGTTGTCTAAAGTATATCTAAAGTATAGAGTCGAAAAGACTATATACTGCCAGCCTTATGTTCAAGTGGATGATGATTAGCCGAGGGGTCGGCGGCCTCGCAGTACAGCGTTTAGCCAAATTTTCAGGGCTTCGGCTCACCCCTGATATTTGGAGGCGTGGCAGTTTCCCGCCCGCCTCCATTAGTCGCCGGAGTCGTCGCCGGTTTACTCGTCGCCGTATTTGTCACGGCTTAAGTTGAACTCTCTTGAGTCGTCGTAGTTTGTAGGTGTGTGGTTTATTTCGTCTTCAATGGTGTATGAATGCTCTCTCTCGTCTTCCGAGTCTATGAATACTATCCCAGTGTCAAACCTGCAAGGAGTCTTCAAAACTTCAAAGCAAGGGGTACAGATGTTTAACTCTGCATTATATGTCTTTGAAGTGTATTGCTTGACTTCGTGAACATGGGTCATATTCTCAAGGGTTGATTCTCTGTCGCAAAAGTCGCAACAGTATAGGGCAGGGGTGTTAATCGCTTGTCGGCTCATATACTTCCGTATGCATGAGAGTATATAGTATTAACTCAATATAGTTTGACTCATATAATAATCCAATAGCCCTAAAGTTTATATGCTTACGGCGACACCGTTCCAGTGGAGAGGTATTAAAAAAAAGGGGGTCAGGCTCGCAGTGCATCGGTTTTAACTTCCGAATGCGGCGACGGGTCGCCAGTTTGTAAAAAATCTGAATTTTCGACATATCCACCCCGCCCCAGTTGGGGCAGGGCTTCGCCTGTTTTTGATGTTTAATTATTGCTCTTTAATCAAATAATCCTGCACTTGGGTTATCAACTAAACAACTTACACAGTGGCCATCATGGTGAGGAAAGTCATAATATATATCACAATCACAATTTACACATTTAAGGGGCGTTTCAAGTATGTTAGGAACACAACGGCAGTTATTTGCTTTACATTTCTTTGGGTTATTGTATCTTTCAACACAGTAGTTCGGGTCTTTCATATTTTGGCTCATGAATCTAACCAATAGCCGGAAGTACATAAAGGTTTGCTTGACCGATATGTTTAATAACCTACTACCCTTAGCATAACCATAGGCGGGCGAGGCGGGCAACTCC
>Ga0098045_1000122_pt1 | contig 32799 bp, 50 predicted proteins | sample 11_taG_FD_77071 | JGI IMG/M metagenome (GOLD analysis project Ga0098045, IMG submission 77071) | Marine viral communities from the Subarctic Pacific Ocean - 11_ETSP_OMZ_AT15265 metaG | ecosystem: Environmental > Aquatic > Marine > Oceanic | place: Pacific Ocean | collected 2015-01-16 | reverse complement strand
TAGCTGACGTTGATAGAAGATTAGTTGTAACATCTAACATCGTTGCTAAGCAAATGCAAAACAAAAAGATACAGTCATACGGTAATGTTAATCAAAAAATATTTGAGCAACCAATACTCAATGACATAGATATAAGTTATTATACAAACACAACATATGTGGACATCAGAGAAATATACTCTGGTCAAACTTACGAGGATAGATTATGGACATCAAGACAATAGCTACAGGCGTTGGTCTAGTAATTACGATAGCATCATTGTTCGTATTTCAAGGTCAGCTGATTGAAAGGGTTGAAGTATTAGAATCTAAGACAGTAGATACTAAGCCAATCGAGAAAGAAATTATAGCGATCAAGAAAGATATCGAGCAATTGCAGAGTAAAAGCAGGAACCCTCTGTCGCAATAGCCCATATAACGAGCTTATTTGCCCCAAAAATCCCAGTTTACACACATCCCTATAGTATTCTCCCAGAATTCTAATAACTCTTGCTCAGAACAATACTGTTTCTCAAATGCTTTTCTACCAAGACCATGAAACCCATGTTTATTTTCTCTATGGTGGTGTACACATAGCGGAATGCATTTGATATTTTTCTGCCCCATACCCATACCTTTACGTAAGTGGTGAATCTCTATGTGATTTTGCGTCCATGAACTTTTGGGTATGTTGAACTTTCGGCATACAACACACCCAAATTTCTTCTGGCTTTCGTAAAGCTTTTGCATTTCTGCTTTCTTGTTCATTATCTTTCGGCTGGCAATGACAAGTTTCTTTCCTCTGCCTTTTTATTTTTATCGAGATATCCTAAATCAACTAATCTTCCTACTATCTTGTACGCATGACTACGACTAGTTAATCTTATGTTCTTTGTTATCTCTGCGTATGTAGGACTTACATGATTTAACTCTATGTACTTCCTAACATACGCATATACATCATGTTGTAACTTAGTCATTAGAATGGGATGTCATCATCAGATGGTATGCCATCATTTCTAGTAGGCAATGATGTTACATTGTCAGTTACATCATCATCTTTATTTCCAAGTAACACAATCTCACGTGCATTAATGTTGATTGCTTTAACTTCAACACCATCACGATTTGTGTAGACGTTATACTTGAGTGATCCATCAACAGATACTTGCTTACCTTTAGTCATGTAAGGTGCTAGTCCATCTATTCTTCTGGTATCTCCATCTCTTTGCGACCATAAAGCACAGCTATGCCACATGGGTACTGTTGATTTTGTTTCGCTATCATAAGTATCAGTAGCCACAGAGAATGACAGAAACATCTTACCACTTGGTAGCGTTTTAATCTCTGCATCTTGTCCTAGTCTACCTATAAGTGACACTTCACATTTTGTATTAGCCATTCATTGTCTCCAATCTTTCGTTAATTATTACTTTGATTTTAGATAATTGTGCATCATCAAATATTTCTTTAAGTAATGTAAGCTTACCTTTATCTATCATCTCCTTGAATTCTTTGTCATTTGAATCACATAGTTTCTTTTTGTATTCATCAAAGCCACCAGGAAATTCACTTTCAAATTTACCTTTTGCTTTGTTTCCTAAGTTATTCATTTCAAACAAAGATGCGTATTCACTACCACCTAATCCCATAGATGCTAATGCTCTACCTATTGCAGATGTATCACAATTTTCTAGTGCTGATGTTTGATTGACTGGACCTTTACCAATACATTCAAAGGCTAGTCCAGATCCAACAACGTTACCAGTTGATACTTCTGTAATAGTACATTTAACTGCTACTTGTTTGTCGTTACATAACTCAGATACTATGTTTGTGTCTATACCATAGGTATAACCAAACGATTCTCTGAATGCAGTAACTCTATGCTTTACTTCGGTATAAGTTTTACCACCTTTAGTACCGATAGCATCTCTTTCATGTAAGTCTGCTACCCTACTCATGCAATTGATTACTTGAGTAGTGTGGTCATCTAGTGTACACTCCTTACTTTTAGTCATTGTTTACTCCCAATATTCTAAGTTGATTATTCTTGTTACGTTTGATTGATATAGTACCTGTATAGGCATGGTTACAATCATCTGGAACAAGAGATTTAAGCTTGGCTTTTGCTTGATTGTGTGTATCTACAACACTCTTTGTTTCTAAATAAGTGTTTGCATTGTCAACAAACTCGCTATTGTCTGACATATCACGTGGTGTCATACCATCAATTGGTATTACTTTAGGTGATACATCAATCAAACCATCAAAGCCAGATGGTTCTTTATTTGTTTCTACATATTTCCAGAATGCGGATTCACGTTTCAACAACTCATCAGCAAACTCAGGATCATAATCTATAAGACCTGTTTCATGTTTGTTGTTACCAAATATGACAGACAAATAACAGTGGTCTGTTCCCATATTTAGATACTTGAGATGTGTCATGTAGTGATGTAACTGAGCATAATAATACTGAGCAACATACATCATGTCGTTGTCTTGATGTGTGTGTTTACATTCTATGACAGTAGCATTTTTATCTTTGTCATACGTTAAGCCATCTACATTGGATGTCATGTGTTTGTATTGTTCTAGTTCAATACTTCTATCAATATTTATATCAAGTTCTTTTTCAGCTAACTCAATATTATATTGTTCTGTTATGATTCCAATGTTGACAGGTATAATGTCTGACAAATCTTTTTGTTCAACCTTGCCTGTCTTTTCAAGCCATAGGTTATGCCAGTCTCCAGTCCAGACACGCCTTGCATCTGAGCCACCTAGCCCTTTAGTTCTATCCATATTGTACTCCCATTGTTTAACTATTGTACTACTTTTCTTTATAATAATCTATTAAATACTTGCTTGGTTTTATACCTCCTGATTCTTTAAATTTTTCTAACGCTATCATTGAATTGATAACACTCATTAACCATTCTTTATGTTCCAGATACAATGGATCGCAACGATTAACAAACTCTACTGGTAGTGGTAGTCGTGGATATTTGTACTCATGACATATACTCCTAGTACATTCTTGTAGCACAAACGTTGGATATACTTCTAGTGCTTCAAAGTACACGTTCAATCCTACATCATTGGGTACTGATATCTGGAACGTTGATGATATAACCTCTAGTGCTGATGCAATATCCATACGATTACATGGCATCATAACCTTTCGGTCATTCTTAATTACATCTAGTCCTGCGCTATCAATCCCCTTTGATAACTGAAAGTCGCTTGACTTCCCCATCTGATTTTGAATCTCTTGCTTTCGCAACTCTAGTAAGAGATGACTGTCTGTCCTGAACATCATTGGTAGACGTTGCAGAATGTCCTGTTCTTCTGTTGTTCTTGCGATAGTTTTCTCTGCACCAGATCCTGAAACGTGCATCCCAACTTGCGTATACTCTTCCAGTAGAGAGGAACCAATCTCTGAATTGTCGTGTTTCATAATGTATGTCTAGTCCTGGACACTCGGATAGCATGTCCAATGTTGTTTGTTCTGAGGGTATCCAGTCCTCTGTAATAGGTTTGTTCTTCATTGCTACTCCTTAAAATAATGTATGTTGTTCTATGTTAGAACAAGCAGTTTCATTTACAAGCTCCAACAATACATCTTGCCATTCTTCACGCATTACTTTCTTGTGTCCATAGTAGTGATTGACATGATTTAATGGCACATTTATGTATGACAATGTAGTTTTATTAGAGGGTATTGTTGCCTTGATTACATCAGGCAAATTATCGTGAACAATACATCCACAAAACTCAATGCCTGAATCACTCCAATCAACTGCTCGTATATCTACATCAATCTCAGACTGAGGTATCGACTTGACCTGTGTAAGAGTACACCGCATGTTGATACCTCGCCATATAATGTAAACAATTCTAATTGTCTTCATTTTCTTTAAGTTGTCTAGCTTTCTTGACGAGTTGTAAAAAACTTTCTACATCATTAATTTTATTACGTAGGTCATTTCTTATAACTGCATAAGCCAGCATAGTTGCATTACATTGATGCTCAGTCATTTGTAATCCAGCATCTGTTTCATTAAGTAAGTTTACATCTTTCCCAATTACTGGATCATGTGCATCAGTAAGCAATTCTTTCACACTACCCATTGTCTACCTCCTAAAGTTGTGCCTGTCCATCTCAAACCATAATAAACAGGCACGATTATATCTATACACCATGTATAGACTCATTAAGGATAACGACTGGGTAAGCCTCTGTCGTTATCCAAGTAGATAAGTCTCGTCTATGTTCAACTTACCAGCAACCTATCTACATAATTCATTAAGGATAGATAGGTAACAGCCATGCAACCTATCTACCTCATACATGCTGAGTAATAGTACTTTACTCCTCAGACTGACAGTTATTTAAAATACATTTCAACCAACGTTCTATAACAAATGTTATCTGCTTTGCTATCACGTGTTGCAAAGAATCCCTCACACTCACGATAAGCCATGTAACATCTGGCATAAAATGGTTTATGATTATTGTTAATCTTAAATCCGTCTGTTGATCTAGTTTGTTTGTCAGTATGCCAACGAATGACAGATATAATATCCTCAATAGAATATCTATGTCTTTTCTTTTGTCGTGCCTCATCAGCATATTCAACAATGAAACGCCATACATCTTTATTATCTCTATGAAATAATAGAAACTCAGTTAGTGCATAGCGTTGGTCTGCTGTGATGATACCCTCACCACGTAATAATGCTAGTTCCATAGTGTTACTCCTTATTAATTTAATGCCTTGTGTTATAAACAATTGATTCTCCTAAATACTTTTTGTAGTAAATGCCATACGTTACAAGGTCAAGCCCTCCTACTTGACCTGCAATTAATCTTCTCATGCGTTTACGTGATAGACACAATCTATACACATACATATTGTTCATGATGCCAATCCATATTTTGTATTAACAAACTCTCTACACTCATCAAGCGTATGTTTGTTTGATTCAAAATAGATATCACGTTCAACGCCACCTAATCCACAATCTAAAGATTCAAGTTCATGAAGCATTACATATCCTAGTTCTGGTTCATGTATCATACATAGTCCAAAGCATCTGCCAGTATCTGGATCCATTTCAGATAAGTACCAATCGCCAGCACCATATGGATTAAACAGTTTGACAACAGCTTTAAATTCAACGTACTCAGGGTGTTCATCATTCCAAGCTGTCTTATGTTTATAATGATTCTTTATCAGTCTGTCTTTAATTGGTTTAGTTAGTAGTTTCATTGTCATCCTCTCTATTTATTCTGATTTTGTGTATATTATCCTTGACATGTTTGAGATAATGATTGTCATATTGTTTCTCTGCTTGAGCAACAGCACGCAATACTAATTCAATAGCATGTTGGATATCTGTTGTGTGCAGTATGTCTTTTACCCACAATATTGTGTGTAAATCTACTGCATCTGGTATCTTCTTCATTGTTCCTCCTTTGTGTTATATCATTGTACCACACTTGTTCTACATTATACAACATTATTCCTTAACAAATTTCCCTAGCCCTGCCCAGCCTCACAGCTAGGGGCAGGATCTAGAGGAATATTTGTGTGTCATACCCAACCTGAAGTATTGCCACCTGATTTTCAGTTTTATACAGTCAGAGGCAGACACAAAAAAACCTAGCTAGAAATTAATCTAGCTAGGTAAGATATAAACTAAGCTTGTTTTAACTTAGCAAACTTGTCTAATGTCTTTTGAGCATTAGCCATTGAATAAGTTTGTTTGCTACGTGTAACAACCTTTCTATCTTTCAAGTGAATCTCAGGCTCAAAAGTCTCATTAAACATTTCAGTGTATAACTTTTGACATGTCGCCTTGATGTGTTGATTAGTAGCATGGGCAACCATGTAATAACCAAGTCTCGCTTGAAGTGAATCAATCTTTGCATCAGCAGGTTCAGATAAACTTTCATCTGGACGTTGAGCTGTTTTCTCTACATGTTCTTCAAGCTCGCACTTGAAGTATGATTCCTTGTCTGCATTGATTAACATATTGTATTTAGCATCTCGAATCTGACCTTGTAACCAGCTTTTAACTGGACTGTAATCGGAATCACTTACAGATTCAAATGATGGGTGAACTAGAGCCGACATCTCAAAAGCTATCGTGTTAATACTATCAGTAACTTTCTTGATGTTTATATCTAGTGGTTGTTTCTCAGTTTTTCTTGTCATAACATTTTCTCCTGCTCTCGCATTGTGTTTATGTGCCATATTAATCACGAAGTATATTGTCCATGTCAAATGATCTACCTTATTAGAATTGGTGTTAATGTATCGCCAGAGGCGATTCAACATTATGTAAGGTAATTTGACATGGGCCATATACGTAGTAACTTTCACAAGCACTAACACAAAGCGAAGCAGGATAAATAGAGACGAGAAGAAAAACAGAGAACCAACCACCACTGGGGGATATCTGTAGACAATTACTGTAGATGAACCTATACTTTTGGTATGACTGACTTCAGCCTCAAGAAGAAAGAGATTAATAAGAGAGCAAAGGACTTAGTAGATATACTCGTATCCAAAGGATGTACTATAACTGAGGCTAGTAAACTTGCAGGATATAAGGGAAACTCTGCTAGAGTAAGTGCGTCTAAGATGCTACGTAAACCTGAGGTACAGGAATACTACCTGCAAGAAGTCAGACGTAAGATAACTATGGGTTCATCTAAAGCAATCAATAAGCTCATGTGCCTCTCTGCTGGTGCTAAGAGTGAGTACGTACAGCTAGAAGCTAGCAAAGATATACTCGATAGGTCAGGCTTCAAAGCACCAGAGAAACATCAGCACCTGGTAGCAGGTGAACTCAGTATAAACATAGACCTTAGTTAACAATATACGTAGATAGCTGGCAGATTTAGGTGCAGATGTATGGCACATGAACTACTGGGGGTTAGAAAATCAGGGTAGCAATAACTAGTAACCTCCTATCCTCTCGTTATTTCCTAAAAAAGCACGTTGTAATCCCAACAACCCTGTAATAACATAACCTTATGGCAAAACTATGTGCTAAAGGTAAAGCGGCAGCGAAAAAAAAATTTAAGAAGTATCCATCTGCTTATGCAAACATGTATGCTTCTGGTATTTGTAGTGGTCGTATTAAGCCTAAAAAGAAAAAGTAATGGCATTAACACCTAAACAAAGGGCATTGTTAAAGAAACATTCGGTGCATCATACCAAAAAACATATGGATCTAATGAAATCTCATATGAACAAAGGTAAGACGTTTACTGAATCTCACAAGATTGCTCAGAAAAAAGTAGGTAAGTAATGGCAAAAGCTGGACTGCGTAAGTGGGTTAAGGAAAAATGGGTTGATATTGCCAACCCTAGATCCGATGGTTCATTCCCACCTTGTGGTCGTAGTGGTAAAGAGAAACGAGGTAAGTATCCTAAATGTGTACCACAAGCCAAAGCAAGGTCAATGTCAGGTTCTCAGCGCAGGGCTGCTGTCAAAAGAAAACAATCCAAAGACAATTCATCTAAAGGCAAACCAGGATATGCAAAAACATGATTGAAAGAGCAGGTGAAAAATTTTCAGGTTATAACAAGCCGAAACGTTCCAGAACTAAAACAAAGAAGTTTGCTGTACTTGCTAAGGTAGGCAGTAAGGTTAGATTGATTAGATTTGGTGATGCCAATATGACAATTAAGAAAGATCAACCAGCTCGTAGGAAATCGTTTAGAGCAAGACATAAGTGTGCTACAGCCAAAAACAAACTAACAGCTCGTTATTGGTCTTGTAAGAAATGGTAGGCGTTACTACCTCAAATAAATAAAAAAGCCAAAATAAGGATTCTAGGAGGGTTATATGGGCTATAAAGATGGGTTTAGCAAGAGATTGCAAAAGAAAGTAAAAGATGCTGAAATAGAACGAAGAATTGCTGAATATAAAAAACAATTAGAAGAAAAGAAAAATGTCAAAACAAACAACTAAGATAAAGAAAAATGTATACAAAGGCACAGTCAAAGGTGTTGATACTGCTGTCAAACTAGTTAAAGGCGGAGCTTCAATAGCAAAAAACTTTGGTTCTTTATTGAGACTAACGTTTAGCCCATATACTAAAGTTAGAGCAATTGGTGGGATATATACAGGAGTTAAGTCTTTACTTAGACAAGATGCTAAAAGAAAAGTTTTAAATAAAAAAGCACAAGATTTGTTGCAATCTAGATCCCATAGCAAAGGATATACAGAATTTACAGGCAGAAAAACAAATGCTTTAGATAATAAGGTTTCTACACTTAAGTCACAAAATAGAAAGTCAGTTGTCAAAACAGCTAAAACTAGCAAAGACATTGACAAAAATGTTAGAAACTTAACTACTTCATTAGCTGGTTATGGCTCTTTGATTGGTGGTGGTGTAAACATTTACAACCAAAGTAAACAAAAAGTTACAGGTAGAAATAAAACACAACGTGAAAAACAATTAGATAGATATAGGAAGTCATTATGAAAAAAACAGAAAAAAAATATACAGCAGTCAAAAATAGAGCAAAAACTAAACCAATAAAAAAGGTAAAAAAAGAGTATGGCAAATCTAAAAAAGGCTGAGAAAACAGCTAAAGCTATTCTTAAAAACGAAAAGAAAGCTAGAAACGAAGACAGAAACAAAAAGGTCAAACAGTACATTGAACTTAAAATGCTCAAAGGTCATTCACTAGAAGAAGCTAGTAAGATGGCTCAAGGGTTAATTGATAATCAATGAAACTTCTTCCAGATAACAAAACCAAATACGCACTTACCAAACAGCAAATAGCCAAAGAAAATAAACGTGCTTTAAATATTATAGGTGCTGGTTTGACTGCACTACCAGTATTTAAGGGAATAAGCCTTTTGAATAAAGTATATAAAAATAGACCAGTAACTCTTTATAGAGGAGTACCAAATCTAGGTAAAGAATCATTAAGCCATGTAAAAAAAAGAGTAAAGATTAATAATATTAATGATAAAAACAGATTTTTAAATAGCAAAGGAAATCTTAAAAAAACTTATGGTAGTTGGTTTACAACAGAAAAACGCGAAGCAAAAGGATATGCTGGTGATAAAGGCTCTTTGTTTAAGGTAAAAGTAGACTTAAAAACATTAGATAAAGTTAAAAAAGAACAACCAAAAGATTTGTGGAAAAATTGGGTAAATAAAAATTCAAGAGAGTTTTATGGAATTGTTCCATCATCAATTAGACGTAAGGCAAAAAAATTATGAGCTATCATTCAGTAGAAAAATTACGTAAATACAATCATGGTGCTATGGCTAAACTAAGAATAGTAGTCAAGATGACGCATATGAAAGACCATCCTAAAGAGGCCCTGACTGATTATGAGGCAGACAGGGTGCTTGAATCCTTATCTGAATTAACATTGGAGAAACTGTACAGACTAGCAGTCAACAATAATGTCACTCAACTATAAGCCAGACGGCGACATCCTAAAACAATTCATGAAAGATGATATGTTCTTCAGAGCCATTCGTGGACCTGTAGGTAGTGGTAAATCGGTTGCTTGTTGTATTGAGATAATGCGTAGAGCATTGCAACAAAAAGCTGGTGCTGATGGCATTAAGCGTTCCAGATGGGCTGTTATACGTAACACTAACCCTCAATTGAAAACAACCACAATAAAAACTTGGATCGACTGGTTTCCAGAAGATGTATGGGGAAAGTTTATGTGGTCAGTTCCTTATACTCATAACATCAAAAAAGGGAATGTTGAATTAGAAGTTATCTTTTTAGCCCTTGATAGACCAGAAGATGTCAAGAAACTATTGTCACTTGAATTAACTGGTGTATGGGTGAACGAAGCTAGAGAAATACCTAAGTCAATTATTGATGCGTGTAGTATGCGTGTCGGTAGATACCCCTCAATGCGTGATGGTGGACCATCATGGTATGGGGTGATTTGTGATACTAACCCTCCTGATACTGACCATTGGTGGTCAATCTTATCAGGTGAATCTATTATTCCAGATTACATTACTAAGCAGGAAGCTAAGATGTTGGTGAAACCTGATAACTGGAGGTTTTTTAATCAACCCCCAGCTATGTTGGAAGTACACAATGAGAGAGGTGAACTAGACACCTATCAAGATAATCCTACCAAAGAAAACGGTAAAAACCTAACAAAAGATTATTACAAGAATATTGTAAGAGGTAAGACTAAATCATGGATTGATGTGTATGTTTTAAACAAACTAGGTCAAGTAGAAGATGGTAAACCTGTATATGAGATGTTTAGCAAAGATGTACACGTTGCTAAGAGTGATGTAGCTGTTGTTCCAGATACTCCAATCTATGTAGGTATTGACTTTGGATTAACACCTGCGTGTGTGTTTGGTCAAAAATGTAGAGGTAGATGGCTTATCATAGATGAATTAGTAGCAGAAGATATGGGTATATTACGCTTTAGTGACATTATGAAACAGAAAATGGCAGAGTATTTACCACGTGAATTTATAATATTTGGCGATCCAGCAGGCGACCATAGGGCGCAGACAGACGAATCTACACCATTTCAAATACTTAGAGGGCGTGGAATTACAGCAAGACCTACCCATTCAAACGATACAACATTGAGATTAGAAAGTGTTAGTGCTACATTACAGAGAATGGTAGATGGTGAATCTGGAATCTTAATAGATCCCAAATGCAACAATCTAATTAAAGGATTCGATGGTGGATATCACTATCGTAGGATGCAAGTATCTGGCGAAAGGTATGATGATAAGCCAAATAAGAACAGATTCTCGCATGTACATGACGCATTACAGTATATGATGCTAGGTGCAGGTGAGGGAAGAAGTTTGACAGTTGGCTCAAAACCAAGTAAACCTGTAGTTGCAAGAAAAAATTTTAATGTCTTTGACTTAAAATCAAAGTCATTGTATGACAGGAGAAGATAATATGTGTGGAAACCCATTTAGTTCACCAAGTATTCCTACACCTCCACCTGATTTAACAGGTGCGGCGCAGAGAAAAAAAATGAGAGAAGATGCTCAAGCACAACGTTCTGCTCAAAAAGAAGAAGATTTGAAACGTAGAGTTCAAGCAGCTTACTCAACAACAGGAAGAGGTTCATTGCTATCTGGAAGAAAAGGTGGTCAAGGATTTGAAGTCAAAGGAAGCTTGATGAGTAAAGATACTTTAGGAGCATAACTTGGTAGTAGAAGCAACAGTAACACCGCAGGTTAATCCTAGTGAATCGCCTGTTAAACAAATTCTTAGGCGTTATGAACACGCAAAAATGATAAAGGATCAGTGGAATGGCACGTTTGAAGAGTGCTATGAGTATGCTTTACCACAAAGAGAATCGTTTTATCAAGAACAAGCAGGTCGTAGAAGAACCGACAGGATATTCGATGAGACTGCTGTAGTAGGTGTACAAGAGTTTGCTTCAAGATTGCAGTCAGGCATAGTACCAAACTATGCACGTTGGGCTGATTTCGTAGCTGGGGTAGAAGTACCACCTGAAGCAAGAAAAGAAGTCAATGCAATGTTAGATGAAGTGACAGAATATGTATTTGAGATACTGCAAAACTCAAACTTCTCCCAAGAAATACATGAATCTTTTTTAGATATTGCATTAGGCACAGGAATTTTATTAGTTGAAGAGGGCGATGCTGTAAATCCTGTAAACTTCAAATCAATACCTTTACCCCAAGTTTATATGACATCTGGACATGACGATAAGATTGACTACATATTTAGAAGTAGAAGAATAAGAGCAAAAGAAATGGCTATAGCTTATCCTAATGGCGTTATGTCAGAAAAAATGATAATGGATTTAGAAAAAAATCCAGATAAAGAGTGTGAAATAATTGAAACTGTATATAGAAATTACAGCAATACTAAAGAAGAACAGTATCATTTTTGTGCTATATCTAAAGAACATGAATTTAAAATATACGAAGAAGAATATAAAGGATTAGGTTCAAACCCATATTTAGTATACAGATGGTCTAAATGTGCAGGTGAAACTTATGGTCGTGGACCATTAATGTTAGCCCTACCAGCAATTAAAACAGCTAACTTAACAGTAGAATTAATACTAGAAAATGCACAAATGAGCATAGCTGGTATGTTTCAGGTTGAAGATGATGGTGTTATTAACGCTGATAATATACAGCTTATACCAGGAACTATCATTCCAAAAGCACCAGGATCATCAGGATTACAACCAATTCAAGCACCAGGAAATTTTAATGTAAGTGATTTGGTACTACGTGATATGCGTACTAATATCAAAAAAGCCCTATACAATGATATGTTAGGCAACCCAAACGAGAAAACACCTATGTCTGCAACAGAGGTTGCGGAAAGACAAGCTGATTTATCACGTCAAATTGGTGCTGCGTTTGGTAGATTACAAGCAGAAATGGTCACGCCAGTCCTACAAAGGGTAATTTATATTCTCAAAAAACAAGGAAGAATCAAAATACCAAAGGTCAATGGGCGAGAGATTAAAATACAGTCGTCAAGTCCATTGGCTCAAGCTCAACATCAACAAGATGTAGCAACTGTAGACAGATTTTTAGGTATGATACAAGGCAGAGTTGGTCCAGAACTAACTAATTTGATTGTAAATCAGATGGCAGTAGCTAAGTTTGTAGCTAAAAAACTAGGAATTCCTGAGAACTTAGTACGTTCAGAGGAAGAAATGCAACAAGCTGCACAACAAATGCAACAGATGATGCAACAACAACAACCAATGGAGGACGAAAATCCTCCTACATAGGAGATAAAATGGCAGAGAACAAGCCCAATACTCTAATTGGATTGGATGGAATAACCAGACAACCACAAGATGAGGAGAACTTAAATACTTTGTTTCACCAACTATTCACATCTAGTGGGGGTTCTGAAGCACTAAGGTACTTAAAATCAATGACAATCGAAGCAGTCGCAGGTGGAGGTATATCCGATGCGGAGCTGAGACATCTTGAGGGACAAAGGTACCTCGTAGGTTTAATCCAAAGACGAGTTAACAAAGGCGCAAGTCAAAAAATAATTTCGGAGAAAAACAATGGCTGAAGAACAAACACAACAAGAAGAACAAGTAGAAGCACAACCTGAACAACAAACTGAAGATGTTTCACGTGAAACATTAGAAGCAAGTGATCGTCCAGAATGGCTACCAGAAAAATTTGGTACACCTGAAGATATGGCTAAGTCATATGGTGAATTAGAAAAACTAATTGGTGGCAAAAAAGAAGACTTCAAAGACATAATACTTACTGAACTAGCAGAAGAAACACGTGCAGAAGCACCAGAAACAGCAGAAGCATACGAACTTCCATCACTAGTAGAGGGTATATCTGAAGAAATGGTTAACGAAAATCCACTAACTGAGTGGTGGAGAGGTCGTTGTCATGAGATTGGAGCTACTAATGAGGAGTTTCAAGACGGCATTAATCAATACATTGATAAGTTAATGCTACCTAATCAGCCTAATTTAGAGGGTGAAGTAGAAAAACTAGGAGAAAATGCTCAAGAAAGATTAGATCATGTGACTAATTTTGCACAAACATTTTTTAGTCCAGAGCAATTTGAATTAGTTTCTGCAACATTAGGTACATCAGCAGAGGGTATTGAGGCTCTTGAACGCATACAAGAAGCAACTAAATCTGCAATATCTAGGTCAAACGCTGTAGCTCAACCTGAAAAACAATTAACTTTAGGTGAAGTTAGAGAGATGATGAAAGATAAAAGGTATTACGATCCACGTCATAAAGACGATTCTTATATTCAACGAGTAGATGATGCTTTTGCAAGACTGTACAGAGACTAAACTATACGTAGAAAAGACTATCCCTGACCACTGCTTTTATTTGGCAAATAAACTAAAAAGGAGTGACAGGGAAGAGGTCGCCATAATGGGGAGCGATCCTTTGTTTTCAATGCTTTCAGCGTTTAGATACAAGCATAGAAATGTTGAATCTTTCTGTGTTATGTCAAATAAAAAACCTGTAGCTATGTTTGGCGTATTGCCTACCAAAAATAATCCAAAGTATGGAGCTATTTGGTTTCTTTCTACTGAGTTAGATAAGAAACAATGGGCGTATTTTTCTAAACGTAGTAAAAAATGGTTAGATTATTTAATTGCTGATTATGATTATGTGTTTAATATGGTTCCAAAACACAACAAACGTACAGTTAAATGGTTAAAATGGTTAGGTTTTGAGTTTAAACAAGAAGAATTAGTTGTACATGATGTACAAATGTTGTATTTTTATAGGCATATACATAGGGTATATAGAAATATACAGCCCATTTTAGAAGATATCGGTCCAGTTTGGGCAACCGAAGTAAGCTAAATAGGACAACTGTTAATCAACGTATAACTAATAGGAGAGTGTTTTATGGCAACTCAAATATCGACTGCGTTTATTAAGCAGTTTGAATCCGAAGTGCATATGGCTTACCAACGCATGGGATCTAAACTGAAAAATACTGTACGCCAGTCAAACAACGTACAAGGTAGCCAAGCGAGATTCCAAAAAGTGGGTACAGGTCTTGCGTCTACAAAATCAAGACATGGTGCTGTTCCAACTATGGAAATAACACATTCAACTGTCGATGTTACACTTAGCGACTTCTATGCTGCCGATATGGTAGACAAATTAGATGAGCTAAAAACTAACATTGATGAGAGACAAGTGTTAGCTCAATCAGCTGCTTCTGCTTTAGGCAGAAAAATTGACCAATTAATTATAGATGTGCTAGATGCAGGTTCTAACTCGAACAATGTTGTTCATGGTTCTGCGGCACTAACATTAGCTAAAGCATTAAGTGTTTATGAAGCATTTGGTGAAGCTGATGTGCCAGATGATGGACAAAGATACTTCGTTGTATCTCCTGCTGGATGGGCTGATTTATTACAAATCGACCAGTTTAGTAGAGCAGAATACATTGGCGAGGGCGAATTACCATACGCTGGTGGCATGACTGCAAAACGTTGGTTAGGGTTCTTATGGTTTACACATTCAGGACTATCTGTATCTGGAACAACAAGAGATTGTCACGCATACCACAGTTCATCTGTTGGTCTTGCTAGTGGTTCAGATATAAGAACAGAAATGAATTATTTACCAGAGAAAGTAAGTAACTTAATCACATCATACTTTAGTGCAGGAGCTGTCATGATCGACAACGACGGTGCTATTGAATGTCAGATAACAGAGTAAGGAGGATAACATGGCTTTAACATCAACAGCTTTAGTAAAAATAGCAGGTTCTGGTGATAAGAATGTTTTCTTATATCAATCATCTGACGCAGTCGCAACAATTGCAGGTTCTGGTTATTTCAATGACGTAACTAGTAACTTAAAACAATTTGATATTATTCTTGCAGTAGGTAGTACTGGTGGTACTGCAACTGTAGATGTATTGATTGTTTCATCTGCAACTGGAGCTGCAACTGTAACTTGTACTAACGGAACATAACGTTCTTGGGTAGGTGGTTCTCATTTGCCACCTACCCAACTTAAAATATGACAGATAGCAAATTCGATATATGTAGTCAGGCGTTAGTGTTAGTGGGAGCTAACACAGTAAACTCTTTTGACGAAAACACTACCGAATCAAAAGTATCTGGACAACTTTACGAATCAACATTAGAAAACTTATTGACAAGATGTCGCTGGAGATTTGCAACGAAGCAACAACAATTGTCAAAATTAACAACAAACCCTTTAGGAAGATACGATTCTGCTTATCAAGTACCATCTGATGCGTTACAAATACATACAGTATCTTTATCTGATTCAATAATTGAATACGATAGATATGGCAACGAAATATATGCCGACACATCCGCATCTGATATATTGATAGCTGATTATACATTTCAGCCATCGGAAGCAGACTTTCCACCTTATTTCAAACAAGCCCTTGTATTTGAATTAGCATCATTATTTGCTGGTGCTATTGCTAGAAATGACACATTATCGCAATTATATTCTAATAAAGCTTCAATTCAGTTAACTGTAGCTAAAGGACAAGATTCACAACAACAAACAAACAGACGTGTAGATGTGAATAGATTTAGAAATAGGAGGAATAGTGGTAGTCTTGGCACTGTCAAAACTACTGTATCTTCATAATGCCAAGAACAAGAATACATCAATCTAACTTTAGTGGTGGTGAGGTAGATCCAAACCTAATTTCACGTAATGATTTAAAGGCTTATGACAAGTCTTTATCGACAGCTAGAAACGTTATATGTCGTAATCAAGGTTCTGTAGAAAGACGTGGTGGTACGTATTTTAGAGCCGATTTAGGAGCAGTTACAAGACTAGAACCTTTTATATTTAGCGGAAATCAAGAATACATATTTGCATTTCAAAATACTCAACTAAAAATTTATTCATCAAATGGAACATTGTTACAAACAATTACAAGTTGCCCTTGGGCTACTAATCAAATAAACGATATTAGTTTTACTCAACAAGGCGATACTATGATTTTAGTTAATGAAAACTGGATGCCTAGAGTTATTAAAAGAACAGGAGCTACTACATTTGCATTATCTACATTTGCATTTGATTCTAGTTTAAATGGAAAAAGAATATATCAACCTTATTTTAAATTTGCTAGTTCAAATGTAACGTTTGATGCAAGTGCTTATACAGCTGGTACTGGAAGAACAATTACATCTAGTATAGATTATTTTTCATCTGATTATGTAGGAACTACTGTAAAAATATACGGAACAGAAGCTACTGTAACTGGATATACTTCTGCAACAGTAGTAACAGTTACATTAAAAGATGATTTAAAAGTAGAATTAGACGAAGATCCATTTGCTACACAACAAGGTAGCGGTGTAGTAAAAGTCACACATGCTAATCATGGACTATCAACAGGAGCATCAATAAACATATCTGGCTCGGAAGAAATAGTTAATGCAGAAGATCCTGCAGTAGGATTATCAAGTGGTAACTTAACAGGTAACTTTACTATTACAGTAGTAGACGATAATCATTATGAAATAACAGCTAAAAATGGTGACACAGCTTCTGAATCACTAGATGGTGGTGGTGTTAGAGTTGTTGTAAAAACACATGCTCCTACTAGAGACTGGCAAGAACAAGTATTGTCAGACGTAAATGGATATCCAAAAGCTGTAGCTTTTCATGAACAAAGACTTTATTTTGGTGGAGTAACTAATATTCCTGATTTAATAGCAGGATCTAAAATATCAGATTTTTTTAACTTTGATATAGGTGAGGCAGAAGATTCAGATTCAATACAAATTCAAATTGCATCGGATGAAATTAATGAAATAAGACATTTAATATCTGGAAAAGTTTTAGAAGTATTAACTAATACGGCAGAGTTTTATTTAAAACCGCCTATTGGAAAACCAGTAACACCAATAGATATACAGATTATTAGACAATCATCGTTGGGTTGCCAACAAAAAGCTAAAGCTAGGATATTTGATGGATCTACATTATTTGTACAAACGAATGGCAAAACAGTAAGAGAGTATACTTTTAATAGTTCTACAGAAGAATTTGTTTCTGCACCAATATCTTTATTATCTAGTCACTTAATATCATCGCCAATAGATGCAGATAGAATTAAAGCAATGGTAAATAGAGATGAACAAATGTATTTTTTAGTTAACGATGATGGTTCATTAGCAGTATTTATTTCGCAAAAAGTACAAGAATTGCAAGGATGGGTAAAATGGACAACAGATGGTGAAATTATATCTGTTTGTTGTTTAACTGATTATGTTTATGTTGCAGTAAAAAGAACAATAAACAGTAGTGATGTTTATTATTTAGAACAATTTTCAGCAGATTGTTTTGATGTGCCTACTGACATGACAACAACTAAAACGTTATCGGCTAGTTATCAACCTCATGGCTCCCCCATCATTAACGGCTCGGTAACTAGCTCAACAACTTTAATAGCTGATGGTTTTACTAACGCACCTTATACTGGAGAAAAATTTCAATTTGCAGGAACAGGAACTACTTATACAATCAATTCAGTTACAGCTACTACTAACAGCGGTGAATATGTAATCGTTTTAGACACAGCAGTTAGTCAATCAGATGGTGTCGAGTTAAGATTTACAACATCTAAGACTTTTTCAGGATTAAATAGTACACCTGATATGCGTGGGAAAACAGTATATGCTACATCAGGTTCAACAGAGGGTGGAAATATTAACTATTATGGTTTAGCAGTAGTCGATGCTAATGGCGTTGCTGTATTTGATACTCCAGCATCTGCTGTTGACATAGGGTTAGACTATACACTTAATATAAAAACATTGCCTATTAATGCAAAGATACAATCAACAGGTACTCAATCTCCACTAATTGGAAACCCCACTAAGATTGCTAAAGCTATATTAGAATTGTCTAGTTCATTTAATTTACAAATAAATGGCAATGATTTATTAATTAATACTACATCTATTGACACGTCTAGCACGTTACCTAGTTATACAGGAAAGAAAGATGTATACTTTTTAGGATATGATAATGAGCCAAATATTGAAATAACACAAACGGCTCCATTACCCCTTAGAGTATTAGGTATTACATCGGAGGTATATTATTAATGTGTGATCCAATTACAATGTCAGCAGTTTCAGCAGGTATGTCATATGGAGGTACTTATTTAGCAGGTTCTTCTGTTGCAGGTGTAGCTTCTATAGGAACAAGTTTAGTTAATACTGCATCTTTATTTAATTATGGTTCAAGTTATGGAAAACTTGGAGGAGCTTTAAGTTCTAGTGCAGCAGGACTTGGTACTAGTGTTGCCAGTGCATTAGGTGGTTTGTCTACTAGTTCAGCTTTAAGTACAGGACTATCATTAATGCAATATAACGCAGAAAGAACACGTGCTGGTTATGAAATAGCACAAGCTAGATATCAACAACAACAATATAAAGAAGAAATAGAAAGACAAAGATTAGAAGAAATACAAAAAGCTAATGAAAGAAAACGTAGATATATGAGTGAGTTTTCATCTAATCGAGCAATTGCGGCAGCATCTGGAATAGATATAGCATCTGCTAGTTATCAAGCATTATTTAAATCAAATAAAGAAACATATTTAAAAGATAGAGACGCTTTGCGTATGTCATCATTAGATGAAATTGTACGTTCAAGACAAAACTTGCAACTAGCTAAAATGAAAGAAGCAGGTGCTAAACGATCAGGAACATTGTCTGGTTTACAAGCATTAGGTACTGGACTTTTAAAAACCAAACAAATACTGGATGAAGAATAATGGCTTTAAAAAAAGAAAAAAGATTTTTTGATTATACTGACAGAATAGGAGTTAGTCGTGGTGGCGATTTTGATACATTACAATCTTATTCAGCACGTGAAGCACAAGGATTTGAAAACCTTATGCGTGAACAATCTAATATTGCACTAAAAGAAGCAAAAGAAAGAGGAGAAGAACGTGGTCTACTTGAAGCAAACAGATATGATATTACACATAAAGATATAGAATATACCAATGCTGATGGAGAAACAGAAGTTATTAGTGTTCCACAAAAGTATGAAGTACCAAAAGGTTTATCTGGCAAAACAGCATTAGCTACATTTAAAAAACAAGCACATAAAAGATACATGAGTGAGTTATCACTAAGTAATGAAAGAGTTATTAGTCAAATATATCAAGAATTTAAATCAGGAACTCAAGATCCACAAGCATTTAATGATGCTATACAAGACAGATTAGGTGTAGTGTATGAGCAACTTGATTCAGAAACTAGAAATCTTTTAAAGTTTGAAGATGAAAAAAGCATATTAGAAAAAACACAGGTTGTATCATCTAATTTTATTGAAAGAAACAACTTAGTAGCAAAAAGAAAATTTAAAACAGACACACTTAATATTAAAAACTCTAGAAATAAAGCAATTATTAATTCAGGAATTACAAAACCAAAAGATAAATACAATTATACACAAGCATATCTTAAGCGTATAAAAGAAGATTATGATAATAACTTAATATCACAAAGCGAATACAATGAATTTAAAAATAATTTTATAGAAGAAACTACTGCATTAGAAAATATACATAATTTATTTCAATCTAAGTTTTTATTTCTTGGTACAAATAATGCAACCCCTAAAGATTATAAAAATCTTTTAGCATTACAAGAGTTTTTGCAAAACGATAAACAGTTAGAAGTTACTATTGATGGCACTACAATTAATAGAAAACAATTAGAAAAAGCTGCTGGAATAAATAAAAAAAATAATATAGAAACATATTCAAAATTAATGAACATACCAAAAGCTGTATTTAATACACAAGCAAATAAATTTAAATCTTCTAGTCAAATAAAATTAGGAATAGAAACATATAACAAAAATAATTCATATAACTTTGGTCTAAAAAGTGGTAAAGAAATTAGAAAACTAGCTCAAGAAAATGAAGAAGAATTATATGATAACTGGAGAGCATCACAAATAGGTTATGACATACATGTTTCTTTTGACCAAATAAATGAAAATCCAACTATAGCTCAAAAATGGAAAAACCATAAACTAAAACATGGTTTAATTAGCACAATAGAAAAAGACATGATAATAAATAATCTTAGGTCATCCGATCCAGATACTGTATTACAAACAATTAACAGCAGAGAATTAGAAATTATGTCTGTTAATTATGCAAGTTATGATTTTACAGATGAAGAAGAAAATTTAGTAGATATGTATAGACAGTTTAAAGACATTCCAGAAATTGAGCAAAGAAGTAAGTTAGAAATAATTAGAGAACAATCAATGCCTGGTGCAACAAAAGACAATGTACTCAGCGATATATTAAAATCTCAAAGTAATGATAATTATAATACACCACAAAAATTATATACTGGAATAGAAGCGGCGCTTAGAGATTATACTACTGATATGCCAAATGATATTGTATTTAACATTGTAGGTTTAAACCAAATTAAAAATACTATTGCAAGAAGAGTTAAATCAAACCCTATGGCAAACATAGAAGCAGAAGATATAAACAATTGGGTATTTAATGAAATGAAAAAACTAGAATCAAATGCAGGTTGGGGGTTTAGTGAATTTGGTAAGCCTGCTGCAAGTCTTCCTATTTCAATAAAAGATAAAAAACCAAGTAATTTTGTTAGATATCCTATAGAAAAAAACGAAACCTATAGAACAGCTTTACAAAGCGAAGAGAAAAAAAGTTTGCTGTACGACATGATGAAAGAAAAATGGAAAAAAACTTTAAATAAAAAAATTACAGATTACAGTGATAATACAAAAAGATTGTTAAATTATAATGTAGACAGTAAAACATTTACAGATGGATATGGTACAAGAGAAGATCCAAAATTATTTCTTAGAGGTAGACGAAAAAATGATGGAACAATAGAGTATGTAATAATTTATTACGATAATGCATCAGGCGTTGAATATACACTACAAGAAGAAGTTAATGAAACCTTACGTTTAGATAATAATGATTTAGAGTTTTTGTTAAATGAGTAAAGAATTTACATTTAGAAAAGATAATTACCATACTAAACCTGAATATGATAGAGGTTTAATGTCAGATGTTTCTGACGAGTTTTGGCTTACATGGTATGGGCAACTAATAGAAGATGAATTTGTTCGTGAGGGTATGTATAGTCATGAGTATGATGAAAACTACAATCCTTTTGATGTACAAAATATAGAGGGTTATGAAAGATATGCTGACCAATTTGTTCAAGTAAGAAACAGAGAAGAACACGAATTTTTAAAATCTAAAATAGACATTACATCTGCACGAAGAGAAAGATTAGAAGCAAGTGATAGAGATATATTACCAGCTTTACTTGCAAATTTAGTTGATCCAATAAATTTTATACCTGTACCTTTTGTTAAAGGTGCAACTTTTTTATCAAGAGCAGGAAAAGGTGGATTGGCTTCTGGAGCATTAGTAGGTGCAACAGAACCTATTAGACGTTCATATGATCCAACATCTACTAATGAAGAAACAGTAGCATATATAGGCAGTGCATTTTTATTGGGTGGTACATTGTCAGGATTTTTAGCTAAACGTACACCAGCAATTGCTAAAGCTACCAAAACAGAAGATGGTGGTAAAGGAATTATGGATAATGTGTTTGAATCAATGTCAGATACTGAGGGAAAAATTAATTGGGGTAAATCAAATTTTAAAATAAATAATGTAAAAGCAGAAATTGTAGAAGATTCTACAGATTTATATATAGATAAAAAACATAAATTATTTAATACAACCAATCATTATAAAAAAAATAAAAAAGTAACGAATATAGACGATGTAGCATTTAGATTTGGTCAAAATCAAAAAGATACATACAAATACTATAAACCAATATATATAGAAAAAAAACGAGGGAAAGACGAATACGAGATACTAGTAGATACTACAAGATTAAAAAGAATGTATGATGAAGATAACTATGTTTCTCTTAGTGACAGCCCTGTACCAGGTCAAGTAAGTACATTGTTATCTAAAAATATAAATAACAGCGATGATTTAATAAAAATTAATATATTAAAAGAAAGAGAAAAACTTACCAATAAACCAAAACGATTTGAAGATACATTAAGTTATGAATCAAGAATAGATGAAGAAGTATTTTTTAAATTGCAAAATGGTAAATATGATGACTTTGTAACTGATACAGGAAAACTACCAGGTATAAGTCAGTTGCTAGATCAATTAGATAAGTTTACTGACACAGGTAAAGTTGTACAAACATTAAAGTCTAAACCAAAACTTTTAGATTTTTATGGTAGAAAAATATTTGATTTACTTGGTGACTTTGGAACAGTAGCACGTGGAGCTACGGCTAGACCATCAGCTTATATGGAAACGCAAACACGTTGGCAAGTGCATTTACAAGATAATTTAAAAAAATTAGACGAACATTTTGTAGAATACATGACAGGATCTAAAGAGAGCAAAAACTGGTTAGGTTTAAACTTAACAGCTTTTGCACTTAAACGTGGTGATTGGGCAAAAAGGTTTAAAAAAACGTCACCAGAACCAACAGTAGGAGCAAAAGAAAAATCACATGATTCATTTATGAGAGAAGTATTTGATGCGGTATCAGACATGAATGTTTATAACAGTCCAGATATTGAACCAACAATTAAAAACGCAGCAAGTGATGTAAGAAAGTTTTTTAAATTATATAGAAAAGACGCAGAAGATTTACAAATGTTTGCTAGTCAAAAAAATTTAAAATATCAAATATTAAAATATGAAAACATTAAACAAGAACAACTTAAAAAAGGTAAATATAAAAAGACAGACGATAAAATAAAACAAGTAGATGAAAAAATAAAAGCATTAGAAGAACAATTAGACGAAATATCAAACAATATACATCCTCCATTTACTATGACAGATGAATATATTACAAGGATATTTGACAGAGATGCATTACTTAACGAACCAGATAAAGCAAAACAAATTATTAGAGATTGGTATGAGGGTAATCCTATAGAATCTGATATACCACTTAATGAACGTGTAGAAAAAACATATGAAAGATTAGTAGGTATGGCAGAAAACCAAGATGCAGATAACATGCTGTCTATGAGAAATCAAAATGGTGAGTACCGAGCTGGTGCTAAACCATTAATGCAACGTAGTTTGAGTATACCAACAAAATTATTAGATGACTTTGTAGTTAAAGATGTTGGAGCAATTATGAATATGTATAACAGACGTATGGCTCCAGCTATAGAAATTAGCAGAAAGTTTGGAGACAGACATATGACTGCATTTTCATACGAACAACATGCAAGATTAATGAATGAGGGCGTATCTTACGATGAAGCTAATAAAATAGTAAATGCTTTTTTAGATGGCAAAGATAAAATATATGGAACATTTAATACAATTGATCCGATGTCAATAAATAAACGTTCTGCACAATTTATTAGAAACTGGACATCATTGTCATCAATGGGAAAGGTTGTATACACAGCATTAGCAGATATGGGTAGACCAATCATGGTACATGGTGTTGGTCGTATAACTAATAGCTGGTTTAAAGGATTAACTAATCCTGGATTGTATAAAAAAATGCAAAGAGATGCAGAGTTTTTAAATCCAGCAATGGAGTTAACTAGTCAAAATGCGGCAATGGAACGTGTAATGGCTGGAGATATGGGAACATCGCCAGATAGTAGAGGATTTTTTGGAAAAATATTTAACTTAACTCAAAAAGCACAAGCACCTTTTTATTGGGCAAACTTACTTACCCCTTGGACTTTAATGATGAAACGTAATACTACTTACATTTCACAACATAGATTTATAGAAGATGCTGTAAAAATGGTTAATAAAACAGCTAATGAAAATGATTTAATAAGAATGAGATCGTATGGATTTGATGATAGATTTGCTAAAAATATAGTTAGATTAGTAGAAAAAGGAGTTATAGAAAAAGAGGGTGGGCTGTATTTACCTAATGCAACATCATGGGAAAAGTCAGGAGTTCCAGGCGCAGTAGAAACATTACAAATTTATAGACAAGCTATCAAAGGTGACGTAGAAAGAACAATTATTACTCCATCTCCTAATGATAAGTTTAATATGATGTATGGAGTTATAAGAGTTAATGATGAAGAATTATCTAAATCATTAGACAATTCATTCGGTCAAGCACTTGGATTTAATAAAACTCAGTTTGGTGGTAAATTTCAAAACGCTTATATGGCTCTTCCATTTCAATTTTATTCATGGGCAATATCAGCAACACGCAAACTAGCTATGTCAGGTTTAGCAAGAAGAGATGCACATTTAGTATCAGGTGCATTAGCTATGATTACTTTTGCTGCATTAGGAGATTATTTAAAAAATCCTAGTTATTGGGCATCAAAATCAAATGATGAAAAAGTTTTACAAGCTATAGAAAAGTCAGGGGTATTAGCAGTATTTAGTGATTTGCCACAAATTATAGAAACAGTAACATCACATGAATATGGCATTAGACCAATGCTAGGCATGGAAAGTCCATTTGGAGAACCAGAAGCTCATGATGCACTTAGACCAGGTATCGGTCCAGGTCCATCTAATTTATTAGATATCTATATGTCTTACCATCATGGCTCAGACAGAGAGTTTAAAAACGCTGTAAGGCGATATATACCATTAAACAATTTCTGGTTGTTTGATGATTTTTTTAGAAAAACATATAATAACATGGTAGATTATTAACAAATGACAATATTAACAGCAAAAAACACGCCTAGAGTTAGCTATACAGCTACCGCTAGTCAAACAGCATTTACTATACCATTTGAGTTTTTTACTACAAATGATATAAAAGTATATAATGGAACGTCTTTACTTACTTATAACGCATCTCCATCGTCAGCTTCTCAATATTCCATTACAGGAACTGCGAGTAGCAGTGATAGTGCTTATGAGTTTGGTGCTGGTGGTACTATTACTTTGGGTAGTAGTGGAGCTAGTGCTGGTGATATCATCACTATTATACGTGACATTTCCATAGAAAGAACATCAGATTTTCCAACAACTGGATCGTTTGATGTAACCTCACTTAACACAGATTTAGATAAAATATACGCAAAATTAGCTGATATCGACCAACAATCAGATAGGTCGGTAAAATTATTAGATACTGATTCAATATCTGCAACAGTAACACTACCTGCAAAAGCAAGCAGAGCATCTAAAGTATTAACGTTTAACAGCGATGGTGATGCAGAAACTAGCATTGCATCGACTGATGTAACTACAATTGCTGGAATATCTAGCGATGTAACGACTGTATCTGGTATTGCTAGCAATGTAACAACAGTTGCTGGAAACAACAGCAACGTAACAACTGTAGCTGGTATTTCAAGTAACGTTACAACTGTTGCTGGAATATCATCCGATGTTACAAGTGTGGCTGGAATAGCATCAAACGTAACTACTGTAGCTGGTAAAGCCTCACTAATTACGTCTGACTTTGCAACTGATATGTCATTAGTTACTTCTGATTTTGTAACAGATATGTCATTAGTAACAGCAGATTTTGTATCTGATGTAAATACATTAGCAACTTCTGATATAGTTACAGACCTCAATTTATTAGCAACATCTGATTTTGTATCGGATTTAAATCAGTTAGCAACAACCGATTTTGTAAGTGATTTAAATGCCCTAGAAGCCATAAAAGCTAATGTAAATACAGTAGCTGGTATATCTAGTAATGTAACAAGTGTTGCAGATAACTCATCAAACATAAATTTAGTAGTATCAAATGCAAGTAATATTAATACTGTTGCTGGTGGTATTACAAACATAAACACAGTAGCTACTAATCTAAGCTCAGTAAATACATTTGCTAATCAATATCGCATAGGTTCTAGCGATCCATCATCTTCACTTGATGACGGCGATTTATTTTATAATTCATCAGATAATTTATTAAAATTTTATAATGGCTCCGCTTGGGTAGGAATATCAGATGCTTCTAGTTTGGTTACAGTAGCTGATGAATCAACAGATACTAGTTGTAATGTGTTGTTTACAACAGGTGCTACAGGTAACCTTGCACCAAAATCAGGAACAAATTTAACATTTAACTCTAGCTCAGGTGCTCTTACAGCTACATCTTTTGTAGGTGCATTGACAGGCAATGTAACTGGTAACACTTCAGGTAGTTCAGGTTCTTGTACAGGAAATGCAGCAACAGCTACGGCTCTTGAAACTGCAAGAAACATCGGTGGAGTTTCATTCGATGGCACAGGCAATATTGATTTAGCTGGTGTAAATACAGCAGGTAATCAAAATACTTCTGGAACAGCAGCAGGACTATCAGCCACGCTTGGAGTAAGTAGCGGTGGTACTGGAGCTACAAGCTTAACAGCAAATGGAGCTTTGATTGGTAATGGCACAGGAGCAATTACAGCTGTCGATATGTCTACTAAAGGACATTTATTAGCAGGGGATGGATCTGGAAACCCATCAGCACTTTCTGTAGGCACAAATAATTATGTTCTTACAGCAGATAGTAGTGAAGCAACAGGTTTAAAATGGGCGGCAGCTGCGGCAGCCGGAGCAACAGGAGCTGGTGGAGACGAAGTGTTCGTTGAAAACGAAAGAGTGGTTACAACAAACTATACTTTATCAACTGGCAAATCAGCTATGTGTGTTGGACCATTAACGATTAACAGCGGAGTTACAGTAAGTATTCCGTCAGGAGAGAGGTTAGTAATACTATGACAGTTAAGATTAATGCAGATACATCAGACGGATTAAAGTTTGTATCAGATACAAGTGGTGCTATAGATTTTCAATCTAATGGTGTTACTAAAATGTCAATGGATGCTAGTGGTAATGTAAGTGCAACTAATATCGCATCAGTACAGCCAAGTTTTAGTGCAAGAATTTCATCTAACCAATCTGTTTCAAGTGCTACTTATACTAAGATGGCTTGTGCAACAGAAATGTGGGATACAGATTCTAAGTATGATAATACAACAAACTACAGATTTACACCTACAGTACCAGGATACTATATGTTTAGTATGGGTTGTAGAGGAGCATCTTCAACAACTAATGCTATTGCTCTTTATAAAAATGGAGCAGTATATAGAAGAAGCATTGTAGAGGGAATGAAATATCCAAGATTAAATGTTTTAGTTTATACGGATGGAGATGATTATTATGAGTGTTATGCTTACACATCAGGTACATCTTTCGAGGCAACAGAAGCTGACAATTGGTTTCAAGCACATTATGTAAGGAGTTAATATGGCAACTTTAGTAGAAAAGATTAAATCAGTAAGACCAAATGTTACAGATGCAGATTTTGTAGAAAACATTATTGTGCAAAATGATAGTGACGGTAAAGGCGATTATATTAAATCATGGAATCACCCAACCGAAACACAACCAACAGATGAGGAATTAGCATAATGGCAATTACATTACATGGTACAAGAGCAAGTAATACAGATATATTAACACCTGATTTTGATGGTGCTATTGTTCAAATGATTTCAGCTACTGATTCCTCCAACAGAAGTGTGGCTTCTACATCTTATGGCAGTCTAACTCTAAATGCTTCTATAACACCAACAAATTCATCTAATAAAATTATTTGCATATATAATGGTGTAATAGAAGTTACAGATGGTGGTCGTGCAAACTTATGTTTAAGCAGAGCAATAAGTGGTGGAGCAACAACAGAATTAAATGGTGGGAGTTCTTTAACAAGAGAACAAGATACTTCAAATCATAATGTTGGAACTTCATTTACTTTTGTAGATTCACCCTCAACAACATCAGCAACGACTTATACACTACATGGCAAAACAGAAAATGGTAATACTCTTACTTTAGTAGGTACAGGTTCTATGTCTGCATTAATATTATTAGAGGTAGTAGCATGAAGTTAGGCAAAGCAATAAAATTAATAAACCCAAGTGCTGAATTTATTTACAAGAGTGAAGATTACGATTCAATAGAATGGTTAAATGGAACTACACCTATATCGAAAGCAGATATCGAAGCTAAATATACTGAAATCGAAGCACAAGATAATAGAAGAAAAGAGTATCCAAGTATTGTAGACCAACTAGATGACATTTATCACAATGGTATAGATAATTGGAAAGCAACAATTAAAGCAATAAAAGATAAATACCCAAAGGAATAAGTTATGGCATTAGTAATTAAAGGAAGCACGAGTGGACAAGTAACAGTTGATGTACCTGCAGAAGCAGGAACGAATACCCTTACTTTACCTGCAAGTACAGGAACTACTGTCGTTCTTAATGGTTGGACTATTACTGAATCAGGTGGTGTACTATTTTTTGCAACAGGTGGCACAAACAAAATGAAGTTAGATGCTTCAGGCAATCTAACGTGTGTAGGTGATGTAACTGCATTCGGTACAGTCTAATGGCTATAGTATCATCAGGTGCAGTTAGTCTTAGTGATTTAGCTACAGAGTTTGGTGGCTCACAACCACATTCAATGTCAGAGTATTATTCAGGTGGAAGTAATGTTCCATCAGGAGTACAAAATGCTAGTAGTGTCACTATTCCTACATCAGGACAGATTTCATTAGCATCAAGTTTTTATGGCTCTGTTGCAGAAGTTGTATTACTAGAAACTACAATAACAGCAGGTTTTAGAACAAGAGATGCTAAATTAGGGTTACATGAACATGGATTTAGTGATGGCACAGGAACAGGTGGTACTTCTTATGGAAGCATAGCAAATAATTCTATATCAAGTGCAAATAGAACTGTTAAGAATGTTAGAACAGGTGGTACTTCAACTACTTCTAATCATGCTTTAACCTTTATGGTTAGTAATTATAGTTGGACAGGTTGGACAAAATTAGTTTTAACAAAAGGAAGTACAGTAGGCACACTTTTAAGAGCAGATGTCACAGCTCACGATAATTTTAGTGGTGTAAATGCTTATACAGGAGCATTAAAAGATGCTAACGGCAATAATGTAACAGGTATATTTGTAAACGGGCAAACAACTAACTTTAAATTAACATAATGAGCTATACATTTACAGAAGTAGACACATTCCCAATAGATGATACATTTAATTCTTTATATGTAGACAGTCTTGAAGATATAAATAGTGGAACTATAGTTTTTACTGATGAAACAGATGATGAAAAAAAACAAATTATTATTTCATTATTAAATGAACAAAACTATAGCAGTATGAAAAATATAATTATTGCTAAAGATGGAACACCTTGTATGTATATTCATGGAAAGTTTCAAGACAACACATATACATGGATAGTTGCCTTAGTGGGCAAAATTAATAACAGTAAATCATGGACATGGACATCTGAGTTTCATCAAGCTAATAAAGATTGGATTCAATCATTAGGTGGTACTAAGTTTGCATTAGAATGTGTTGTAGATTCTAGGATTGATAACTACTTTACACAAGCAACTACAGATGGTCTTTGTTTAGGAACACTAAGTGAAACACCTACAGAAGCTTTAGATGATAGAACTAAAGTTATGACATGGGAATACTAATGTGGCACTTAGTCTTTTATACATATTCTATTTTGGATTAGCCTTGTATTCTTTTGTAGCACTATCATGGCTACAACTTTTATATACATACATACTGTTTTACTTTCTACTAGAATTTACTATGAGCTTGTTTATACACAGATGGGCTACACACAATCTTTGGAATCCACCTGTATGGTTTCAAAACATAATGAGTGTAGTATCTATGACTGCATTGATAGGTACACCAATATCTTATAGTGCATGGCATAGAAACCACCATAAACATTCAGACACAAATAAAGATCCTCATAGTCCTAAGTACAAAAACTGGTTTAATATTATATTTAGAACACACGAGCAAGATTATGATCTAAGTTTGTGTGGAGATAGACTAAGAAATAAATGGCAATTATTTTTAACTAAAAATGAAACAAGTTTGGTATACATGTTTAATGCTGTTCTTTTCTTAGTCTTATCTACAGATTTATTTTTGATGTGGGCAACAGCAGTAGCTATGACAACCTTTTGGGTGATGACAGTTACAGGTATTATGTGTCATCTGGGCAAGGTAAAAGATGTACCTTATATGTATCCTGTAGCATTTTCAGAATCATTTCATAAACAACATCACATAAAGCCACAGCTTAAACATTGCAAGTTTGATCCCTGTGTATGGTTAGTTAAAAGGTTTGGCTGGACATGAAACATGCAATCAAAGTACAGTTACTAGCACTTATTAATGTATTAATATCTATCTGGGCATGTTTTACTTATCCTGAATATATAATATATGGGATACTAGGGTGGGGATTTGTAAATATATTCTCAACTAATATAGCTATACATAGATTTATGAGCCATAGGGCATTTGAAACTACACCCATCAAAGCTAAGATTCTAAAATACCTAACCATCATATCAGCATTTGGTAGTCCGCTATCATGGACAGCCCAACATAGATACCATCATAAATACTCTGGACATCCTGTAGATGACAACCAATCACCAGCTAGAATAGGGTATTTGAGAGCATGGCTTACCCTATATGATCCAATAACTGTACCTAAAGTAATGGTTAAAGACATCCTCAAAGACAAGGATTATATGTTTATTACTAGGAATTACTGGGCTTTACTATTTACATACGTACTTATTTTGTACACAATTAACCCTATGTTAGGACTATTTTTATTCTCATTTCCATGTGCCTGTATTTATATAGTGGCTGGAGCTTTTGGTGTTATACCTCATAGCAAATATTTTGGATATAAAGTAGTAGAATCTAAACCAGATTGTACAGCAGTCAACAGTCCACTGACTTCATTGATTAGCTGGGGTGAGGGTTGGCATAACTATCATCACACTAAGTCAAAGGACTATAGACATGGACACAAATGGTGGGAGTTAGATCCTCCTGCATTTTTTATAGAGAGAATATTTAAATGAAGCAGGTAACAAACACACAGATAATGGAACAACTCCATCAAATGGATAAAAGAATTATAAAGTTAGAAGAAAGAATGAACAAAGGTGTAGGAGCTGTATCAGTTATTGCATGGTTTGGAGGTATAGCTGCCATAGTTGGTGGTTATTTTTATAAATCATGATACCTATGGAGCTACTCTCAATGCTGACATCCACCATACTAGGTGGTGTGTTAAGCATTATGGCTCAACGTTCTAAAGACAGAGCCGAAGAACAAAAGATGCTCATGCAAAGAGCAGACTTTCAAGCACAACAGTTTGACAAAGCCAGAGAAGTAACCGATCAATTCACTAAGAATACTCGGCGATGGATTGCTTTGATGAGTGTGTTCGCCATACTCATTATTCCTAAACTGGCGCCATTTATAGATCCATCGCTACCAATTTATGTAGGATACGTTGAAACAGTTCAACAAGGTTTTTGGATATTTGGTTCTGATACTGACATGACACAGTGGCAACCACTATCTGGACTAGTAATAACACCATTAGATACTCATGTGGTTAGCTCAATCATAGGACTATATTTTGGAGGCAGTCTTGTTAGACGATGAAAATATTTTGCACAGCATGTGTTTTATTATTAATATTAATATTAATGTATTCAATAGAGAGTGCTGTATCTGATACCACTAGTAATGGTGCAACCACAAATACTCAAACGACAACAAGTGGAACTAACACAACAATTTCTGGAGGATACTCACAGGAATCTACAACAAATTATCAATCTGGAAGTAGCAGTAATACAACTAGTAACAGCACAACAAACAATAATAACGAAGCAAAAAGAAATCCAGTAGCAACCTCATCAGCACCATCAATGAGTGTTTATGGACAAGATAGTTGTGTCATTCCACTTTCAGCAGGTGTAACACTTATAGGGTTTTCAGGATCATTTGGTTCATACATAAGAGATGATGAATGTGAAATAAGAAAAAAAGCTAAGTTACTTAATGGTTTAGGTATGAAAGTCGCAGCGATATCATTGATGTGCCAAAACAAAAATGTATTTGAAGCTATGATGGATGCAGGAACTCCATGTCCATATCAAGGATTAATCGGAGATGCTGCAAAAAAAGCATGGCTTAAAGACAAGAAACCTACAGAAGATAAAGTTGAGCAGTACAGAAAATATAAAGAAAGTTTAAGAAGATGAAATACACAATATTAATTTGTTGCATCATACTATGCTCATGTTCAGCACATAGGATAACGTTAAAACCTATAGATGTATGGGGAAGTAACGAACAACCAATACCCCAACCAACACT
>Ga0098045_1000118_pt1 | contig 33051 bp, 42 predicted proteins | sample 11_taG_FD_77071 | JGI IMG/M metagenome (GOLD analysis project Ga0098045, IMG submission 77071) | Marine viral communities from the Subarctic Pacific Ocean - 11_ETSP_OMZ_AT15265 metaG | ecosystem: Environmental > Aquatic > Marine > Oceanic | place: Pacific Ocean | collected 2015-01-16 | reverse complement strand
TATTTTGCGATTTAAAGCACCTTAAAATCGACCTATACCGAAGTATTAAAGAAGTCTTAAAACGTGCTTACAAGCTAATCTGAGTATGAACTTTTGTTCAGTATAATTTTTAAAAAATAAAAAAGTCTATGATTTCATAGACTTAGCATTTTGTGTTATCAGGTGTTAGCGCTGGGCTTTAATGTTTATTTATGCTATTTCTCTATCCCCACTCTTTTGATGCATCGATTAAGTTTTTTATAGTCTCATTAAAGATCTCAATTTTTGCTTGTTTAATGTTTTGACTGTGGTTCATCGCTTCCACTATAAGAGCAAAGGCAAAAGGGTAAGTGTCATAATCAAAATCATTTTCTATTGTATATTGACCATCAAAAATTAATTCATACAAAAATATTACAGTCTCTAAAACTGAAGTGAAAAACTCATGTGTCAACTCTTGATCGAGCCACAACTTAAAAAAGTTGTTTGCTATTTTTTCGTCAAAGATCTTTTGATCTACTAGAGATAGTAAAAGATTTAGATCTTTTGATTTATATTTCAAAATGTCAGCATCATATTTGTATTCAAAAAATTGAAAATCATGCATTTGTTTAAAGCTTTCTTAGTCTCAAGAGACTAGATGATTGATTATAAAAACCAAGAAATTAAAAAGATTACAGCTAGCCAAGGCTCAATCACTAATAAAGCGATCACTAAAAAGTATTTAGTCATTTAAAGACCTCCATTGAGAACGCAAATCGTAAAAGCTAGCGCAAGGCCAAAGCCTAAAATTAATTCATCGATAGTAAACATAATTTTATCCTTTAAAGCTTATAGCTCTTTGGCCGTTGCATCGTATTTCACAAGTTGAGCAACCTTTTATAGTCTCGGTATCATAAGGGCACGCATAGGCCGCCTCGCCTGTCATCAACCTAAATTTAAGGTTATCTTGCTTAGAGAGTCCGTAGGGTAAAAATCCGAGGTTATAAGCGTCAAGGGCTTCATCCAAGTAACCGACCGAGGCTTGAACTTTGCCACCAAATCGACTCATTTTTGAATCACGAAAACCCGCGCTGTAAGCTAGATGATAAGAGCTTGAATCAATAATATTTTCGATATGATCAAGGCCTTTTTCGTTTAGTCTGCTTATATCTCCAAAGCTTGTTAAACGTGATTGAATAGAAATCTTTGATGCATCAAGACTCATGTTTAAGCTTGGATCCTCTTTAAATCTTACCACTCGCTTAATCATGTTGTTTAGTGCTCTAGTTTGATTACACATTAACTTATGCTCCTTGTATTTCTTTTTCTTTAGAGACTTAACTAGAAAGCGACAATCTGAAGCACAAGAGCTTCTCATGATCTCAGTTAGAAGCCCATTTCCTTTGTGACTTTCAAGCCATAACGGCAAGATTGTAAACTCTACATAATGAGCACTTAGGACAAGGATAGAATGATTCGGGTTAGTCTTACGGTTATTAAGTGAGTCACCAAATAGAGGTGATCGGGCGATTAATACTTGATCATCAAAGATCTCAAATTGTTTTATTAAAGTCATTTTTTACTCCGAAAAGTTGCCAGTGTTTTAGGTCTTATCTGCGATTTTTGAGGATTGCTTTTAGTTCTTTTTCGGTTAAGATTGATAGTAAAAACTCATTACTAGCTTTTTCAAAAGCATTCATAGTTTTCAAGATCTCTTTTATAAGTTGTTTCTTTGACATTCTTTTCTCTTTTCTGCTCTCTAAAGAGCTTTATAACAACATGAATAGCTTAGAATAATTCTAGCTAGTAATCAGATTTAAACTAACTATCTATAGATTGCAAGTACCTTTTTTAAAAAAAGTACAATGAGCCTAATTTTATTTAAGCTAAGCATGATCTAAAAACATGTACACACGTACACACGTTACGCCTACGCTATAATAGGTGTCTAAAAGTGCTTATTTTGCTTTGTGCTTAACGTTCTGAGTTAACTTGATAACTTCGGATAGGTGGCTGCGGAAACGTGGCTTTAAACTGCAAAATAATGATTTTTTGCTGTTCGGTTACCCCAAAGGGGAGCGACCCCTATGCTCCGCAAGCAACCTTTACACTAATGAGTATTTTTCTGTGGTTATGTCCACCTAATACACTAGGGTATAATTTTAGGGTGTTATGTCCAGTATATACACTAGGGTAATTTTCTTGGGTTATGTTAGGTCTATACACTGAGGGTTAACATTTGAGTAGTACTAGTATAATGTGGGAGAGAACCTGTAGAGACAAAGAGAGATGAGGGAGATGAGAGAGATAGAGAGACAAAGAGAGATGAGAGACAAAGAGAGACAAAGAGAGACAAAGAGACAAAGAGAGATAGAGAGACAAAGAGAGATGAGGGAGATAGAGAGAGATATAATGAATAGAGATCAAGCGGAGGGTAGGGCATTGGAGTTAAAGCGTAGTGGTATGACAGTGGGTGAGGTATATGAGGTGATGTTATGTGAGGGTTGGTGGAACGATAATACCAGTAGGGGGTATGGTATGTATACGTTGCGGCAGTGGTGTAGGGGGGTGAGTGACCAGCGTGGTTACCGTAATCCTCCCAGGAGTGATTTGAGTGAGGGGGAGCGTAAGGTTAGGCATTTGGAGCAGATGCGTTTATGGAGGTTGCGTAACAAGGCGCATTGTCGGGCATATGATGCTTGGTATCGGAGGGAGTTTAAGAACAAGGGTTAGCTATTGTGCTGCTGTGAACTTATCTGCTGAGAGTTATTGGAAACTATTCTTAGGTTGTTTACCATTTAGAGTCTAGGAAGTCTTGGTATTGGTCCGCAGTCTCTTGGAAGTCTTGGTATGATTTGATGAGGAGTTGTATTTTTTTGAGTAGGTTTGCTTCTTTATAGCCTTTAATGTTGGTGATGGGGTCGATGTTATCGAATCCAGCTTCTATGTATTGCATGTACCATCGGTATTTATGAGATTCTAGTGCGAAGTCTTTATATGCTTTGATGTACTGTGAGTTTGGTATGTTTTCGGATTGGGCGAGCCATATGGCTTTATCTTCTTGTGTGAGAGTTTTTCTGATCTCCAGGAAGAGGGTACGTTCTTTTTCGTTTTTGAATGGGAGAGACATGTATTATTTCTTTCTTAGCAGTAGCAGAGGATAGTGGCAGCGATGCTATCAGGTGATAGGTTTTTATTGTTTTCAATCCAGTTGTCGATTCTTTTGTCGCTGATGGGGCAATCGATGTTGAGTACCAGGCATGTGTGGTATGCGTCTTTTTGTAAGAGCTGTAGTTCGATTGAGATGGAGAGATCAGCGTTTGTGTATGTGTTGAATGTAAGTGTTGCGGTATCGGAGATGAGTTCTACATTGAGGGTAGAGATGTACCTTGGCCACATTTCTTTGATGCTTGCTTCAACATCTTTCAGGAACTTGATGTAAGCTTGGTTGATGTAGTCATTGAGAGAGAGTGGGTTAATGGCGAATTGTTCATCATTTAGTTGGTTCATGGTTTGTTCCTTGTAACGTGTTACAGATATGGGGGTATTTGTTTAGTGAGAAAGAGGGTTGTGGAAGTAAAAGTGAACAGTACCTTTTGTTTCAGTAATCCACATTGTTGTGGCACTGTAGCCATAAGCTAGACCAGCAAGGGTATTACCTGCAGTGGTGCTATTCCATCTTGAGTTTCTTTTTACTCTGACTTCAATGGTAGCTTCGTCAATTTCTGAGATCTTGATACCCAGTGCATCGGCGACAGGGGTAAAGGCAGCGATAAGGTTACCTTTTTCGATCACTGGGAAGATTTGATCCTCGGTAAATCCTTTATCTTTTAGTTCTTGGGCAATATGGATGATATGTGCGCTTAGCATAGTATGTACTCCAGAGAGTTAAGGCTTTTAAGAGAGTTTATTAGCGAGTAAGGTTTTAAGATCAATGAGTTCGACCTTAAGTTCACTTAGTAACCAATTAGGGATTGCAGTATTGTTTTTGATGGTGTCTTCAATCTTTTTGATGCGGTTTTCAATTTTATGCTTTGTCATTATGTACTCCAGAGAGTTAAAGGTCTAAATTAAGATTAATGATTAATCTTGATAACCTTTATATATACCTAACTACCGTAAGTCAACCATTCAGATAAAAAATAATTTTTTATTAATTAATCAGCATATTGGTCTGAGAAGCAGGCTTCTTGGTTATAGTATTTAAGTTCGAAGTATGTATCTAGGACTCTTTGTGCGTACTTATATTCAGATCTTCCTTTTTTGCATTTACCCTTGAAGCCTCTATTGTATTGTGCGAGTGCTTTACATATGCTGCGTTTTTTATTTATCGTAAGCCATTTTTTCAGAGCAGTTATACCAGCTTGGGTGTAGTCGCATTTACCTGTTTTTGGGCAGTGGTATTGAGGTAGAACACCTAATGGACCTTTAGCACCTTTTGATGATGTTGGGTTTGAGAATCGTGATTCATGGTATGCGATACTGACAGCGAGGATTGGGTCAATGTTTTGGTTGATGGCTTCTTTAGCGACCTGAGTGCATACTTTCATTCTACTTGGTAGAGACTTAGAGATCTTGTTTTGGTATGTGGATGAAGCATTTGGGCTGAGAATGTTCAGCATAATAATCCAGCATAGGTTTGTAGTATTCATGGTAATTCCTTTTGTGTATCTGCTTTTTTGATAGTGACTTCTGTCCTTGCAGAGCCATCTCTTTCAGCGTAATACTTGTAAGCGTGAATGATGCATACTTGGGCATCGTCTTGTAGTGTTTTGTTTAGTGCATCTAGGACAGCTTTGATGATGTTATCTAGGTCAGGTCTTTTAGTATGAAGTATGAGGCCGTTGGGGTGTTTTTTGGGCATGAGTCTTTGAGGTCTAGGGAATACAGCATTAAGTGTAACCTCAATTGCACCTTGTATGTTTTGTTCTTTGATGAGAGCTTTGAGTGCATTCTCATAATCTTTGGTGCGCTTGGGTGTATAAGCTCTGCCATTTCCGAATCTTGGTCTTGCTTTGGGCACTGGAGTACCTTGCAAGGTGATAGTGATGGGTGTCATTGGAAGACCCTTACGCCCCAAAATTGACCTTTGTTTTCTCGATCATCGTCAAGGTATGCGATAGCAAAGTTATTCTCTTTGATGAATCTTGTAGCTTCGTAGAAACAATCGAAGTGTCCAATAATTTCTTTACGCTCATCATTAGAGTGGTAGATACTGACCCAGTGGTATGGTCTTGGATCTCTAGTGTCGGTGATAATGACTTCTTTCATGACTTTACTCTCTTTCTTACGATATAGAGTGCTTGTTTTGGTCCGCCTTTTTTGATTTGTACTTGTTTTTTATTTTTTGAGTATTGAATACCATAGCCACGATCAATCCAGATTTCGACCTCGTTTTTAGCTTCAAGGTAGTTGGGTGTAATGAGAGCAATGTCCCAGGGTGTTTGTTTTTTCATGTTATATTCCTTTGTGCATACACAAGATAGGTGGTTTGTAATTATCACCTGATTTTTGGTATAGCAAGACTTATTTCTGATCTTTTCAGAAAATGTTGTCTAGGGTATAATACGATAATAACGAAATAGGCTTGGAGCGCAGTGATGAACATTAATACAGACTTGGTATTTAAGATTTTAAGCGCAGGTTTATTGCCTGCAATGATATGGGTAAACTCGTTGTCAGTAGACATTGCTTTGTTAAAAAGAGAGTTAGAGACTAATGAGACTAGGATTCATAAGGTTGAATCTCAGCAAGAGAAGATCTTAGAGTTGGTGAAAGAGAATCAAATCTCATTAAAAAGCATGGCAGTTACGATAAACTTTATGAAAGATATATTAACGGACATTAAAAATGCTAAGTAGTGTGTTTAAAGGTTTAGCATTAGTCATGCTTTGGGTATTTGGTGCTTTACTTTACCAAGCTGTACTACATGGCGAAGATTACGCCATGTCTTTGCCTGACACTAAGAAGCGTAAGGGTTTACCAATGCTTATGGAGATTAGGGTTAGAGATGTTGAGCTTGACATGGGTATGAAAGACATAGAGATTCAGTTAAATGAGATGGCCATTGAGGTTATCGAGCTGCAAGTAACAAGAGGTATACTAGATGGAATTAAATAACTATCAAAGTAAAGCGAGAGAAACAGCACTTTATCCTAAAGATCAAGGGTTGGTTTATTGTGCGCTAGGTCTAACAGGGGAAGCTGGAGAAGTAGCGGACAAGATTAAAAAGATCATTCGTGACAAGGGTGGCGTTGTAAGCGCAGAGGACAGAACAGCTTTAGCTAAAGAGCTTGGTGATGTACTTTGGTATTTAGCTAACCTTAGTCTTGAGTTGAATCTAGCTTTAGACTTTGTAGCCTTGAAGAATGTTGAAAAATTATCAAGTCGCAAGAACAGAGGCGTGATCTCTGGGAGTGGAGATAACCGATAATGCCAGTTAACAAAGTTAAAGGTGGCTACCGTTGGGGTAAAACAGGCAAAATATACAAAACTAAAGAGGAAGCAGAGCGACAAGGTAGGGCTGTGAGAGCCACTATGGCTTCAAAGGGTAAAGGCAAGGGTAAATCTAAACCTAAGCCAAAGGGTAAATCTAAAGGTTACTACAAATGAATATAGAGAAGAAAGTGGCCGATGGTGTAAAGGTTACACATGCAGGCGGAGAACTAGCTCTAACGGATAGAGAGCTAGATTTAAGCCTAGAGTTACCTAAAGTTGGTAAAGTGCTATCTGAGGAGCATTTAAAGGCCATTGAGGATGCGATTGAGTTACATGAAGACTTTATCAAGCCTATGACTTCTGCGACTAGGGTAGAGGGAGTGTTTGCTAGGTTAGATCTTGGTGGGTATTGGTCTAACTGGGTAGTGGGTGAAGACCTAGAAGATGTTATGGAGCAGCTAGATGATCTTTATGGTGTATATGAGGATTATCTTTGAGCTTCGATACGCTCTATTTCGCTTTGGATATAGAACAGAGCTTTCTTAAGGTCTTCGATTTCTCTATTTGGGTCTTTGTGTCCTGCTCTGCAAATGTATTTTACTGCATTGCCCAACGAGAAGTTTAACTTCCAAGCATTAATTACGTTTATAGCTTCATAAATACCAGGTCTATAGTGGTTTGGGTGGTCCACATTTTCGTCTGAATGCTCTGAAAAAGTTTTTGGAAACTCTTGATAGGGGGTCTGCTCATTTTGGAGCTGCGTGATAAATTGTTCTTTAGTTGTCATGTTAGTTGTCGTTCCTTTTTGGAGTCGTGCCTTATATAGTATATATATATAAGACTAAGTATATATATAAGATCAAGGGTGAATGTTATGGCTAGAAAACCAAGTAAGTCTAAATCTAAGTCTAAAGTTCCTAAGAAGTACACTGCTGGCCTTTCGGCTAAAGAGAAGAAAGAGCGTGAAGCTCAAATTAGGAAAAGGGCTAAAGCCTCATCTAAGGGTAAGCCTAGTTATTCACCTATGAAAGGTGATGCGAAAGCAAAGACTAAGCCATCTAAGTACACAACCCAAGCTAAAAAGAGTGGTCTTAAGAAGAAGATCGAAGATAATACGGTTGGCAAGGGTAAAGAGCCTTACTTAAAGGCAGTAGCAAAGTCCACTGGTTACCCATTACCCATTCTTAGGACTGTTCACGAGCGTGGTGCAAGAGCTTGGGCAACAGGTCACATACCAGGTGCAAGTCAAGCAGCATGGAGTCGTGCTAGGGTATTGAGTTTTGTGCAGGGTGGTAAGACTAGTAAGACAGCAGATAAAGAGTTATACAAAAAAGCCAAAGAGCAGATGAGAAAAAGAAAGAAGTAATCGTTTTGGAGATACAGAAAAAGACAAGGGGTAGGAAACCAAAAGCACCCAAACATATTCTATCTAGGGAAGAACTTTTAGATATATCAGAGAAGTGTTTCCAGTTCTGCTTAGAAGCAACAGGTATTCAGCTTTACCCATACCAAGAGGAGTTCGCTAGACGTATTTGTCAATCTGTAATCTTGGAAGATGGTGATGAGATCACTGCCTTATTTGCGAGGCAGAGTGGTAAGACCGAATCGGTATCAGTAGTGGTTGTGGGCTTAAGTGTAATCTTGCCGACTTTGGCAAAGACACCAGGTATTAGAGAAGACGATAGGATTAACAAGTTTAAGCGAGGACTTTGGGTAGGTATCTTTGCACCCAACTATGAGTTAGCAGGTGTGATGCATAGTCGCATGGCGAATCGTATGCAATCTGAGACAATGATGCAGGTGCTAAAAGACCCAGAGCTTGGTATTGACCTACAGGGTGGTCGTAAAGTTCTTAGGTTACCTAATGGCAGTTTTGTCGATGCGAATAGTGCAGGCCCACAAGCTAACATCGAGGGTAAAACCTATCACTTAATAATTTGTGAGGAAACTCAGGATATATCTAACTACAAAATCCGTAAGAGTATACACCCAATGGGCGCAAGTACGAATGCGACTATGATTAAGATTGGTACACCTAATCAACAGAAGAATGAGTTCTTTGATGCTTGTGAGCGGAATAGAAAGAAGACCGCATCACTAGGTAGGAATGAGCTACCTAGCCACTTTCAGTATGATTATGAACACCCAGCGAGATACAACCCAAGATATGGTGCTTATATAGAAAAAGAGATTGAGCGTCTAGGGTATGAGTCTGATGAGTTCCGAATGAGCTACAGGCTTCATTGGATGTTAGAGAGAGGTCACTTTATTGCTCCAGAGATCTTAGATGCTTGTGCTATTAAAAAGACTGACAAGCTTAGGGTAAAGAAAAAAGGGAAGTACGTTCACTTCAAGAGGAATGAGAGTCATTATTATAATGATAACATGACCGAGAATATGGTGGCCTCGATAGACATTGGGCGCAGCAATGACTCAACTGTTGTGACAGTGGCTAAGGTATGGTGGGAGAATCCGATTATGTTTGCAGGTGAGGATAGATACCATACTCATATTGTGAATTGGTTAGAGATACAAGGCGATGATCATGAGACACAGTACCCACAGATCTTACAGTTCTTAGGGAATTACAAGATAGGCTCAATTATAGTCGATGCGACAGGTCGAGGTGACCCAATTTTTGATCGCTTGAAAGCAGACCTATATGATCATGGTATTGACGTAAAGCCCTTTGTATTTAGTCAAAGGACTAAGCATGAGGGCTATACAATCCTGTATCAAGAGATTAAGACGCAAAGGCTTACTTACCCAGGCAGTGATCACTCCAGAGGGTACAAGCGTTGGCAAAAGTTTGTGAGAGAGATGTATGATCTCCAAAAAGACTGGAGAGGGAAGTACATGGATGTCCATGCTCCTACCAGTGGTAAGAAGAAAACAGGTTCTGGTGGACACGATGACTATAGCGACTCTTTGATGCTTTTATGTTATTTAGTAAACCGAAAGATGATCTCTGCTGAGACTGCGGATAACCCATTTATGGGTAATGCAGTTGGAGATACCCGAAGACGTTACTCAGCCCAAATTAGGGGTGGTCGATCAAGGAGAAAGTTTGATGGATGGTAATCTGTTGACAATAGAGCAAATAAGTGAGTTGAGTGGGCTAAGTGAGCGACTCGTAAAAAAAGCAATCTCTAAAGGTGATTTACTTGATCAGACTCCAAAGTGTGTAGGAGAGTGGCTAAAATCTTCAATACAGATTAAAATGAGCGCACCAAAAGCTCGTACAGGCATACGCAAGGACAGAGAGACTATTGTTCACAGAAAGTGGGATTGAGGTGAAATATGGCGCTTAGTAGCAGAGGAATTATTGCTGGAACTCCTTATGGTAGTTCAGATTCAAACGTGTATCAGTTAGTCACCTCGACAGAACTAGAACACTCAGAGCGTCTTAGACGATATAGAGAGTTTATGAGATTCTATAGGGGTAAGCATTGGGACCATACTAGAGATGTTAATGAGCCTTTTGTGACAATGAATTATTGCCGCAGGTTTGTAGATGCTAGTGTAAACTTTCTAATGAAGAATGGTTTTACAGTAACAATTCCTGATGACCCTGCCACAGCAAGCAAAGAAGATGAGGATAGAGAGTTTGTTCGTCTTATGCTTGAGAATACTTGGGACAAAAACCGTAAAGAGTTAGTGGCCTTTGAGATGGCGCAGATGGGTTCGATTACAGGTGATGTCTTTGTGAGAGTGTCTTGGGAAGATAGTGACCCCATCGAGAGTCCTTATGCTAGGGTAGATGTATTACCTAGTCAGTATGTATTCCCCTCATTTGGTGGACCACATGGCGTTGACCGTAAAAAGGTTAATTCTGTCTTAGTTTTATTCCCAAGATTTAAGAATGGTGACGCTTCATCAACTAATCGATTTGGAGATATGCCCTCTAACAATGTGGAATGGTATGGAGAGCGTTGGTACGCTAACAAGGTAATTGAGTATTCACCGAATGGTGGTGAGCGTGAAAAGAAGAACCCACTAGGTGAAATACCAATCGTACATATCCCGAACTACCCAATAGCTGGAGAGTTCTATGGCCGTTCTGACCTTAGCGATGTAATCTCCTTACAGCGTGAGTACAATGAGAAAGCTACTGATATAAGTGATGTTATTAATTATCATGGTTCACCTGTAACTATTGTTAAGGGTGCTAAGCTCACTCAGTTAGAGCGTGGTGCTAATCGTATGTGGGGCTTACCTGAGAATGCAGAGGTAGAGAACCTAGCATTGAATGGTGAGCTAAGCCCAAGCATGGATTACTTGGATAGAATCAAGAAAGCTATGCATGAGATTGGTGGTGTACCAGAGATTGCGTTGACGAGTAACATAAATAACCGAGAGACAGGAGCATCCGTATCGATGAGGTATATGCCAATGTTAGAGTCTAGGCAAGTTAAGGTACAGACTTATGGTGCTGGCTTGAGGCTAATCAATCGCTTGATCATGAAGATTACAGCACTAGCCAATAATGACTTTGGTAGGGCTTTCGATTTACTTAACGAGAATAACAAGTATCGCAATGAGATTATATTCCCAAGCCCTCTACCGAGAGATGAGAGTATTGAGCTTGATCGAGCCACTAAGCGACTTGACATTGGTTTATCATCTAAGCGTTTCGAGATGCAAAAAATGGGTATGTCGCAGCGTGAGATTGAAAAGATCAAAGAGGACATCGAGGAAGAAAGAGAACAACTCGCAGAGTTAGAGTTCTCTATTGGGCAAAAGTTCATGGAAGAAGCAGAAGCACCCGAGGTGGAGATGCCTAAGTTTGAATCCTTAGAGCCACCCAAAGAGCGAAGCGGTAATCCTAACCCAAAGAGGCCGAATCCCGACTCAGTTGGTGAGTCGATTTCTAATACAAAGACAACGGAAGCAATGAATGGCTAGGAAGAAGTTCAAAGCCCAATCTATTAAGGGCAAGGGTTTACTATCAAGTACGCATACAGTAAGGACAGCCAGTGGTGGAACTATGACTGTCCAAGCTCAACCTGCTTCGGTGAAGAAAGGTGAGCGCAACTATGAGATAGCAGATGCTAAAAGGCGTATCTTGAATAGGTTACCAACCCAAGATGGCAAGGTAAGGACTTTGATGCTTGATGGCATCAAGAGAGCAGATGCTGTCTTTGGTAGGTATGATAGTAAGCGTAACAGAACTACTGGGGAGCTAAGACCGCCTGATAAGACTGCTTTAGCAAGAGAGTTGGAGCAAGTAGTAAGAGGTACTGTAAGAGGTGCAAGAGATCAGATCTTGGAAAACCTTGAGGGTTCTGTGAAGACCTACCTTATTGGTGTAAGAAGATCTTTACCCAATAGAGATCGATTACCTATGTCTACTATCAATCAGATTGCTAGGCGCAAGGCTTTGCAGGTCTATAACCAACCCACAGGTAAGAGTGGTATGAATACAGCTCAAAGGTTAGGTGGGGTTGGTGCTAAGATGGAAGCAGAGTTAACCAAACTTATTGACTCAGGCTTACTAAAGCGAATAGAGAAAAGACCAAGCCTTAAGAAATCTTTAGTAGACCCCAAAGGCTCAAACAAGTCTTGTGTGGCTAAGTCTATTACTAGGATAAACAGGACAGAGCAAAACAGAGCTATGCAATCAGCTACTATTGAGGTCATGAGATCAATCGGTATAAACCTGTTCTACTGGAGACTTAGCGCAAGCCACAAGGACTATGGTGGGACTGAGATATGTGAGGTCTTATCCGTAAGCACAGGTGCGGATGTTTCAGGTATTTTACCTAATGATTTCAGTGGCTCATTAAGTGGTTTGTATTCAGATTCTAGTGTCCCCGACTTGCCACACCCTAATTGTATGTGTAGCTTAGAACCACTAGTTGTCTGATTTTAGTTTGATAATCTGTATGATATAATAGATAATCCCTATTGGATAACTTTATTTTTCAAATACATTGATTGGAGATTAATCATGCCAATGTACAAAACTCACAATGCACAACCAATGAATCGACCTGGCCAAGACGCATCTACTAAAGATCGTGGAATGAGCCAATACTTCGATATGCGTAACCAACCTAACAAGGCTAAAGTCCAAGATGGTCGCCAAGTTATGATGGAAAACGCTCCTGGTCAACATGCTCGTAGAGCGCCAAAAGTTGACATCTTACGCTAATTAACTCCAATCGCACCTAGCTACTAACAATAAGGGCATATAGACAAATGAGTGACATGACAGATACCAAGCCAGCGAACATAGAAGAAAGTCAAGCGAGTACACAATCTACCCAATCTACCGAGAGCAAAGAAGCACCGAAAACTACTGAGGAAGTTTTCACTAAGGCGCAACTTGATGAAATGCTCAATAAGGTAAGGCGTGAGGAAAAGGATAAGCTTTATAAATCCATTGAGAAGAATAAAGCCCAAGCCGAATCAGTTCAAGCCGAGCGAGATAAGGTGCTAGAGGATTTAAAACTAGCGAAAGAAAAACTTTCTACAATACAGGACTCAAGTATGAGCGACATTGAAAAAGTAAACAAGCAGATCGATTTGCTTGCAGAGCAGAATGACCTACTAAAGAAGCAGTTAGAGACAGTGTCTCAACAGGCTGAGGCGAGAGTTCGTCAAAGCGAGGTCAAATCTTATAAGCAAAAGCAAATTGAAAAGAGCGGTTTACTATTTCCTGAAATGGTAAGTGGCAATACTCCAGAGGAGATTGATGCTTCTATTTCAATGCTCAAAGAGAGAGAGCAGTCAGTAAGACAAGAGCTTGAAGACCGACTTCGTAGTGAAAAGGCACAGGATGTTCCTAGACCTATGTCACCCGAAGCTAGTCAACCTCAAGTTGCAAATGCTGATCGCTATCGTATCTCTAAGATGAGTCGTGACGAATACAGTGCGTATCGTCAAAAACTCATGGCGCAAGCTATGGATGCAGTTCGCAGATAAACATTTACTTTATATTTATTAGTTAGGAGTCAATTATGCCATCAGTGTATAATAAAATCTCAGGTGTAAACACCAGCGGTGACATTGTTAAATTACCCGAAGCCCTATTAGACGTATTCAGCTTAGACATCTTGCATAATGCTCAAGGCATTATGCGCTTTGAAGAGTTTGCTGTTCGTAGACAAGAACTACTAGCTTCTCCAGGCGAAGTTGTTAAGTTTACTATCTATGATGACATCTTACGTTCAGCTACCAACAATAAGTTAGATGAAAGCGATAGTCTCGCTGCTCAAACAATGGCAGCTACTCAAAAATCCATCACAGTTGCTGAATGGGGTAACGCTATCAAAGTTTCTGAAAAGCTACTTCGTCTTTCATGGGATGACGTTATGGCTGAGTCAGCAACTCTACTTGGTCGTGACTATGCAGTTACTCGTGACATTGCACTTCGTGATGCTTTATTCAATGGTGTAGCTAATGCGATTACTGCTGGTAATCTTCCAGCAGGACATAATTTCACTACCGATGGAAATATAACAGGTCAAGTGGCAGACAGCCTTATCAATGCAAATGAGACTTTTGACATTGAATCAATCCGTAACGCAGTAGAGATTCTACAAACTAATAATGCACCTAAGTTCTTTGGTGATTATTATGTTTGTTTCCTACACCCACACCAAGCAAGTTATCTAAAGCGTGATCCTGATTGGATCAATGCTCACCAATACGTTGGTACTCGTAACCTATTCAATGGTGAAATTGGTCGTTGGGAAGACGTTATCTTCATCGTTACTACTCATGCGCCTAATGGTGCAGCGGCTTCTTCGGCTCCAGGTTACGATGCAAGCCTTATTGGTGATGATACTAATGGTATTGCAAATAATGTTAAAGCTTACAAAGCTTGCGTGTTTGGTGATCAATGCCTATACATTGCAGACAGCCTACCAGTTGAGCTTCGTGACAACGGTGTAGAAGACTTTGGTCGTACTCATGGTCTAGCTTGGTACTCAATCTTTGGTGTTGATGTTCTTAAGCCAGAATACGCAGTAACCATCACTTCTGCTTAATTCCAAGTAGAATAACTATTTAAGGGGCGAATAATGTCAAAGAAGAAGAAAAGCACAGACGAAGTAAAACAAGCAGCTAAAGAGATCGCTTCTGTAGTGGTTGCCACAGCAAATGTAGAGAAGCCAAAGGTAGACGTACCCAAAGCAGAACCTGTAGTTGCTAAAGCTGAGATTCCAAAGGTTGTAGAGGCGAAGACCGCACCAGTTAAAAATATCAAGATTAAGGCTACTGCTTCTGTAAGAGGTCAGTATAATAATATGCGATATGAGATTAAGTCAGGTGAGGTTTACACTTTCCCTGCGCCTTTGGCGGAATGGCTAATTAGTTTAGGCCGAGCGATTTAAATATAATATGGGGGCTGATTATGGCTGATACAAACTCACTCATTAGAAGAATAAGAGCTAGAGTGCATGATAATGTTAGTCATACATCGAGAGAAGATGGTCGGCCTTTATATTTAGACTCTTACTACATTGATAGTATTGAGAGTGGTTTAGGTCGAATGAACCTAGACTTAGATAGTGGATATAGCATACAGACCTTGCCAGTAAAGTATGAGTACTTAGCTGAGCTTAGAGGTACTGTGAATATGTGTTATGTTCGGGGTGCAGAGGGAGCTACAGGTGATGTAGAGGACTTCCCAAATGTACCCGACCAAATTGTCACTGTACCGCAACTGACAGTGCAGAGACAACAGATGCCACTAGATGGACCAAAGTTTTGGTTACGTCTAGCGGAGAAGCTAGAGAATGAGTATTTAGAGGCTCTAGCGAGATTGAGAGATAGAGGTGACGAGGGTGCTGAGATTCAGCAATACACTATGTCAAGAAGATCTCTTAGAACAGGTAGGCGAATGCCTTATGTATATGACAAGCCTATCCCTGTACCAGAGGGTTTTGCTTTGTCGGTGGCAAATGGAGTGGTCAGTGTAACTTGGGGTATCGTTTATGATGAGTACTTCAATTACTATGAGCTTCAAAGAAGTACCTCTCAGCAGTTTCCAACAACTTTTGGCGTATATGCCTCAAGTGACAACCATGATAATCGGTTCAACGATACTCCAGGGCAAGGAACTTGGTACTACCGATTAGCGATATACAACTCGAATGATCTTGTCTCTTATAGTGAGACAGCGAGTGTAGTGGTACAATGAGCATTAAGGCAATCAAGGTGGCGCAAAAGGCTTTAGAGCGTCAACACCATAACTATGGTGAGATTGTGCAAATTGTTAAGTATATCCCAAGTGCAACAGGTGGTATTTATCGCCAGCGCAAGAAGCTGTATGAAGCACCTTTTGAGATAAAGGCTTCGGTAGCAAGAATGCCCGAAGAAGAATCATTAGGGCGCATAGGTGAATCCTCACAAAGAGAGGCAGAGATTACTATCCCAGTATCGTTTCTTAAGGAATACTTTGGTAACTCTACACCTGTAAATAAGATGCTTACTACAAGTGATCTAATTGTCTTTGATAACAGGGTATGGAGAATCACTCAAAGTGCGCTAACTGGTCGAATTGGAACAGAGCCACTTTTAGTGTATCTTATACTAAGAGAGAAGCTTGGAGAAAAGGAGACTGATTATGCCTAGTAAGAAGACTCCATTTTCGATGAGAATCTCAGGTACTTACTTTGGTGTAAAGGTTAATGTAAGTTATAAAGAGTTTGGTCGTGTTAAGAGACAAATGAATATAACAAATAGTCAGCTCTTAAATAAGCTTAGACCAATGTTTAAGGCTAGACTCGAACATCGTATACCAAAGTTAATAGAACAGCTTCAAAATGGCTTACAGGGGCTAATAGGTACAAAGGCTTTTGAGTCTCAACCTAATGGCCACAATCATAAGCCACATAAACAAATACCTGACCCACTAACAAGAATTGTGGAGCATGGTTATCGCTACTCTGTAAGTGGTAGTAAAGATAAGCTGGGTGTTGAGATTGTACCTAAGCGTAACCGAGTTAAGCAGATAAATTACCACAATAGAATGGGCAAGACCCCAAGAGTATACCATGATGGTTATGTGTATCGCTCTAAGTCTTCTAAGCGTGGTGTACTACAAGGTTTAGATGATACCTGTTTGCCATTTTTTGATAATGGTCATCATGGTAGGATTGTGCAGAAGTGGTTAGAGAATAGTCAAATAGGTATGGCTTTCGCTATTGATGCTTTCTTAAAGGGTCAAGCTGACGATGTAGAACAGGGTAATATATAATGGCTATTGCATTTTGGAAGCTTGAGGATGCCTTTGTAAGAAAGTTTGCTGGTAAGGCTTTAAAAGATCGCAATGAGCGAATTAACCCTGTACCTGTATTCTTAGATTATCCTGACATAGAAGAATCTCCAGATGAGCGTTATCCTAGTATCTCAGTTGTCTTCAATGGCATGAGTCCTGATGTAGATATGTATGACTCAGATGCTGATAGGGTAGTTGATGTAGATTACACAACAAGTCCACCTACATTTATTAAACGTAGAATGGCTGAGTTTTATGACATTAGTTATGAAGTAAAATCATTCTCTTTAAGTGCGGTTGAGGACAGAGAGCTTACTAGGTGGATAGAGTCTCGCTTCTTACCTAGAGATACCATCGAGGTTGAGGGTGGAGCTTACCATGTATTCAGACAGTCATTCACAGTATCGGACTCAGTGAACATTGATACAGTCATTTATGAGAAGACTTGGGTTTACTCAATTAAGGCTGACATAGAGGACACCGATAATGATAACTACCAAAAAGGTGTAAATGAGGTTAGAATAGAATCTAATTTAGTGAAAACTATTCCTAAAATTATTGAACCTACAAGTACAAGTCGCACAAAATATGTATATAATGCACCCAAGTCTGCTATTAATGCAGAAGAAGCGAATAAGACAAAGAATCGTGTGATAGCATTTGATGACCAAAGTTATTGGTTTCTTCCTAAAAAGTGAGGTGAATTATGGCTTACACTAGGCCAGACGTTTATATCGAGGAGATTTTAACTCCCGAACTAGCACCACAAGGTGTTTCTACTAGTATTGCTTCGTTTGTTGGTGCAACTTTACGTGGCCCAAGTGATAAGGCAATTTTCATTGATAGTTTTGCAGCTTTTCAGCGTATCTTTGGCGATAAAGCTGTAGATGGCGAATCTATCTTTTACAGTGTTCGATCATTCTTTGAGAATGGTGGTGCAGGCTGCTATATCGTTCGTGCGGTAAGTAGCTCTCAAGTTGGCGGTGCAAGCCCTAACGCTACACCAGCAAACACTACTATTAATAATAATCATGGCACACCTACAGGACTCCTTAAGTTTTTTGCTGGCTATCGTGGCTCTGATAGTCATGGAGCAAAAGGTAGAAAAATTGAAGTAAAGTTGAGTGAGGTTGGGGTGGAAACAACAAGCTCAGACGCTTTAACTGCAGGTGACCTTGATATAAAGGTATCAAGTGCGAATGGTATCAATGTTGGTGACATTGTAAAAATAGATGATAATACTAATGACACATACCTTAAGGTGTCTAAAATAGAGAGTGGTCTTGATAGTAGTGGTGCTATTATTCGCACTCTTACTTTTACTTCTGCTAGCACTGTCGCAGTTGGTAGCGGTGCAGACGTAAAGGTCATAGCTTATGATCTTTCTGTTTTATATGATGACGTTGAAGTAGAATCTTATAGTCGTTTATCAGTAGACCCTGACAGCGACCTCTACTTTGAGACTGTTATTAATGATGAACAAGTCGGTTCTGAGTATGTTAAGGTTCAAGACCTAAAAGTAGGTTCTTCTCTTTTATCGGTCGAAAAAGAGATTGCTTCAAGCGTAATAGGGAACGAACTTGGTCTTGATACTAATGGTGAAAATGAGCTAACTGGTTTTGCAATTGCTACTGATTTACAAAATGCGCTTGATACACTTGATGCTAAAGATGCTGTGAACCTACTTTGTGTTCCTACATCAATCAGTGCTACAGGCATCTTCCCAGCAGCTAGCTCTAACATTACCCACATTAAAATGCTTAAGTACGTTGAGGGTCGCATGGATATGTTTGCGATCTTAGATGCACCAAGTGGTAAAACAGCAGATGCTACAGGCACAGGTTCTATTGGGAAATATGTAAAGGAAGATCTTGGTTTAGATTCATACTGGGGCGCACTTTACTATCCACATATTACTGTTAAAAAGGGAGCAGGGTCTATTACTATCCCACCAAGTGGTGCGATTGCAGGTCTTTACAGCCGAGTAGATGCTATTGGTGCGCCTACTGGTGGTGTAAGCTCAGCTCCTGCTGGCTTTGGTGACTTTGGTCGCTTAGAGGGCATTCGCAAATTAGAGGTAGAAGTTAGCGAAGCACAGCATGGTCCACTTAATGTTATGGGTGTTAACTGCTTGCGAGTAGTAGATCGTGCGCAAGGCGGTGTGTCAGTAAATGTACTAGGCGCTCGTACTCTTAGCAGTACCTTAGACTTCCGTTACATCAATGTTCGCAGAATGATGAACTTCATCGAGAAGCGAGTTAAGAGCATTGGCGAAGATAGCTTGTTCCGTAACAATGGTCCTGTTCTTTGGGCAAGCCTTACCTCACAGATTGAATCATTCTTAACTAAGCGTTTTGAAGCTGGAGAGCTTGCAGGTAACTCTATCCAGGAAGCTTTCTTCGTAAAGATTGATTCATCGAACAATACCGCAGATTATATCAAACAAGGAATCCTAATTGGCGAGATTGGTGTAGCCCTACTTCGCCCTGCTGAGTTCATTGTTTTCAAGTTCAGCCAAGTACAAGCAGGCTAAGGAGATAGATAATGGCAAGTTTAACAAAAGACGTATATAGAGGGTTTAAGTTCTCTGTAGAGATCATTGGACAAGGTGAAAACTACTTCGCTGCTAGAGCCTCATTCCAAAAAGTCACAGGTATGCAATCCTCTGTAGAGGTAGTTGAGTATCGTGAGGGTAACATGGCGGATCGCATGGAGAAGTTAGCAGGTATGATGTCTTATGACTCTGTGACCTTAGAGCGTGGTATCTCTAGCGATGATGCTTTTAACACTTGGATGAAAGATGTTTGTGACGTTGTTAGCGGTGGTGGCGATGGAGTTACCTCTAGTGGCCTTGCTGACATTGGCGCACAGTCTTATAGGCGTGACATTAAGATCACTTTGTTCAATAAACAAGCTCAACAGGTTAAGTCATACATCCTTAAAGATGCATGGCCTAGCGAGTACACCATTGGTGACTTTGACGCTACCTCAAATGACGTTGTAATCAGCACTCTAGTGCTTCAACATCATGGCATTCAAGAGACAAACCTACTCGCTTAATTAAAGCTCACCTTAAAGATATACCCTATAAATAGTTTCCAACAACTTTAATAACACAGGATAATAATATGATTACTGATAACGATAGAGTAGCTCTACCTATTGGACTTGAGATTGATGGTATTCGATACCGCAATATAGTCATTGATGAGATGACTGGTATTGATGAAGAAAACCTCTCATCTCGCAAAGTTCGCAATAATGGCGCAAAGGCAATCACTCTTCTTCTTAGACGCTGTATTCAATCTATTGAGGGAGTACTTGAGCAGAAGCGTGACCCTTTGGGTTTAATTGATGAGAAGTATGTTCGTAACATGTATGTAGCGGACAGAGACTTTCTTATTATGTGCATTAGGACTATTAGTGGCGACTCTGAGTTGCTTATGAATGTGAACTGCCCATCATGCGATTCTGAGGTAGACAAACTGGTCAACCTAAAAGAGTTAGATGTATATGAGTGGGATGAGAATGAGCCAGTAGAGATTACTGTTGATTTACCAAGAGGTTTTTATAACCAAGATACTCAACAGTATAACAAAAGGGTTCGTTGGGGATTCCCAAAGGGGGTTGCTCAGGAACGTTTAGCATCGCTACCTGAGAATGAGATGGGAACAAATCTTATTGCTATAGGCTTAAGAAGCGTAGATGGCAGAGATAGTATTCCTAGCAGCGATGAGGTAAGAAGATTAAGCGTAAGAGATCGAGGTGCTTTAGCTGATGCCATAGTAGAGAATATGGTTGGTGTAGAGACTAAGATTGAGATGTGCTGTGATGCTTGCGGTCATGAGTTTGACTCAGAGGTGAATACGGTGGGTTTTTCCAATTTGGGTCAACGAAAGACCCAGAAGCGATCAAGCGTTGGGACAAATGGGCGGAGAAAACGCAAACTTCGTTAATTCGTACAGTAGTTGCTATTGCAGAGCGGTGGCATTGGACTAGATGTGATATACTTAGTTTACCAACGAGACAGAGAGCTTTATACTTAGAGTTATATGAAGAAATAATAGACAAAGAGCGAGAAGCCAGCCGAGCCAGGAGATAGTTATGTCAATACAAAACTTAACCGCAGCAATTAATCTCCAAATAGCAGGTACTAGACAAGCCTCTAATCAGATTAGGGGCGTAACTACTGCAATTGAGAATCTCACAAAGTCTTTTAATAGATCTTCTCAAAGCCAAACAAAGCACCAAAAGCAGACTAAAACAAGTCAACAGGGTTTAGCGAATATACAGGCAGGTCTTGTACAGTTAAGTACTTGGTTACTAAATACCAATGTTCGGATAAACAACTTATTCGATAATATGACTAAGAGGTTCATCGAGTCTGAGACTGCAATGACTCAACTTAGGGTAACAATGGGGTTAGCAGGTGAAAGCGCAACTGACCCTATGTTTAGGGCAAGGTTTCAAGAGTTCGATATGTTCAAGAATCGTATAGATGACCTTGCCATGACGACTGAGTTTACAAAAAAGCAAGTAGCTAATGCTTTTACTGCTTTAGTACAAAGTGGCCGTACTGGTGCAGAGGCCATGAAGATGTTAAATGGAACTTTGCAGTTAGCTACAGCTTCGGGTGGACAGCTTGATTTAGGACAAGCGGTGGATATAGCTACTTTGACTCTTGGTACTTTGGGTGGTTCTGTAGAGGAAGTAGATGACAACTTAAATATGTTATTGAAGACCTCTCAGAAAACCAAGATTGGCTTTAGAGACTTACAGCAAGTACTTGGTAGTCTAAGGGCAAGTTATTCAAGATTCGCAGAGACTACAGGTGTTAGTCGGGAAGCTGAGTTAATGGGTTTAGCTGCTGCTACAAGAGGAATGGGGTTGGGAGGAGCGGAGTCTGCCCAACAGGTTGATCAATTCTCAAGGTCTATACTTGGGTTAGTCGGGGTTGTTAGCAAAGGGCAACTAAGACAACTAAAGGGCATGAAAGTAGAGGGTCGCTTTAGTATGAAGCGTGAGTCTTTACTGCAATTCTTTGGTGTCCAATCTATGAGTAAGTCTCAGATTCAAAAAAGATTAGGGCAACAGTTTAGTAATGTAAGTGTAGCTAGGGATGCTTTTGTTAAGAACCAGCTAATGAACTTTGATAAGAAAACAGGTAAGTTTGAGCAGAAAAGTATATCTCAACTTATGGAGACTTTGGTTAGTCGTTACGCTGTCTTAAAAGAAGCACAAGGGGCAGAAGCTGATGCGATTGCTAAACAAGCTTTTGGTACTCAGTCTGCTCAATTTATGCTCCAGGCTATAGTGAAATTAGCTGAGCAATCTGGTAAGAAAGTTGGCGATGCGGGGAAAGTTTTCCAAGAGTTAGTGGCAACCATATCTAAAAACAATGGAGAGCTTGCCAAGTCACAAGCAGAAGCTCTTAAGACCTTAGAGAAGCGAATAGAGTTAGTGAACTCAGCAGAGGATGCTTTATCTAATACAATCTTCCAGCATGACATATACGCTAATGCGATCTTAGATACATATAAAGAGACTTTGACTGCTACAAATAAGCTAATGAAGAACAATGATAGCTTAGCTTCGTCTATCTCTTTTATTGGCCGTATGATGCAGTTCTTAACAGGTGTAGGCACAACTTTAGGGTTTACCTTAACAGCGATGGCCACCTTTAGTATTGCTTTGACACATTCTTTAAAAAATACAAAAGGCGCTGCTACAGGGTTCGGTGCTACAATGAGAGCCTTTGGTAGTATGTTCTTAGTACCTACCTTAACAGTCATGATGCAGATGATTGGTGCATTAGGTATCTTGGGTATCTCTGTGGTGGCCTTAATGAGATACTTCTCTGGAGCAGAGGGTATTGGAGAGGGCTTCAAGATAGTCTTAGAGAAGATTGGTGATGTAGCTAGGGCTACAGGTGGGATTATTCAGTTAGCTTTTTCTTCTCTTAGTGGTAAAAAGTCTTTAGAGGAATTGACTAATGACTTCTACAGATTTAGAGATCAAAAACGTAAGATTGATCAAGAGATTTTAGCCCATGAAATGGGAACAGCAAAACTAAGCCAATCTCAGTTCTATCTAAAGAAAAGGCAATCAAGAGACTTCTTTGATCACTTGCAGAGAATAAATAAGGAACTAGGTGCAGAGGGTCGTAGATCTTTAGTAAAGATGGAGCTTGAGGGCAGTAAGGAAACCGTTAGTACGATTGCTAGAATAACAGATCATATTAAGAATCTAGCTAAGGGGATCGCTGTTATTGGTGAGAGTGCCATTCAGCCAATAATGCTTACTTTGGGAGCGGTTTTTGATACTTTATACTATACTTTAGACTTACTACTTATGCCTGTGAGAGCAATAGCTACCTTATTTGGCTTTGTATCAGATGAGGGTTCTTTTATGACTTCGGTCTTAAAGGGTATTGGCACTGTTCTAGGTGTGATTATCTCTGGCTTCTTACTGTCGGGTGCTTGGAAAATGTTTGCAATGACCTTAATGGGTCTGAAAAACAAGTTTATAAGTTTAGGTCAAGGGGTTCATAGCTTCGTTAAAAGTCAGCAAGCTATGCAAAAAATTACAAGTCAAACTATCAATGTAAATAAAGTAAACATTTCTTATTTAGATAGATTAAAACTTAAATACTACGAACTAACTGGTCAGACCCAAAAGTATCAGCAGACATTAGTCCAAGCAGGAGTAGCCGCAAAAAAACATGGCAAGACTCAAATGCAAATGATAAATGGGTTTCAAGGCGTTGGTATGGCTATAGCGTCATTAGGTGGAATGATGACTATGTTTGGAGAGATCACAGGGAACGAATTGGCTTCTTCTACAGGTAATATGACAATGCTGTTTGGTACAATACTCGCTTTTGTTCCTCAACTCGTAAATGGCTTTCAAATGATTATACAAGGGGTTAGGCTTTTAACTCTTGCTAACATAAAGTCAGCTATTGTTATGGCTGCCGCATGGTGGCCTTTATATACAGCTTTGTATGCAATATATCTGTTGTACTCAGCTTTCTCTAAAGTCAAGCCTAAGCCTTTAGACTTAACAACACCTTTGACAACACAGCCAACAGCTTCGATGACAGGTACTAATCTAGTTACCGCAAGTCCTTTAGGTGGGGGCGGTACATATTTAAGGCCATACATTGGTACAGGGGCAACTGCTCAACCGATGGTTAGGCCACCGAGTGCGATGGCTACTACATATATGCCGAGTACCCCAGTAAATGACAATTCAACAACTATTCATATTAAGAATCAAACGGTTGTTGCTAATGATCCAAAAAGACTTGCTGAGAAAACTAAACGTCAGTCAGGTAAGGGGTTAAATTATAATACAGCAGGTACAGGGCGATAGAGGATAAATAAAAATGATTACTGACCGAGGTACAGACACTCCATCGAAAGGGGAAATAAGTTCTCTTGATGGCACTCATGTTTTAGAATTTCAATTTAACCCTACTACGATTAGTGAAAAGAGATCGGTACTGCACCACTTCTCTCAAGCACAAGGCCAAGTACTGCCTTTGGCGCAGTTTGGTATGGTAGAGCCAACTGAGATTAGTTTTGAGCTATTTATGTTTAACCATAATGGTTTAGAGAAACAGCTACACAGTTTAAGAAAGCTTACCCTACCTAAGTCAATAAACAAACCTGAGTATTACGGCCAAGTAAGTCCTCATAAATACATGTTGAACCTTATGGACTATGGAGTTTTTATTGGGGTTGTAAACAGTGTAGACCTTACTGTTGAGCAGTACGCTAAACAAGATATGACCCCCATTCACTTAAGGGCTTCAATTACTTTTACAGTCATAAGCCAATCTTTAGTTGATGATGTTATTAATTTAAATCTTATAAGTGGGCAGTAGTATGAGTATCATTACTAGAAAAAGCAGATATAAAGAGTATGGCTTTGTGGTTTATTATGAGTACAAAGAAGAAGCAAGGGATATAGAGTCTGCACCTGAGAGAGAGATAGTCACTACACTTTTGCGCCCTACCAGTTATTCCTCTCAGTTAGAGCTAATTAGTCATACTATTAGGCAAGGAGAGAATATGCATAACTTAGCTCTCAAGTATTACAAAGATGCTCGACTATGGTGGTTTATTGCTGACTATAATCCATTGCTAGACGCTAATAACCTAAAAGAGGGTGACCAAGTTGTTATTCCACCTAACTCAGAGGTTAATGCTTACTAAGGAGTCTTGTTATGGGTACAACACCACAAGTTAGAAAAAAAACAACCATATCAAAAGAGAAGAAGCGTACCCCAAAAAGAAAAAGACGCACTAAGCAAAAAACTAGCAACAGGTATGAGCCTGCAAGGTTAAAGCCTCAAGTGCAGATGATGAAAGAAAGAAACCAGAGTCTTCCTTTTCACTCTTTAGTGGGAGAGACTAACCTTGACCCTTATGTATGGATTACTCTTAAAAAAGATCTCCGTAAAGGCCCAAAGAATGATAGGTTGAACCCTATCCATAAGGGCTTGAAAAGCATTAGTTTATCTAACGAGAAAAAGAAGTACCCAAAGGTAGATTTTGTTTTATACGTTCCTGACTTTAGGGACAATAAAAAAGACTCTGGGCGTTCAATAAATGAGTTCATTATTGGGGCAGAGTTCTTTGTTAAGTGGGGCTACAGTAGCAACCATACCCAATGGGGTCCGTTCAGAGTCACAGAGCGTGACATATCATTTGATGAGGGAACTGCTTTACTCCAGGTAACAGGAATTATGGGTGCAAGGTTATTTGCTACAAGCACAGCAGAGGTCTTCTCAAATGCTGAGGGAAAGTTAGCAATTGATCAAATAGCTTCTTTGGTAAACATAAGTGTTAATAAAAAAGAGTTATTAGACGAAGAATATAATTATTTCTTAGATGATAAAGGTGGGCCACCTTTGATTGCAGCAGGTGGCAATTTAGGACAAGCAATATATAAAGATACTGTAAAGAATGATGTAGACTTTTACTTTGACCCAGAGGTAGGCGAGATAAAGCTATCAACCCCATTCAAGTATGAACTTGTAAAGCAAGGCAAGGCTACGCCAGTAAAAATGACTTATGGTTACCCTACCTCGAATATAGCTAAGTTAGATGTTGAGACAAAGCACCCTATTAAAAAAGGTGTATCTCCGAATACAGTTGTGAGAATTAATCAAAAACCTAAAGGGCTAAGTGTAGTAGAGGGTAATACTTTGCGGTATGCGATTGAGGGCTTAATCCCTTATGTAGATACAAATAATCAAACAAAAGAATTGATTATAGGTACTGATAGGAATAGGGCTTGGGGGAAGTGGGTATTCTCTACTAAAAAAGTCAAAGACCCTAGAAAACGAGGCGGTGTTATTGATGAAAATAGTATTGGAAGCGTTGCCCAAGCTATTAGTAACGCAGAGCAAGTTTGGAAACCAGAAAAGGGATATAAGGTTAGTGCTGTAGAGGCTAGTATAGGACATCATTATGATTCTATGGAAGTTGATAGCTGGGCAATGCTCATAGAGAGGGTTGTGACCCTACCTAAAAATCTAGCTTATGAAGATAAAAAGTTAAATATATTTGAGTATAACCAAGCAGTAAAAAATCGAAGCAAGCCTGTAGTTTTACTAAGTACAGGTTTAGACGAGAATAATGAGGTTTCCGTAAGAGTATATTCAGATTTGAATAGAGCTGTAGAAAGTAAGCCCTTGCCTAAAAAAACAGCAGCCACTAAGAGCGATAAGCTTACAAGTACTACAGTAGAGTCTGTACCAGTGGGTAGCATTGACACACCAGAGGGTGAAGAAACTACAGATGAGATCGTAGAGACTTTGAGAATAAGATCTGATCTTTTGAACTACAAGGGAGACAGAAGAAAGCTTAGACCAAAGTTCAGAAAGTTACTTGAAGAATACGAAGCAAAGCTACTCCAATTCAAAAATAGGTCATTTGAAAATAATAGCCTAAGAGTCGCTTCAAGAAGCTTTGGTGAAGTTTCCGCTATAGCCTTAGTACGAGTAGACCCTACTAAAGCGAATGGAAATAAATCTAACGAGGGTAAAGTATCAGATACAGCTAGTGGTGAAAGCGATAACCCTAATTCATCATTCAAACCCAAAGCTCAATCCAGTGGGGTAGGTAGGCCAAGTCGTAGGATAACTAGGACTAAGTTAAGTATAGACCTTAAGGCAGGTGACTGGACTATGAGAGTTGGAACTATTATTGAAATTGTAGACTTACATAAAAAGATCAATGGTTTTTACTATGTGTTCTCAGAGGAGCATACAATTGACTCTAATGGATTCCATACAAGTATTCAGTGTAAAAAGGCTTCACAAAGAATGGTCGATAAATACTCCACTTCAGCAAAGAAGAGATCTAATAGTAAGAAGCCTACTAACACTACTAGGGTTGCGGCAGGTGCGGAAGTACCTGCTTTTCAAATTAATAAACAAGCATTAGACGCTCTTGTTGATGAGGAATCAAAAACCTTAAGTGAAAAGTCTTCTGAACTGCGGAATAGAGAATTAACAATGGCAATGATCTCGCCTACAATGGTTCGGTTTGAGACAGGAATGTAATGATAGACCAGCAAGAATATGAACAAAGGTATTATGGTCGCTTCTATGGTAAGCGCAGAGCAGTCGTGGTAGAAAACCAAGACCCAGAGCGTAGAGGTCGTATCAAGGTTGAGAATACAGAGCTTTATGGTGTAAGTAAAAGTCCTTGGTGTATGCCTTGTTACCCATTCTATGGTGGGCGAGATTGTGGTTTCTTCTCAGTACCGCCTATTGGGTCTTTGGTATGGATTGAGTGTGAAGAGGGCTTACCTGCATATCCTATTTATGCTGGTGGTTACTTTGACATGGTTAAAGATGGTCACTTTAGTGATGGTTCACCAATAGAGCAAAGCTCTGACTTTCAAAAAGAACCTAGTACTGCCCCAGCTCACGCTAGAGGTGACTATGATGGTTCTGACTATGGTGGGCTAAAAGGTGCTTATGGAGTACCTGCTACCTCATTTGAGGGTGATTATGGAGAGGTGACCATACTGCGGACTAAGACAGGTCACATGCTAGAGTTTGACGATACTGAGGGTGCAGAGAGAGTACAGATTCATCACTCAAGTGGCGCTCATATTGAGATTATGCCAGATGGTTCAATAAACCTTGTGACCGAGGGTAGAATACTGACTCGCTCAGGTCATCGAGAAGAAGTTGTGATCAATAAAAGCCGAAAGACTACAGGTGGGAGTGAACGAGTAGTTGAGGGCGATGTAACAGATACAGTTAGCGGTAAGAGTACAACGAGTATTACAGGTGAGTCCTCAGTATCATTAGGTAGTCTCAATGCTGATATAAATGGTGCAATAGATGTTACCTCTACAGTCCTAAGAGCCTCGATGGATAACCTGTTTGAGGTCAATGCAGGTGGGGACATTTCTTTGTCTGCCTTTGGGGATATGGACTTAATTTCAGCAGGTAAGGGATTGCTAAGTGCCACCAACTCTGTGACTGTACCAACAGGTATCTTTTTACAGGACTCACTTACATTACAGGCACTCAATGGCAATATGAGTTTATTTAGTGCTGATTTGGCAGGTCTACAGAAGTATGGTGTCTCTATGAGAGGTGGGCTTCCTGCTTTGACTGGTGGTCAAGTGTACTTAGGTAACCTAACGTCTTTAGAGAGTTTACTTGGTGTAGGTAGCGTACCTTTGGTTAAAGAGCCTGCTATCTTGGGTACACAAATGAGATTATTTATGGAGAGTATTCTGACTGCCTTAGATGCTTTCTTTGTGCTAACCTCAACTGGTGGGGTAACTCCAGGTTTTGGTGGTCCTAATCCAGTTCTAGGTATAGCTTCGACTACTGCTCAAGTTGCCTTGACTGCCGCTAGGCAAACATTCATGAACCCAGTGAGTCCGTTAATTACTTCGGACTGTGTATTCTTAAGTAAGGTGTGATGACATGGCATTAAACGTACAAGCTTTAGCTACAGCTTTGGCCCAAGTAGATATAAATCAAATTAACAAGGCTTACTCAGAGAAAGGTGTTGTTCCGCCTACCTTAGATGCGGAAACACAATCCAGCATACAGGAGAAGTCTTTGGGTTATGCCCAAGCTATCCATGCTTGGATTTTGACAGCCACTATCAACACCAATGTAAATACAAGTGTAACTACTGCTCATGCTCCTGGAACGATAAATGTAGTAGGAACCGCTGCTGCACAATCTAATCCTGTACCAGTGGCAGGTACAGGTACAGGAACTGGTACAGGTATAGGTACACTATCTTGAGTTTCCAAAAACTTTTGAGGGATTATGAACGAATTAGATTTAAAGAAGCTTGAAGACTCTTTGCCAGCACCCTGGGATAAGCGTGGAATAAGTGCTGAGGAATATGCTTTAGAACTTACCGAGCGTTGGCATGGACTTAATGATATACTGAATGGTAGACGAACGGACACTACAATAGTAAAATCAACCATTAATGACACTTTAGAGTTTATAGTATGGGCAAGCGCAAAGAGAGAATTAATCTCTGCTGTGAGCTTATTGAAATCGCATATCACAAGGATTAACCATGACAATCAAGGCGCAAAAAAAGGGGCTACCAAGATACGCTGACTTCGAGGACTACATAAATAGTAAGCCATCGGACTTTGAGGTAAAGTGGGGTCGTGGTTTTGGGCTTGAGGAAGTACAAGAGGCACTTGGGCTAGACTTTATAGAAGAAGCATTGAGTGGTCTTGAGTCATTAACAAGTTTCCTTAATAACGTGATTGATGTAGTTGATGCGCTTGCAGATATAGTTGCCATTGCTTTAGGTGTGGCAGTAGATGGATTCTCAGCCTTAGCTGTCATTATTAGAGAGGCGCTTGAGTCTTTTATTAATTTATTTACTGGAGTGTCTGCGAATCCTTTATTCCATTTCCCTACTAGTTATAAGACGAGAAGAAAACCTAATGAGATCATGTATGATTTGGGCATGGCTTATTTAGATCAAAAAGACCTTAATAGACCTATTACTGTTCAAGACACCTTTGGGGCAGCTTTAGTGGTGTTGTTTAGTGCGCCTAATCTACAGCAACTTCAAAATAAGTTTGGAGAGATTGCTAAGTTATTTAAAGGTTTGGGTAGTGACTTTTCATTTGATCTAGATGCTAGATATGCTCGTATAGAAGAAAGATATAATACCAATAGGTATGGGATAGGTGATTATTATATTCTGTTCCAAGACTTTACTCTCAATAGTGTACCAAGTGAAAGCGATGAAAATAAGTTTGCTGGGTATATAAACTCTAAAAGCGGAGATCAAGATTTAGGCATGTATATCCTCAAAGAAGCAGAGGAAAATACCACTGTTGGGATATACAACTTTAGTGTTGGGTCTTTTCGTACTAAAGAAGAAGCTGACCTAGTAAAGAATAAATACTTTAAAGAAGATTATGCTTTTGTAGTAGATAACAAAGATCTTAAGGCTGAAATATATTCAACAATAAGGATAGGTACATCATATAATGTATCAATGTCAGGCCAAGCACCAGACTTTGAGGGTTCACTACAGCTCACTGACTTTGCCTACATAAGAGATTTGGTAACAGACTTGAATAGTCTAATTGTGAATATAGAAAAAGGTAGAAGTCAATTAGATAAGTTTAAGGCCATTATTGCAGCTACCCAAAGACGAGTACAGCGTATTGCTGATACTGCACAAAGGGTTACCCAAACTATTGCATCTTTGATTGCTTTGTTTGCTTTGGGCGGTGGTACAAAGATGGTGACTTGTGTGGGTACAGGTAAAGATAGAGACTTTGCAAATGCTTTGATCAATTCACCCTTGCACCCAAATTACCCGAATAGCGATTTACTTGAGCCTAATCACAATCAGAGCCAACAGAAAGCACCTTTAAGTGTTCTCGCTAGAGAGGTAGGCGAGAGTGCTGTCTTTAGTGGTGCGCTGCTGCTACATCTTGGCGTAAGTGATCCTAGAGCAGATTTTCAGAATCTGCAAAGGGTTATCAACCTATTCATGAAGACAGTAGATGCCGAAGAAGTACAAAAGAAGTTTGACCCATTTGAGGATAGACTGAACAAATCATAAGTAGGAGATAGCTAATGCCATCACTAAAAGGATTATCGTTTCCCCTAAAGTTTACACCCAGAGGTTCACTAGGTACTTCTGATGGTGTGATTAAGATCAAAGAAAATATTAAGGCGATTGCTTTAACAGCAATTGGTGAGCGATTAATGAGTCCAAGTGTTGGCACTTTAGGGTATACTCACTTATTTAGAAATATAAACTCAGGACAAGCAAGTTTGCTTAAGCACCAACTTCGTCTAGGGATTGAGGCAGGTGAAGACCGAGTGACTATATTGGACATAGATATAACTCAGCCCAAAAGAGATGGACAATTAAAGGTAGATTTGACCTTTCAAATAAATACAAGCACTGAGTACGACAACCTAACATTGTTTATATAGGAGAGAAGCCATGCCATTAAGAAACCAACCAAAGTCACTAGGTGGACTTCCGATTCAGATTGATTACACAGCTAGGGATTATGAGGGTATTCGCAATGAGTTACTAAACCTTGCGACTCAGCTTACTCCAGAGTGGACTGACCGCCAACCTGGAGACATTGGGGTTACCTTAATCGAGGCGGTATCTTATATAGCTGACATTTTGTCTTATCAATTAGACCGAGTGCAGAATGAGTCTTACTTGGCCACAGCACAAACAAGAGAGTCTGTAGTTAACATTCTTAGGTTGATTGGGTATGAGCTTAAGCCTGCCTCTCCAGCTACAGTGAATATGGTTATCGAGACCAGTCAAAATAATGTAATACTTGATGCTAACTTCAAGGTGTTTACAGACAGCACAGAGCAATTAGATTCTTTAGAATACACACTAAGTCAACCAGTTACTTTAGCTACTCCTGGCATCTATTGTGTAGGAAGTGAGGCCGCAAGGGTTCAAAGGATTGAGGGTGTTGTTCCTACTGTTAAAGACGAATTAATCTTTACAGCAGGGCGGAGAGTACAGGAGACTTTTTCAAGTAATGGCACAGCTAGTCAGACTTTTTTACTAGGCCAAAGCCCAGTATGTATAGACAGTGAGGGGATTACAGTAAATGTTGGTGGTGTTACTTATGAGGGTAGAACTTCATTCTTAGGAACTGAATCAACAGATAATGTATTTATCTACAAGTTTCTCTCTACTGAGGAAGCAATCATCATCTTTGGAGATGGCATTAATGGCAGCATACCACCTGATAATGTTCAAATTACTGTAAGCTATCGAATAGAGGGTGGAGAAGAAACCAATAGAGCTGGTGTAAACACTATTGATAACTTTGAAAATGTAGCTGGCGTGGTAAGGGTCTTTAATATAAGCCAACCTAGTGGTGGTGCAGACCCCGAAAGTTTAGCTACTGCTAAGAAGAATGCGCCTTTGAGTCTTAGAGCCTTAGATCGCTGTGTGACCTTAGAGGACTTTGAGTCTATGGCTAAACAGACTCCAGGCGTTGGTATAAGAACAGCTAGGGCTGTTAAGGGAGATAGCCCTTTAGAGGTAGAGTTATATGTGGCTACTGAGGGTGCTAACCCTGTGCCAAGTGGTGAGTGGTTTCCTGAGTTACAAAATGGCTATGGTGACATAGGTGCGGTAGGTCGATTCTTAAATACTAAGAAGCCAGTACCTACTAGGTTATCTATTTATGCGCCAACTGCTGTTAATCCGTTTTTCCAAGCTACAGTTTATGTACACCATAACCTGAGATCAGACACAGTTAAGGCTGATGTAGACATTGCCTTACAGTCTCTCTTTAATCAGATCACTGATGACTTTGGAGAGGGAATACCTTTGTCTGCAATACTACAGACAATAGAGAACTCCAGGGGTGTCGATTATGTAAATGCTGAAGCTTTCCACAGGTTACCCGAAATGCGTTGGCTACAAGGTAATCGAGACTCATTTGATGGTGCTGGTCTTACTATCGATGGATTGAATGAGCAGACCATTAGGCAGAAGTACCAAATAGAGTGGCTAAACCAAAGCACTTACCATCTAAGGGCAATAGATAAAGACATTTTAGTTAAAGATCTAAACGGAGTAGTAAACACATTTAATGAGGGTGCAGTTAGTTTAGTAAGCTTCTTTAATGATAATCAATTAGATACAGAACCAAATCAAGAAGAACAGTTCTCAATCAAAATAGATGCAGGTACAAATACACCAGCATTAGGAGATATTTGGGAGTTCTCAGTAGATGATTACTTAGGGAATATAGAGTCTGAGCCTCATGAAATTGTAGTTTCTCCAATAGGGAATGATGGTCGGTTAAACTCAGATCAAATTGTCTTAACTTATGAGGGGGGTATTTAATGGCTACTCATGAGTATTGGCAGTTTGCCTTTGTTGGTG